>Ga0233431_1004174_pt1 | contig 15919 bp, 19 predicted proteins | sample SI_118_April2016_FD_179867 | JGI IMG/M metagenome (GOLD analysis project Ga0233431, IMG submission 179867) | Seawater microbial communities from Saanich Inlet, British Columbia, Canada - SI_118_April2016_200_MG | ecosystem: Environmental > Aquatic > Marine > Inlet | place: Canada: British...
GAAGGTCCAATCTCTTCCCGATAATCCCATTCTCAAAACCATCCTGGACCCGGAAAATCCGGTGGTATTTGTTCACGTGGATCATGAGGGATATTCCCAGGAATCCCCTGAAGAAGCTTATTGTGTGGCGGAAATCGTTTTCGAACTGGTCTCGCGTTGTGGTATCGATCCGAAAGACGGTCTTTGCGTAGTGGCGGCCCACAGGCGGCAGAACAACCTGATCCGGGAATATATCGCTCGTATGGTCAAGAAGAAACGAATTGATGAGGCAACCATTCAAAAGCTTGTTTCTCCGGACCTTGTGATCGATACGGTAGAGAGGATTCAGGGGCAGGAGAGAGATGTGGTTGTCGTTTCGTTGACCGCTTCAGATGAAGAACACATCAAGGCGGAAAAAGATTTCCTGATGATGCCCAACCGAATGAATGTGTCTTTTACCCGACCCCGAACCAAACTGATTGTGGTGGGAAGTAAGAAGCTGTTTCGGATGATCCCTGCTGATCGGAATAAACAGTATGAGGAGAAGGTGGGTGGCAGGAGGGTTTTTCGGTCAAAAGGGGTAATGCTCGCTAATCATTTCAAACGATGGTACTTTCACGCAAAAGAAGCACAGAGAATTGTAGAGGGAACTGCGTTGGCTGGGGCTGGGGAACGGCTGAGGCCTGGTCTCGGGTTTGAGTTGTCGTTAAAGGAACAGCACGATACGTAAGATGGAAAATGGGCCTCGCTTCATGCTATACAATCTCGCTATCCTGGATTCCCCACCAAGATTCATCTAAATGGAGCGGAGCCGGTGGAATCGAACCCCGATACCTGAACTGGAAGTCCAGTGCTCTACCATTGAGCTAGCCCCGCTTAAGACCCTTACCTCACCTAAACAAGCATATCTTTCGCTTTCTTGAAAATATTAATCCTGACAACTTTGCGGCAGGCTTGGTTTGAATCGCTATCCCCCTGTCCGTGGCCCCCTGTGTCAGAATAGTTATCACCTTAATCAAAAAGGATGCGATCGGTCAAAGAAAAAATGGTTTTTGCAGACAAAAACTGAGATACTTCAGATGCTCAATCGTTAAGATATTTCAAGGTCCCTTATGAAAAACACAGCGCTTCAAAAAAACTTTGTGATAAAGCGCCTCCATTCCGGCGGCGTCATCACCAATTACTTCTGTACGTCATCATGTGGGCACTGCCTCTATTTCTGCAGCCCGAAGTGGAAGAAAGATTATATTGAAAAAGGGATGTTGGTCCAGATCATAGAGAAAATCAGGCGCCTTGGATGCACTTCGATTCACATCGGGGGCGGAGAACCGTTTCTTAATCTGAGCGGATTGAAGATGGTTGTTGAGACATGCAGATCCGCAAATATAGGGGTCGAATATATTGAGACCAATTCGTCTTGGTACAAGGGCATGAACTCAGCTTGTGAGATTCTATCATCGCTGAAAGAGCGAGGCCTCTCTGCCCTCCTGGTGTCAATGAGCCCGTTTCACAATGAACATATTCCTTTTTTCAAAGTCAAAGGGGTGATGGATGCATGTAAAGCCGTGGGTATAAACATCTTTCCGTGGATATCCGATTTCTATTCTGAAATTGATGCTTTTGATGACAGGAAGACGCATACCTTGGATGAGTATGAGAACAGGTATGGCCCTGACTATCTGATAAATCTTCTGTCCCGATACTGGATTCATCCGGGCGGAAGGGCCTTGAAAACCTATTCCCGAATTTCCAAGCTAACGCCTTATGAAGAAATCCTGTCGTCCAACCCGGGAGGGTGCAGTGAACTGATGGATGTCAGTCATTTCCATTTTGACCTGTTCGGTAACTATATCCCAGGGCTCTGTTCGGGGCTGGCTCTTCATTACACCGATTTAGGGAGTGTGGTAACTCCGGAAAAATATCCATTCCTCCACATTTTGTTTCAAAGGGGCGTTTCGGGTCTGTTTGAGTTGGCTTCGAATGAGTATGGCTTCAAACCTTCGACAGGGTTCATATCAAAATGCCATCTATGTTATGAAATCAGGCGCTATCTGGTTATAGACAAAGGAATTAAGGCCAGGGAATTTCAACCGAATGACTTTTACGAACAGATCTGATATGTGGTATTGTCTGTTATGGTTGCGAAAAAAGAATGGAAATGCGGTTTTTCATTCGATAACAGACAACGTGGATCTCACTGAACCTTGTGTGAAAAAAACGTAGTAGATAGGAACTACCCAGCCAAATGCCAAAGAAGGCAAGAATCCCAGAGAAACACCAAGCGTGGATTAATGTCAGAAAAAAGTATCACCTTTCCCATGCCCATATCCAAATGGCAAGGGAGCTTGGCATGAACCCGAAAAAATTCGGCAAGATCGCCAATCACAAACAAGAACCATGGAAGGCACCCCTCCCAGTCTTTATAGAAAGGATTTATTTTGACCGCTTTGGGAAAAAAGGGCCGGATAACGTGAAAAGCATTGAACAAATGGCAAAAATACAGGAGAAAAAGAAAGCGGAACGACGTAAACGCAAACAACTCAAGAAACAGGACACCGGGATAGGCGCTGATCGTTTGCGAACCCAAAAAGAGTGAGGCATGATCCTGGCCCCCTCATATCCTACACCGCTGTTCTTGATGCTTTCATGATCAAGTCAAACAAATCAAATATCCTCACAACGTAATGGTCCCGGATCTTGAATCCCTCATTATCCACCCCTTTTAACTCCTTTTCAATAGAATCAATTAATCGGTCCAACCTCCTCCCATGGATTCCCAACCTATACTGAATCGGATCAGTGATGATGCCTGAAAACGATGACATTATTGCAAGCGCCGCCAATATAGTGCCAGTTGACACCGTGACCAACGCCACCGATGTAGAAGCAGGAAAAACGCCGTAATAGAGACTGCCCAAAGTTGGCCCCAAAACAAAATTGGATATCGCTGTTTGTTGAGCAATAGCTGCTGCGAGCGCTCCGCCGGCACTTAGTGCCCCAGGCGTCATTTTGTGAAACATGGTAGCTCCGGCAGACAACGATATCAAACTGCCCGCCAAATCAGCCGCCGCTGTTCTGCTCTTGGAGTACTCCAATAAGTTCTTTTCTAAAGCAAAACGAAATTCGGGATTTCTTGATTTCCGATATATTTTGGAAAGAGCTGTGGTAAAAAAAGACGATATTTTTGGTTGATCCAGGATTATTTGGAGTAAAGCGTCTTTGTTTGATTTTCGTTTTCCCTGGACGTAGGGTATTTCTAAAAGCCCGGTGAATATCAGCCAGGTTACTTCTTTTTGAACATCGGTCGTGAATCCCATCGGCATATTTTCTATGCGGGACGAAATTCTTTGGAAGCCCACTTTCTTTAATAATGCGGATGACGTTTTCAGCACAGTGTAGGGTGGAAGCCAGATCACATTCAAGGGGGCCTTATAGAGATCAGATCCGATCGCTTTTCTGTTCAGTGCCAATGCTCCCGGAAACGAAAAATGCTTTTTTACAAATCCGGGGATTTTGTCTTTTCGTGAGTCAATATATTCTTGGATTGCTTTGCTAACGGCTGTTTCAACCCAATCAAGATCTTTCTTTCGATTCATTTCCGTCTCGTTATCCCGATAACATTAGGAATCCCCCACGCCAAAGCGTGTAAAGGGGTCACACCTATTTATCTTTTTTCTTTGGCCTCCCTCTTTTTCGGGGGACAACTACTCTTCTTGACTGCATGGATAAATAAATCAAGAGTGCGTATGTTCGTCATCAGGCAGTACGGCCTCGTGTCAATTAAATTAGGTGTGACCCCTTTTGCCACTTTGAGAAGATGTATTTGGATTCATTTAAGATTGCTTTTAATGATGGCATTAATTTTATTCCGGGTGGATTTGGATACACCGGCAGTTAGAGCATGGGTTTGAAAGCGATTTGCAGCATCCGAAACCTGCTCAGCTATCAAGCCGGCAACCTTTTTTTTTATGCCGTGCTTTTCTGACAGCTTGTAAATATCTATTTCAGCCGGAGCCTTCCCTTCACCTGAAACAGTCATCGAGTGCTCTCCCCCGGGACCGGGTGAATAGACAAGGTCGTATGCCGGGGACAGCGACCATTTGCCCTCATGATCCATCAGGAATCCGAAATTCTTCACATGGTCGTCCCGGTTATTGGCAAGTATGTTAAAAACCATTTGCCTGAAAGCCCTGAGCAAATCCTGATAGTTTTTAGTCAGGTTTATTACCACCTTGAAAAAGTGATCATAGTCTTGAGAAGGCAACCTGAAATTTGAATGTATCAGGTTGCCGAAAGTATGGACATGAAAGCGTTTATTGCCACTGCGGTCAAACCGTTTAATACCGAAAAAATTATCTCCCCGGTTTGTGTTAAAAAGGCGTGTTTCGGTCATATTTATACCGGCATCCCGCGCCATCAAAGAATAGGCATACTCAAGAGGTCCGGCATCAGAGAAGTCATTTGCGGAGGGGAATTTGATAATCCAGTGCTCGAAGTGTTCTGCAAGATCTGTTTCTCCTGAAACCATATCATCATTATAGATACCAACCAGTACTTTTGGCCGGGCCCCGCAGGGACTGCCGCCTGCGTTCATGAGCTGGGGCAGTACGTCGTCGGTCTTGCCGGACAGGATGTTGTGTGACTGTATTGATAAATTATGTAAATCAAACGGGTTTTTATCACCGGGTATAATATCCAGGGCAGGTTCATAGATCAGAGCCCCCATGGTGTTTTTGCCAAGAAATGCCAGCCGATCCAAAGCAGACAGGGCATTAATGTCATAGCCCTGTTTCCTAAGGTATCGATCCATTAACAAAAGGCCCCACCCATCAGGCAATGAATCGTCAAACAGGCCGAAGACAGGGCTGAAATCTCTGTCTGTGTGTTCAAAGAGTTCCGGTTTCAAAGGAAGCTTATAGGGAGACAGCCACAGGTTTTTAGCTAAAAAATCCGGATCATATTGAAAATAGACCCGGTGCTCGTCCTCGGCAAGCTGACCCACGGGGACCGTTTTTTTTTCATCAAAGCGCAAAAGGACATTTAACCGAATCAAATTGAACCTCTTTTGGGAAGTTTGTGCTTTTGCGCTTCAAGATCGTCAATTGATTTAGCAGAAGGGGGGTGCAACAAGTCGCCCATTTCATCAAGCCGCCCAAGCGCTGACAATAATTTCAAAAAATTTTCAAGCGAAATCCTGGCGCTTTGCTCAAACCGCCGCAGGGATGACTCGGAAACACCGGATCTTTCGGCCATGGTGGAACGTTTCCATTTGTTCAGGAGGCGCAGCTCTTTAACCTGCTTTGCCAGTACTTGTGCAATTTCTCCGGTTGTTTTTAACTCAAAATCCATATCCCACCTAAAAGATCATATATTATCAATATTGAACTTTTTTTATCATAATAGGCAATATATTGTCAATAAATATCAAAAAAAGAGAGCTTCCTTTTTTCCAGTTCCGCGACGGTTGGGACGAACGGGATTCGGGGCTGTTTTGTACCGGGCCATTTATCCTATTCCAGCTTGCTTTGAAGAGATTGCAGGGTAAGTTTCAGGCACTCTTTCAGGGTGGCGCCAACGCCTTGGCCGTTGGAGGCGCTGGCGGAAAAAGAGGGAACCTGCAATTGACGGTTCATGTCTTTCTCCATGCTTTCCACCGACAGCAGGCGGATGCCCTCTTTTTGGAGATCCCTTTTGTTGTATTGAAGTACCAAAGGAATTTCCGAAATTTTCAAGCCGTACCCGCTAAGATTTTGCTGAAGATTCTGTAGCGACAGAATGTTGTGTTCACGCCTTAAAAGAAGTGAATCGGCCACAAACACCAATCCGTCAACACCTCTCAAAACCACTTTCCTTGTGGCGTCATACCGCACCTGACCGGGGACTGTGTATAGCTGAACCCGTATATCATAGCCCCGTATCTTTCCAAGCTTAAGCGGTAGAAAATCAAAGAAAAGGGTGCGATCCCCCTTTGTATTGATGGAAATCATTTCCCCGGTCGCCTGCTTCCGGTAAGCCTTGAAGATATATTCCAGGTTGGTCGTTTTTCCACCCCGTCCGGGACCGTAGAATACGATTTTACATTCCATTTCTTTGGTTTTGAAGTTAAGATTGGCCATATGATCGAGCCTCCGCGTTCAGCATATTCAAAAAAAACAGCACCCGTCAAGCAACTTTTTAAGATAAGCGGCACAACTTACTTCTTGACACCGGTTGGTGCTTTTTTTAGTCTCACCGTAGTGTTAAAGACCGTTTATAAACCGTAAATCGACTTTCGCAGTTTTTGCAAGTATTTCAAAATGGATTTTGATACCGGAATAAAAGAAGCTGAAATTTATCGTTCCATGGGGTTACTGAATGAATCCTTGATCGTTTATGATGAGGTCCAGGCGGCAACTCCAAATGATGACGCCAAACGCACGGAATTCATCAACAAAACGATTCGGGTTCTGAAGAAGGAAATCGAGGGCCAGGAAACCCACGCCCCAGAGATCTCTCAGAAAGATATTTCGGTCATCAGGGAAGCAATTGCCGTAGACGGACAAAGCGGCATACTGGATAATGCTCTGGCCTTCAAGCAGTTGGGGTTGATGAATGAAGCCGTCACTGAATATGAAAAGTTGTTTGAGACAGACTATCCGATAATCAAAGTCATTCCGGATTTTTCGGAATGCCTGTTGAATCTGCTTCATCCCAATGATGCCGTGAAGCGGGTCCTTCAGGTGGCTCGGAAACTGGATTTTAAGGGCCCGCAGCTGGCCCAGATCCTGTTCTCAATGGGGCTTCAACTGGAAGATGGGGGGCATAAAGACCTGGCCCTTGCTCAGTTCAAATCCGCTTCGAAACTGGATCCCGAAAACCGCGAAATTGCGCAGAAACTAAAACTCGGTATGCCGGCGGTTTCTCCCGGCTCCAGATACAGTTATCTCCTTAAAAAGCGACGCGTAACCCTCCCCCAGCTTCAGCAGGCCCTGGTAATTTCCAAAAAAATTGGCAAAAGCGTGGAATTTGTGCTGATCGATCATTTCAAGGTCAGCCGGGAAACCATCGGAAAATCCCTTTCTGAATTCTACGATTGTCCATTTCGAATTTTTGATGCGGATTTTCCGGTTCCCGTTGAGATCATCAGTAATTTAAAACAAGCCTACCTTTTACACGCTGGATGGGTACCCTTGAGCTGGGGCAAAAAGGGTTTAGAAATTCTCATGGATGATCCCAGAGACCTGAGGAAAATCGATCAGGTTACCGGATTGATGAAGGCCAACCGAATTGAATTTTCGGTGGGTATCAGGGAGGATATTGAGCGGTTTATTCAGCATTTCTTTGAAAATAAGCCCGAAAATCCCGATGAAGGCATGCTCGAAGAACTGGACATGATTTCTTTTGTCAGTTTTGAGGAAGAGGAAGAAGAAGACGAGGTCGATCATTCGCTGGACGAGTCATCGAGTAAAATCGTCAAACTGATTGACCAGGTGATCGTTACCGCTTTCAGGAACAATGCATCAGATATTCACATCGAGCCTTCCATTATCTCCAAGAAAACCCATATCCGTTTTCGAACGGACGGGGTTTGCCAGAACTATATCGAAGTGCCCATCAGCATGGCCAGAGGCATGATTTCGCGGATTAAAATCATGGCAGGTCTGGATATCGCTGAGAAGCGATTGCCCCAAGATGGAAAAATCAAGTTTAAACGCAAAGGCATCCGCCCCTTTGAACTGCGGCTGGCCACCCTGCCCACCGCAGGGGGGGTTGAGTCTGCTGCCCTGCGGATACTGGCCGATCCCGGCGCCATGAAGTTGGAGGATATGGGCCTCAATGACCGAAACATTGCGGTTCTCAAGAAGACGATCCAGCAGCCCCATGGTTTAATACTGGCGGCAGGCCCGACGGGCTCCGGGAAAACCACGGCTCTGCATGCGGCGTTAGGGGTAATCAATGAACCGAACATCAAAATATGGACCGCAGAGGATCCCGTTGAAATCACCCAGCCGGGCATGAGTCAGGTGGAAGTGAAGCCTAAAATCGGCCTCGATTTTGCCCGAGTCATGCGATCTTTCCTGCGGGCGGACCCCGATGTGATCATGATCGGTGAAATGCGCGATTTTGAGACCGCATCCATCGCTGTAGAGGCTTCACTTACCGGGCATCTTGTGTTTTCAACCCTGCACACCAACGGTGCACCGGAGACAGTCACCCGGTTGTTGGATATGGGATTGAATACACTTAATTTTTCAGATGCTTTCCTGTGCGTACTGGCCCAGCGGTTGATTCGCAGGCTTTGTCTTGCCTGTCGTAAGGGATATCATCCTTCAAAAGAAGCGTATGATGAGATTGTAAATGATTACGGGATTGAATATTTCAACGCAACAGGAATTGAATACTCTGAAAAGCTGCTCCTTTATGCGCCCGTGGGTTGTGAGGAATGTTCACAAACCGGATACAAAGGGCGAATGGTGATTCATGAACTCATGGAAGGCACGCCCCACATTAAACAATTGATAAAGGAACGGGCAAACCTTGAAATCCTTTTGGCACAGTCGTTAAAAGAAGGGATGACAACGCTGAAGCAGGATGGTATTGAAAAAGTGTTTAATGGATTGACAGATATCAGTGAGGTGCGGCGGGTCTGCATTAACTAAGTAGAACTATCAGAACCAGTGCTTTCCAATCAAACCGAGGTTTGACATGCCAGAAAATGCCTTAATTGTTGACAATGATTTCTTTTTTGTGAAATTTTTGGGAGGATTGCTTAAAGAGAGGGGTTTCAATGTGTTTCGAGCCTATGACGGCAAACAGGGCATCGCAGCGCTGGAAGACCAAATAATGAATTATGTTTTCGTCGACATTCTCATGCCCAGGATTGACGGCAAACAATTCATTGATTTTGTACGCGAAAAATACCCGGATGCCGAATTTTCAATCATCGGCATGTCGGATTCCATCATCGAGTTGCGGGAATTGCAGAAAGATGTGGGTGCGGACTATTATCTTCAGAAGCAGCCCATTGAAAAGATGACCGAATATGTGGGCAGATTCATGGAGTTCATTGAAGGCGACCCTTTTCTCTCCTCGTCGGACAGAGACCTGCTTGACCAGGAAACGGTCTTTCGCCGGCAGGTGACGGTTGATCTGCTGGAGTCCCTGAGTTTTCAGCAGGGGATCGTTGAAAGCGCCGGAATGGGAATCATTGTGGTCGAAAGAGATGCCAGTATCGTCTTTGTGAATACACTGGCTCTGGAAATCTTGAATCAACCGCTCTCAGAAATATTATCACGTCGTGTAATAGATGTTTTCCCATCAACTGAAAAGAAAAAAATATTGACCGGGTTGAAGATGGTCGCGCGTGACACACAGCTGAGGCGGAAATCCCTTGCTGTTATCATGAATAACACCACCGTCCAGACGACTATTTCGATCCTGAAGGTGGATGGGGAAATCGAAGGATGGGTCCTGATATTGAACAATACGGACCCCCCGAAGGAGATCCACTGACAGAGAGTACCGCTAACCTGACCAATATAGAAAAAGGATTGCAAGAAGTACCAGAATTGTTACGCTCAGGAAGAAGAGCCACATCTTTCCTGTTTTTTTTACTTCCTTACCATGGGGCGACGGTACTGTTTTTTTGATGGGGCCTTTTTCAATCTCCCGGGGACGCAACGCCTCCTTGTCCCCTGGCTTCAGCGTGTTTGAATCTTTTTGTTGGGTCGGTTGAACGGCTCCAATTCCGGGGGTTGAAGGGTTTGTGCCCGGAATGGGCGGGGGAACCTCTTGATATTTTTCCGAATTAATAAAGCCCAGGGCATTTTCTATGTCCAGATCAGCATCCTTATCAGCCGATTGCACTGTCACCCTGCCCTTTTCTCCCTTTATTGATCCCAGGTCAGACATCCCCTTATTCAATAGCCTCGACAAATGTCACATTGAACGACTGCTCTCGAAAGTAGCTTTACCGGGTGGTCTTGTCAATTATTTTACGTCTCCACGGGCGCCATAGCCCTTATATGGGGGGCGCAATGGTCACGAGAACGCGCATTGAACCTGTAGTAGCCCGTATTCCATGGGGTTCGCTGATATCGCTGATGAGGATATCGCCCGCTTTGGCGGGAATGGTTTCCCCGTCTTTAGCAAGAAAAAGCCCTTCCCCTTCCAAAACGACGATGCTCAACTGGCCCTCGAGTTTATGGGAGTGAATGGGAAGCTCCTGGCCGGGCTTAAAATTGAAATTCAGGATTTTGAAGTGCGGGGAGTCATGCACCAGCAGTTGGCTCATATGGAGGTCATTAAAATCGTTTTCCGCGAAGATATCGACTTTTTTCATTCTCTTTATTCCTTATTATTAAAAAGGCCATGCGACCGGCTTTTCGGTCGCATGGCCTTCAAACAGCTATTAGTGTCCCGCCATCATGGCTTCAATGTCCGCAGCCACTTCACCGGTGGGCTTAATGTCAAAATTCTCAACCAATACTTTCAGCACATTGGGGGATACGAATGCCGGGAGTGTCGGCCCCAGGCGGATATCCTTGACACCCAGGTGGAGAAGCGCCAGAAGCACGGCGGCCGCTTTCTGCTCATACCAGCCGATGTCGAAGGAAAGCGGAAGATCATTGATATGATCCAGCCCGAACACTTCCTGTAATTTCAGCGCTATCACAGCCAGGGAGTAGCAGTCATTACATTGCCCCGCATCCAGAACCCGTGGAATGCCACCGATATCGCCCAGATCCAGCTTGTTGTAACGATATTTGGCGCAACCAGCGGTCAGGATAACTGCGTCTTTTGGCAGCTGCTCGGCCACTTCCGTGAAATAACTCCGGGATTTATGGCGACCGTCGCATCCGGCCATGACAACAAAGCGCTTGATGGCGCCGCTCTTGACCGCATCCACCACCTTATCCGCCAGTGCCAGAACCTGGTTGCGGGCAAAGCCCCCCACAATCTTGCCGGTTTCAATTTCGGTGGGCGATGAACAGGTTTTGGCCAGATTGATCATTTCTGAAAAATCTTTTTCGCCTCCTGCAGCCCTGTCCGATACATGTTTGGCGTCCGGGTAACCGGTCATACCGGTGGTAAATAACCGGTTCAGATAGGTGTTATTCTTTTTGAGGGGAACAAGGCAGTTGGTGGTCATGAGAATGGGGCCGTTGAAAGATTCAAATTCGTCATTCTGACGATACCAGGAACCGCCGTAATTTCCCACAAGATGATCATATTTCTTGAACGCGGGATAATAGTTGCACGGCAGCATCTCGCCGTGGGTGTACACGTCCACGCCCGTGCCTTCGGTTTGTTTTAACAGCTCTGCCATATCTTTCAAGTCATGGCCGCTGATCAAAATTCCCGGGTTTTGGCCCACACCGATGTTCACTTCCGTTAGCTCGGGATGGCCGTAAGTGGTCGTATTGGCTTCGTCCAGAAGAGCCATGGTAGTCACTGCCGTTTCCCCGCATTTGAGTACTATCCCCACCATTTCGTCGACGGTCAGGTCCTTGGTGGTTGAGGCCAACGCTTCCATAAAGAACCGATAGATGTCATCGTTTTCGTACCCCAGAATAGCCGCATGATCCGCATAGGCCGCCACGCCTTTAAGGCCGATAATCAACAACTCCCTGAGGGAGCGGACATCTTCATTTTCAGTGGCCAGGATGCCTACTTCTTTGGCTTTGGCCTGAAATGTGGATGCATCTTGTGAAGACCAGGTTGCGGCATCAGGCAAAGCCTCTGAAAAGGCCTGTCCATTTTTCTCCTGATAAGCGGCCAGAAATTTGTTTTTGATATCTTCCCGGACGTTTAACGCCCCTTTGATCCGGGAAACAAACCAATCATCTTCCCAGTTTACATTGGTAATGGTGGAAAAAAGACTTTCCGAAACAGACTTCCCAGTGGCTTGGTCCAGAACCCCCAGTTCAGCGGCTTTTTCTCCATAAACGCCAATTCCTTTCAGCACATGGATGAGCAAATCCTGCAGATTGGCGGTTTCCTCCGGTTTTCCACACACACCCTTGACGGTACATCCCTGGTTTTTCGCAGTTTCCTGACATTGAAAACAAAACATAGTGTTTCTCCTTTCCCTTCGTTTTAAAGTTTAAAATTGATATTTCGAGTTATCGGTTCGGTTGCCCATGATTCGTTTCCAAAAATACAGCAGCCATACAACCATTGCTTTGACCTAAGTCAAGAGAGGCATTTTTTTGCTTTCTTATTCAGCTCTTTTTCAATATTTGAGAGTGCCTCCCTGGCCGTCTCTCCTACAAGACGCTGAATACATTGATGATCAAAATAAGTCGTATAGGCGGACGCATCATTCAAAAGAGGCAAAAGACGGTCCCGGTCTTCCGTCGTCCCGATCAATCCTACAATCCAGGCAGCATGCCCTCTGACTGCCGGATCCTCTGAATGGAGGTAGGGGAAAAAATGAGATTTTGAACCCATTACAACATGCGGCCTTGCCTGCGCAAACCTTACAATTCCCCAAAGAAGTCCCCGCTGCAACATGGGCAGTTCCAGGTAATTGCCATCCTTATTTGCATAAGAGAATAAAATGGGTGCATATTCCCTGGCGAGCCCTTCATGACAGGTCAGAATCTCACCCATGGCCTCAGGTGACCCCCACCCAATGCCTCCCGATTCATCATTTAGATTCCACATGAGACGCCGCACAACATTTCTGGCGCTTTCCATATCTTCTTCAGCCAGGTCCTGGACAAAAAGGCCCATAAATGTGGCCGCCCGCCATTTGATGCTTTCATCCTGACTGTAAAGAAAGGAAAAAAGGGCGTTGACGACTTTCCCGGCCGGCATGCGTCTCAATTCCGTCAAACCCGAGTCAACATTGCTTCTGGTGAGAATTTCGAGAACCTGCCCCCTGCGAATACGTCCTTTCAAGGATATTTCTCCCGAAATGCGCGACTCTGTGAAAAGATTACCGTTGATGACAACCAGTCCTCGCAACGGGACCGGAACAATGGTTAGTTGCGAGGACTTGGATTATGAAAAAGCTTGCGAGGACTCTCTAAGCACCAGTTTCAAGGGTACATTGGGTAAAGTCAATTTTTTCTCCACATCCGGCGCATGTATGCTCCTTGTCAAACTCGTCTGAAAAAATTTCCTTTTCTTTTTTACAGTTGGGACATTTACAGGTAAAGGCTTTCAAATTCTTAGACTGTTCAAATCCCGGGCAATGTAGTGGTGTTGACATAATCGACTCCTTTCATTCCAGCGAATCATTTAAATTGTTGACCTCTTCCGGACTGCTTTTCAAAAAACAGTTAACCTTTCCAAAGGCCATGAAGGGTGCAATACTCCCTCGCCGTGACCTGATCCGCCGTCACGTTGAAAGTTGCTTCAGGTGCATCGCCTGGGTTTAAGAACTGTCGATAAACCGAGCCATCGGCAATAATTTCAATCCATTCGATATGGTGTTTTTCCTCCATGGGATGCGCCACTGCGCCAACCTTGACGGTCACGCCGTCGGCGGTTTTTTCAACTACCGGTACGTGTTTTTCCTTGGCGGCATCAACGGTATTTGCCTTGAAAAGCTTCATGGGTTGACCACAGCATGCCAGATCCCCTTTGCCGCCATGCAGCACCTCAACGATGTTTCCACATGCTTCGCATTTATAGATTTCCATTCTTTCAGCCATAACGTTCTCCTTTCAATTTGTTGAGGTTGCTAATAGTTCTCACCCAGCAGTTCAAAATAAGCCTGCGGGTGGGCGCATGCGGGGCAGCTCTGAGGGGCTTCATTGCCTGCGTGAATATAGCCACAGTTTCTGCATCGCCACACTTCTCCCGTGTCCCTTTTAAATACACGATCCGCCTCAATGTTTGCAGCCAGATCATTATAGCGCTTCTCGTGTTGTTTTTCAGCCACGGCGATAGCCATAAAAACATCGGCAATGGCTGTAAACCCTTCTTCACGAGCAATAGCCGCAAAGTCAGGATACATCTGCGTATGTTCGTGGTGCTCTCCGGCAGCTGATGCCTTTAGGTTTTCAAGGGTGCCGCTGATAACGCCTGCAGGAAATGCAGCAGAGATCTCGACATCTCCTCCCTGAAGGAACTTAAACAGTCTCTTGGCGTGTTCCTTTTCCTGGTTGGCGGTTTCTTCAAAGATGCTGGAGATCTGAGCAAAGCCTTCTTTCTTCGCTTTGCCGGCAAAATAAGTGTAACGGTTTCTTGCCTGGGATTCACCGGCAAATGCGGTCAATAGATTTACTTCCGTTCGACTCCCCTTCAGGTCCATAAATGGATACCTCCTCTGATTCAATAATTAAAAGATTAGGATTCCGCAACCGATCCAGGCCCGACGAGCGGCTTGAACATTCTTTTTCCGGCGCCGCAAACGGGGCATTTCCAATCATCGGACAAATCGTCAAAAAAGGTCCCTTTTTGAATTTTTCCTTTTCGATCACCTCGGTCAGGATCGTAGATATAGCCGCAGTTTGTGGTCTGGCACTGGTACATCTGTTCGGGTTCTGCCATTGAGTTCTCCCTAATTAATCAGGTAACGAATAATAGCATCTTTTGGGCGAAATGACCGATCCACTCTTTTTCAACTTGCTGATGGCCTTTGATACCTCTTTACTCTCTTCTCCGATCATATCAGCCACTTCCCCGGGCCTTACCGGCTTACCCGCCTTCTTCATCGCTTCAATAATTTTATTCTCCATCTTTTTCTCCTAATAAAAGTCTAAGTTATGCAACATCCAATTCATTTTTCAGCCATATTTGTAACTCACCGTCTACTGCATAAACGCCTTTTGCAACCGGAATGTCGTATCTGTTTTCATTTTTTATTTGTTCAGGGACTTCAATTTTTGCCAGTTCAACCGCACCCTCATAATCCCTTTTGATAAAGTAAATCAAAGGTGCGTTCTCCCATGTATTTAAAACAAAGTAATGGGTCTCATCATCTTTGGATCTCACCATGGAGTATCCTCTACTCCAGTTGTTACCCCATTCAAGATAAAGCCTTACGGCTTCTTCAGGGGTCATGCTCCAATCGATAGAATCAACAAGCCCGCCATTTTCCTTGAGTTCTTTTAATCCCATCATGGTTCTCCCCCCCCCTTCACCGCTAACAATCGATCATTTGAGAAAACTGCATTCACTCTCTATCAGAATCGGTTTTCCACCATCCCTTTTTGATGTGAGCATTTTTCTCGGACTCTGCCAGTTTTCTGATTTTGAAAGCGGAATCCCTTAACACACCATAGAGAACACCGCAGCCATTATCTTCCCGCACCATATCTCCTTCATCGGCAATTTTCAGCATCATCTCCGCAATAGAGATGGTATTTTTAATGGTTTCATCACACGGCCTCATCCTCACACCCCCCGAAGGAAATAATGGGTATATGTGGAGCATATTTCGTGCCAAACAGACTTTATGCGGACATTTAAGAGGATACCCCGTTTGAGGTAAATTCCTGCAATTTCATTCGGGAATCTAACTCACACTGTTACAACACGTTGTATTTGGGGGATTTTTTCCAACCGCAGAACAAGGGATTAGGAAGTCGTAGGGGCGAAAAATTTTTCGCCCCTACCTTATAATTGGACATTCCTTGATCGATATTCGATATTCGTTTCTTAAGATTTCAAATGATCCATGATACAATCATGTCTCAAAAAACCTTTGAATCACTAAACACCGTATATACCACGCTTTTTGAAGATGAATGCTATTTCAGGTAAGATATAAAATTTCAAAAGGTTATGCACATAAATCACCAGAAAAGGTACGCAAGGATGCTGTCTCACATTGGATTACGATTCAAAAGTGTTTCATGATACATCGCTCTCGTTTTCAACAAGCCATCCGCCACCCAGCGCTTTGTACAGGCGGATCAGGTTAAGCACCACATTGGCCTGGCTGACCACAAGCTCATCCTGTTGGTTAAACAGGCTTCTCTGGGTATCCAGCACATTGTTGAAA
>Ga0233431_1004175_pt1 | contig 15916 bp, 11 predicted proteins | sample SI_118_April2016_FD_179867 | JGI IMG/M metagenome (GOLD analysis project Ga0233431, IMG submission 179867) | Seawater microbial communities from Saanich Inlet, British Columbia, Canada - SI_118_April2016_200_MG | ecosystem: Environmental > Aquatic > Marine > Inlet | place: Canada: British...
CCTTTCGGACTTCAGGTGTCACCTGACCGAATATCTCTTCAACGAAGGCGTCTCTGATTTCGAAATCATCGGCTTTCAGAAGCAGGCTTTTATCCATTTTTTCCAATCTGGCGGATCCCAGGATCCCCTCGGAAGACTCCGGATAGGCCTCCCCCATGGTAGGGGTCTCTGCCGACAGGGCGACTGTGACAGGGGTTATCATCCATAAAATGGCCCCAACTGCGATGATGGCGATGATCCATTGTAACCGTTTTTGTTTTATCATTGACTTTTCGGCTCCTCTAAAAAAAAGGTATGTTCACAACTGCTAAAATAGTCCCTGGGGCCTGATTGTCAACCGGTTTTTCACGAAATGGCAGACCGGTGTCATTTGACAAAACCGATAACGGTCAATGGTTAATCGGGGCTTGTTCCTAACTTCGCCCACAATCTGCTTCGAAACTGAATTGATACCTTTCTGATCCAGCCCTGAAAGGGCACTACATATTAGCCCAGGGCAACGCCCTGGGTGAAGATTCAACAACAATATCAGCCCTGAAAGGGCGTTACATAAATGATCTAGACTGTCGCTTATTTGCATATTGTCACGCCCTTGCAGGGCTAAACGGTCCTTGCAACCTGTTCCCAGGGCGTTGCCCTGGGCTGGTATGTCACGGCCCTTCAGGCCTCTGAACCATGAAGACTCCCACTCGACTTAAAATGTTCCGAACTTTCTCAAATTGAACTTTTTTTTCGTTTCTCCATCTAAGTGGGCGAAGTTAGGACCAAGCCCGTTAATCGTTACCATTTGACAGGATTGGGGCAATAAGGGTACAAGTCATTCATGCTTCGGTTTCTGAAAGTTGGAGGAAAGATGTTTTCTTTGAAGTTCAATGAGATATATGAGGTTTTGATGTGAAATTAAAAATATGGATCGGTTGCGCGCTTCTGTTCGTCCTTTTGGCTTATTCACTGATTTCCATCTACCCGGATTGGCTTTGGTTTGAAAACTTAGGCTTTTCATCTGTTTTTCGGACCATGATCATCACCCGTTTCGGGTTTGGCGCGGCCGTCTGGCTTTTCCTGGTGGTGATCATCGCCGTAAATCTCCATGTGGCCAGGCGTTTGAGCCCCGTCCCCGGTCCCGGTAGCCCTTTTAAAGAGGATGGCGGTATTGCGGCTCAGATCGGGCTTTCCGTCAAAACCCTGAACCTGCTCTTCCTGGCCCTGATCCTCATCGCCAGTTTTGTGCTGGCTTCCAAAGGTTCCGAGAAATGGGATCTGGTCCTGCGCTATCTCTATCAGGAGCCCTTTGGCGGCAGTGATCCCATCTTTGGGCGGGATATGGGGTTTTATATCTTTGTCCTGCCCTTCTACGCGTTTATCCGAAACGGATTGATGGTGCTGTTTCTGTTTGCCGCCGGTTTGACCGTTATCTGGTATTTGAAAAACGGGGCGCTGCAAATTACAGGTGAGATAACCCAGGTGGAAGGGCATCCCCCCTCACTTCCCAAAATAACAGTTGCGCCGGGCGTATCGAGACACCTGGCTTTTCTGGCAGGCCTCATGGTGTTGCTCCTGGCCTGGGGCTATCAATTGAAGACCTACAGCCTGTTGTATTCAACACAAGGGCCCGCATTCGGTGCAAGCTTCACGGATGTGCATGTAAAGGTGTGGGCCTATAGAGCTTTGATTCTCATATCCATCGCCTTTGCGGGACTCCTTTTTTATAATGCCTTCAAACCCGGGATGAAACGGCTGTTGATTGGGGGCGGGGCTTGGGTGGGATCCATACTGGTGCTCACCATCATTCTGCCCATGGCGATTCAGAAGGTTGTGGTGAAACCCAATGAGTTCACGAAGGAGTCCCAATATATATCCCACAATATTGCCAATACACGGGAGGCCTACAACCTGAACAAGATCAGGGAGGTCAGTTTTGAGGTCAATGACAATCTGAGCCTGGAAGAGGCGAAACAGCAGCGGGTCACCATGCAGAATATCCGAATCTGGGATGAACGGCCGTTGCTCAAAACCTACCAGCAGATCCAAGCCATAAGGCTCTACTACGACTTTAACAATGTGGATGTGGATCGATATATGATCGAAGGACAGTACCGGCAACTCATGCTGGCTGCGAGAGAACTGGTGGTGAAAAAGCTTCCGGCCCAGGCCAATACCTGGGTCAACCGTCATCTGACCTATACCCACGGTTACGGCCTGGCGGCCAGCCCGGTCAATGAAGTGACCCGGGAAGGGCTCCCACGGCTCTTTATCAAGGATCTGCCCCCCGTTAGTGAAGCAGGGCTTGAGAAAATCGACCGGCCCGAGATCTATTACGGAGAGATGACCGACCAGTATGTGCTGGTCAAGACCACCAGCAAGGAGTTCGATTTTCCAAAGGGTGACAAAAACGTCTACTCCGTGTACCAGGGGAGAGGCGGAGTGCCCATCAATTCGTTCATCCGGCGGTTTCTCTATGCCGTTAATTTTCAGGACCCCCAGATATTCTTCACCAACTACCTGACGCCCGAGAGTCGCATCATGTACAACCGCCGGATCAAGGGGCGGGTCAAAGCCATCGCTCCGTTTCTCTCCTACGATCAAGACCCTTATATGGTTCTTTCTGAAGGGAAGCTCTACTGGATCCTGGATGCCTATACCACATCGGACATGTACCCCTACTCCACCCGAAGTCACAGCCCCTTTGACCGGGGGATCCTGAATTATATCCGGAACGCCGTTAAAGTCACCATTGACGCCTATAATGGGGATGTCAGGTTCTACCGTATGGATGAACAGGATCCCATTTCCCGGGCGTACAGTAAAATTTTTCCCGATCTCTTTAAACCCTTCAGCGAAATGCCTGAAGATCTGAAACGGCATATCCGCTACCCCAAGGATTTCTTTCATATCCAGGCGGCCACCTACACGCGGTATCACATGGAGGATGTGCAGGTTTTCTATAACCAGGAAGACTTGTGGCAGCTTCCCGATGAAATGTACGGGGACAGCCGGCAGAAAATGGAACCCTATTATATTATCATTAAACTGCCTGAAGGGGAAAAAGAGGAATTTCTACTCATGCTCCCCTTTACCCCTTCCAAAAAAGACAACATGATCGGATGGCTGGCGGCCAGAAGCGATCTGCCCGAATACGGAAGCCTGATTGTTTACAAACTACCCAAAGAAAAACTGGTCTACGGACCCATGCAGATCGAGGCCAGGGTGGACCAGCAGACCGACATTTCCCGGGAGTTGAGCCTGTGGGATCAAAAGGGCTCCAGGGTCATTCGCGGGAACCTTCTGGCGATCCCTGTGTTGGACGCTTTTGTATACGTGGAACCCATTTATCTGGAGGCCAAACAGGAAGACATCCCGATTCCCTCTACCGGTGGACAACCTGCAGGGGGGATTCAAAAATTCAAGAAAAAATTGGGGCCGGCTTCATCAGGAGGCGATCCGAGCCGGGCCGCATCTTTACCCGAGTTAAAACGTGTGATTGTGGCCGTCGGAAACCGGGTGGCCATGGAAAAGACCCTTGATCTGGCTTTGAGCCGTGTGCTGGGGAAAGGGACGAAGCGCGGAAAAACCGATATGCCGGCGGCTACGAAATATCTTGAAACTTCGGAATTGGGCCTCTTGGCCCTTGAATATTACAACCAGGCAAAGGCCAGCATACGCCAGGGAGATTGGACCGGTTACGGGGAAAACCTGGAGAAACTTGAGGAAGTTCTGGAAAGAATCGCCGGCAAAAGAGATGGAACGAAATAATGGAATCAGATGAGTTTGGCGGGGATCCGGCCGTTCAAAAGATGCGGCGGGTGTTTAAACGGATGGAGGAAGCGAAGGGACCCTTGATTGAGAGGTCAGGGCCTTCTCCCTCAACCACCCTGCGCCTTTTCGGACGTTGCAGGATATATCATGATCCTGTGAGTCCCGTGTTGAAGGCGCCTGCCCAGATCGGATGGGATGCCTGGTTCAGAGACATCGATCTGGTGACGCCCCGCCGCTTGAAGGGCAAAGAACTGCTCATGCGGACCCGTGGCTGGTGGACCCGGGAACCCTTGGAAATCGCCGAAATTGTGGAACGGCATGGAAAGCTCAAAGTGGGCCCCAAGGGGGAGTTGATGGTGGAACTGTCCGATGAAACGACGGCGGAGGCCCTTTCGGGCGCCCTGCGTGAGGCCTTTGAAGATCAGGTGTTTTTGAGTCCTTAAGGGCCTGTAATTTACCGCGATACTCCGAAAGCTATTGTATGAAAGGGCGTTTATAACCCATGCACCGTGTACTGTTTATTGCCGGAACCCGACCTGAAGTCATCAAGATGGCCCCCGTGGTAAAAGCAGCACTTCCCCGCTTTAAGGCCGATTTTGTCCTCACGGGGCAACACCGCCAGATGGCGCGGCAGGTGCTGGAGGCCTTTGCGCTCAAACCGGACGCGGATCTCGATGTCATGATCCCGGGCGCCGGTTTGGCTGCCCTCTCCTCTCGACTCATCACCCGTTTTGACGCCTACCTGGGGGATGAAAAACCGGATATGATTGTGGTTCAGGGGGATACTACCTCAGCGGCCCTCATCGGCCTGGTGTCCTTTTATGGCCAGATCCCCGTGGCTCATGTGGAAGCCGGCCTCCGCTCTTTCAATAACCAAAGCCCTTTTCCGGAAGAGGTGAACCGGAAGATTATCAGTACCTACGCCACCCTTAATTTTCCTCCCACACCGAGAGCAAGGGATAATCTCTTGCGGGAACATGTGCCCGCAGAATCCATGGTGGTTACCGGGAACACCGTGGTGGACGCTTTACAGATGCTGGGACCCAGGCTGCCTGCCCCAAGGGCTGATGGAAAACGGCACATCCTGGTGACGACCCATCGCCGTGAAAGCTGGGCGGGCGAGATTCGAAATATCTGCCGGGCATTGCTCAGCATAGCGGAAAACAACCCGGATGTTCAGATAACCCTGCCGGTCCACAAGAACCCCATCGTGGCGGAACAGGTCCGTTCGGTGTTGGCCGGCCGGCCCCGGATCAGCTTGACGGAACCGCTGGATTATCTGGAATTGCAGGCGGAACTGGCCAACAGCTATCTGGTGATGACCGACTCCGGGGGGATTCAGGAAGAAGCGCCTTCCTACGGTGTCCCGGTTCTGGTCCTGCGTCGGGAAACGGAACGACCCGAGGCGGTGGAGGCGGGGATGGCCAGGGTGGTGGGCACCGACACGGCGGCCATTGTGGATTGCTGCCAGGCGTTTCTGGACGACAGGGAACTGTACCTCAGTGCCTCAAAATGTGAAAATCCTTTTGGCGACGGCCATGCCGGTGACCGGATTGTGTGGGCGATCGAACAATATCTTGAGGGCCGCAGGAGATTGACCGGGACATATGGCGAATTTGGAGATGGCTAGTGTGGATTGACGCGGCAGCGGGATATTGGCTTTTTGTGAAAATCCTCATTTACGGGGCGGCGATCCTGATCGTTATTTCCGGTATTGACGATGCCATTGTGGACTTGATCTACTGGGTTCGGAGAGTCACCGGCCATTCCCCCCATGTTCGCTGCGACGAAAAGTTCAAATCCGAACTGATGGCCCTGCCCGAACAGCCCATTGCCGTAATGGTGCCGGCCTGGCAGGAATGGGCCGTTATTCGCAAGATGGTGGAGCTGGCCGCATCATCCTTCGATTACGACCATTACCATCTGTTCATCGGGACCTATCCCAATGACGAAAAGACCCAGTCGGCGGTGGATGAAGTGGTCCGATTGTATGACAATGTCCACAAGGTTGTGACCCGGGATCCGGGCCCCACCACCAAAGCGGACTGTCTTAATAATGTTATTGAAGCCATTTCCGAATTTGAGCGGGAACACCATATCCACTTCGCCATCATCAGTTATCACGACGCGGAGGACGTGATCCATCCTCTGGAACTGAAAGTTTTCAACTACTTCATCCCCAACTACGATCTGCTTCAGCTTCCGGTTTTTCCCCTTCCCCGGCCCCGCCGTCGACTGATAGCCAATCACTACATGGATGAATTCGGCGAGGCCCACTGCAAAGATATGGTAGTGCGGGAAGCCTTGACCGGAAATGTTCCGTCGGCCGGTGTGGGAACTGCCTTCAGCCGCAGGGCAATCTCGACCCTGGAGGCGCTCAACGACCATCAGGTATTTGACACCGGCAGCCTTACCGAGGATTACCAGATGGGTTTCCGGCTTCATGAGCGGGGCCTCAAAGCCCATTTTGCGCTGTTGGCCGTGCCGCGGGAGAAAGTCCCCTATATTTCCGTGCGAGAATATTTCCCTGCGAGCATCAAGCAGGCGGTCAGGCAGAAATCCCGCTGGATCGTCGGTATCGTATTTCAGGGCTGGCGCAGTCTGGGCTGGTCCCGGAATCTGCGGCTTTCTTACATATTGATGCGGGATCGTAAAGCCGTGCTCACCAACCCCACCAACCTCGTGGGTTACTTTATTGTGGTCAATATTGTGTTTATGGAGCTGTACACGGGTGTAGACGACAATGCCTGGTGGTTTCCCAGCCTGATCCCTTACGACTCCTGGCTCTGGGACCTGTTGTATATAAACGGGTTCTTCTTCCTCAACCGGGTGGTTCAGCGGTTCTATTTCACCGGGCATTTGTACGGGTGGACCCACGGTCTCTTGAGTTTCCCCCGAATGATCATGGCAAACATCGTGAATTTCATGGCTTACTTTCGCGCCTTGAGACAGGTCATGGCGGCCGGGCGCGCCGGGAAAGAGGTCGCCTGGGACAAGACCGATCACGAATTCCCTGAATTCCCCGCTCCAAAAAAGCCCGTGTGAGGATCATGAGAATGCGCTGGGTTTTTTTGTTGATGGCTGTTCTGCTCTGGTGTCACACCATCGTCCCCCCGGCTCTGGCCAAGGAGTTCTGGTTGACCCGGGAATTTCGCAACTTCTCCGCTTATCCACGAATCCACAAGGCTTTTGATTACTACGGGAAGGGAGAGTATCCCAAAGCCCGCGAGCTGTTCGAAGCGGCGTTGAAGATTGATCCCAAAAACATCGAAGCCCGCAAGGCCCTGGCCGAAACCTGTTTGAAGCTCAAGGACATCCCGTGTGCCAAACGCCAGGGGGTGGCGCTGAACCGGTTGGCGCCCAAAACCCCTGCCGGGAATTTCATACTGGCCCGGACCGCCAACCTTGAAAAAAAGCCCGACGAGGCGGTCCATGCCGCGGAAACAGCATTGCAGTTTGTGGGGCTGGACCCTGTTCAACGGGCCCAACTGGTCGAATTGCTGGCGGAAAACCTGATCCAGGAGGGAAAACTTGACCAGGCCCTGGCGGAACTGTTGAAACTTAAAAAGACCAAAGCGAACCGCCAGCAGCTGAAAGCGGCCTACGACAAAATAATCGACCTTTATATTATCAGGAAAGAGATCCAGAAAGCGCTTGGGGTGTACGGGGAATACAAAAAACAGTTCGGACCCGCCGACGAACAGACCCGGCTCTACTGGTCCAACCTGCTTGTGGAGCATGGCGATGTTCAAAATGCGTACCGGGTCATCGCTTCCCTTCCCTCCCGTGGCGCGATTCTGACGCACAAGGTCAATCTGCTCGAAAAACTGGGTCAGTACGGGAAGGCGGCTGACTTGCTGTCGGAAAACGGCAGCAAAAAAGAGAAGCAGAAAGCGGAATTCTGGATACATTCAGCCACGCTTTATGGCAAGGCCGGCAATGTTGACGGGGAATTAAAGACCCTGACCGAGGGGATTCAAACGGTTAAGCACGATGCCCGTCTCTATAAAATGGCCATTGAGCGCATGATTCATCTGAAGGCTTACAACAAAGCGGTCCGGCTGCTCAAAGAAGAGTTGAGCCATGACGATTCCCAAGCGCTTCAGCTGGAACTGGTTCAACTCTATGAAAGGGCCGATATTCCGCTGAAAGATAAAATTGAGCATCTTGAGGCAGTGTATCCTTTTTTACACTTTCCGGAGGACGATCGTTTTGAATGCATCATGGGGCTTGTCCATCTGGAGCGGATGGCCCATAATGAGGATCGCGCAAGGAACATGGTGCGCGATCTCGCCCGGTGGAAGTCTCTGGATTCCAAACAACTTGAGCGTGTTGCCTCGCTGTCGTCCGATCTCGGCATGTGTAAAGAAGCCATTTCACTGGCCAAACGGTTGATCGCCCAATCCCCGGAATCCGCCCGTGCCCGCCTCATTGCAGGATACTGCTATCAAAAGGAGAATGAACCGCGGCAGGCCATAGGGTTTTTGACGGAGGCCGCAAAGCTCAACCCCGGTATTGCCACCCACGGATTTCTGGTGGGCCTGGGCGATTTATATGCCGAAATCCATGACGCACAACAGGCCCTTGCCCAATGGGATGCCGCGCTTAAGGAAGGTTTCGACCCTGACCTTGCGTTAAAAATGGCACGGCTTTACAATGAGCAAAACGAGGCAAAAAAGGCGGATGAACTCTTGTCCAGGATCGATCCGGACCGCCTTGACCGAAAAAAACGGGCTGATTACTGGGCCTTTAAAGGGCTTGTGGCCGAGGGCCTGGGAAACCTGGAGTCAGCCGCTGCGGCCTACCGAAAGTCCCTTGCCGACTGGGAGACGGCACAGACCTGGGGGCAGCTGGGATTCAACTGCATTGCGCGGGAGGACAAACCGGCTGCCATACGGGCTTTTCAACAGGCACTGGTTCTGGCTCCCCATGAGGGCCAGTACTGGGGTTCTCTGGCATATCTCTTTTCTGAGACCGCAAAACCCGAAGAAGCCGCTGTGGCATTCCAGAAAGCGATCCGCGCAAAACCCGGCGACATCTCCCTGTACGAAGGGCTCGGGTACGCCGAGGAAAAGGTCAAAAACTATTCTGCGGCTACCAACGCTTTCAAGCACGTGATCGATTACTACCTGGACCGGCCGACACCCCTGGACCCAGAAACCATTGAAAAAGTCTATGGCTTTAAACGGACGCTCGATGATATGAACCAGCGTCTGAAGGTAGATTTTGCAGAGGTCATCCGTTTGGATAACAGCCCTTTCGGGCCACAGCCCAACATCGTTGCCAATAGCAGCTACTCAGGTTTCGGCGTGCTTTTAGCGGATTACCGGGCCGTTCATGGCCTTGGGCCTCTGAACAGCGACGTTTCCGTGTACGGGCGATTCCTCTGGGCTAACAAGAACAGGTCCCTTTCAGTGGAAGAGGAACTTTCCCAGGCGGGTCTCGGCGTCAGCATCAAGCCCCTGGGGGATTACGATTTTCGCATCTCCCTGGAACGGATGTTCAAGGTGGGAAGCGATACCCAAAATGACGTGATGGTCCGTTCCGGTGCCTCCTTCTCCGAAGGAGGCTACTGGCATCCCTCCAAGGGCGCATGGAACTACTACGATATCTACCTGGACGGAGCCTACCTCATAGAGAGCACCCAGCTCTATCTGACCTCCAACCTGAGGTGGGGGAGGGCCTATAAACTGTGGGATGCCGGTGCCATTGTCCCTTATGTCACCGGTGGAGCGGTGGACAGTGACGGCAATACCTGGATCGATGCGGGGGTGGGGATTACACTGGCCATCTGGGGGTTTGAGAGTCGGTATCACGCACACCGGCTCCTGACCCGGATTACCCTGGAAGGACGGCAACACCTGGCGGGAAACAGTGAGGATGAGCATACGGTTCGCTTGAAATATGAAATGGCTTTTTAAATACGGGTTGATGGCGTTGCTTCTGGTGTCCGCCACCCCGGCTCAGGCTGGGGACCCAACGGATGGTATGCTGGGAGGAATTTTTTATCAGCCGTGGCGGGAAGACCTGTCGCTGACAAAACCCCAATGGGAAAAACGGATGCTCAGGCTGCGCCGGGACGGTCTGGAAACCCTCTATCTTCAGTGGCTTCAGTACGGCGAAGCCGATTTCTTGAATGCACCCCTTAAGACGGGAGAACCCTTTATCAAAGTCCTGCTCGACACGGCTTCAAACCAGGGGATTGGTATCCATATGGGTCTGTTCAGCGACCCGGAGTTTTTTAAATGTTTCACCCTCCCGCCCCGTGAACTTGAAACCTATCTGCTTGGATTGCGTGAAAAGAACCTCCGGATCGCCCGGCAGTTTCAAGCCCGCTATGGGAAACACCCGGCATTTTCGGGATGGTACCTGTGCGAGGAAATTGATGATCTTCACTGGCAATCCGCTTCCCGGCGGAAGATTCTGAACACCCACATACGCCGCCAGAGAGAATCCCTGAGAGCCCTGAACAGGGACAAACGCGTGGCTTTCTCAACTTTTTTCAGCGGTGCACTCTCGTCCGAGGCGTACGCCTTATTTTGCCGGCAACTGCTCGAGGGGTCCGATCACCTTGTTATGGTCCAGGGCGGGCTGGGTTCGGGGCGGGCCGATATGACCACGACCCGGCGATACCACGAGGCCCTGAATCGTGCGGCGGGAAAGCACGGGCGGTTGCTGTGGATTGTGGAGCTTTTTAACGATGAACTTCCGGGACCCGGGTTCAGGGGAAAGGCCATTACCCACGGACAACTCAACCAAAGGCTTGCGATTCTGAACAGCAATTTCAGGGGGAAACGGCTCGTGGCATTTTCACTCCGGTACTGGCTGGATGAAAAGGCCCGGCTTTCCAGGCATTACCGTTCCGGCTTCCATAAGCCCGGACCGGAACCACTGCCGGAAGTCCCCCGCGACCTTTCACCCAACCCTCAAAAAGCCTTCCCTACTCCTCCACCACGCTCGCCTTGAGGATGGTGATGGTTTCATTGGGCACATCGGCGTGGGGGCCTTTGTTGCCCGTGGCGACGCCTTTCATTTTATTGATGACGCCGTGACCTTTGGTGACCTTTCCGAACACCGCGTATCCCCACCCCTGGGCGGTTTTGGCGGTATGATTCAGAAAATCGTTATTCTTAACATTGATGAAGAACTGGTTCGTGGCGCTGTTGGGGTCCGGCGTACGGGCCATGGCAACGGTATAGGCGTCGTTTTTCAGCATATTGTCCGCCTCGTTGTCAATGGGGTTTTTCGTCGGTTTCTGCGTCATATCTTCAGTGAACCCGCCCCCCTGAATCATAAACCCATCGATGACCCGGTGAAAGATGGTGCCGTCATAATGACCGTCATTGACGTAGGCCAGAAAGTTCTCTGCGGACTTGGGGGCTTTTTCTTCGTCAAGCTCCAGAAAAATATCGCCCATGCTGGTTTCTAATTTTACCATTTTGTTTGAATCCTTTCCTGGCGGGCGGTAACCCGCATCATAAAAATGTATGGTTGATGCCCGCGGGAGCATCAATATCCGAATGGGCAAACCTAATCATGATCTTTTAGATTGCAAACCCGTCACCCATGTCCGTGGGGGTTCACTATTTGAGGTAACAGGCACAGAAACGATCCCGGCCGCTCTCTTTGGCCCGGTACAGCTCTTTGTCAGCGGCTTCAATGAGGTGGGTGGGTGTGTACCCGGGACACATTTGAGCAAGACCCATGGATATGGTGATGGAGGGCAGAGGGGTGCCGTCGGACATGACAATTCCGGCCTGCTTTACGGCGCGGCAAAGTCTTGTTGCCACAATCTCGGAATCTGCCACCCCGGTTCCCGGCAGGATGACTGCGAATTCCTCACCGCCGTAACGGGCTACGAAATCGGTGGGCCTGACGCTTTCGCCCAGCACCTTTGCCAGGGTGGACAGGGCCACATCTCCCGCCTGGTGCCCGTATTCGTCATTGTAATTTTTAAAATGATCCACATCAACCATGCACAGGGTAAACGTTTCCTGACAGTGCTCATATCGATTTAAATGGCGGCTCATGGCTTTGTCAAACCAGCGCCGGTTGTAAATGCCTGTCAGGCCGTCGACCATTGCAAACTGCTCCAGTTGCCTGTTCTGGGTTTGTTCCTGAAGTATCAACTGAGAGTTGAGCAGCAACCGTTTCGAAATGACTGAAAGGAGATTCTTGGCGATACGGCCGTCTTCAAACACCATTTCCCACAGGGTTTCGTTGGATAGTTTCAACAGGTGTGACGGCTTTTTCGCCAGGACATAGGCCGAAGGGTTGATGTTTTCGATGAGGGATAATTCACCGACACAATCGCCCGGTTCAATGGTTCGGAGCATCTGGGAATCGGGGCTTTCCAGATGGACGGCCAATTGCCCGGAGAGCAGGAAGTAGATGCTCCTGTTTTCCTTTTCCGGGGAAAGAATGACCGCTCCGGGTGAAAATTCGCTGATTCGGGCATCTTCAAGTTCCACGGGCAGTTGCTCGAACTCGATATTTCCAAATAGATCAATCTTTTTTAAATCGTCTATTGAAATCATTATTTTTCATCCTCCGAAAAAACCGCCGAAGCAAAGATGTCATTGATGAATATGGCATAAGGGCTGAAATCATTCAAGTCTCAACCTGAAAAAATGGCATGATCCAGACGATCAACGGGACGCGGGGGTTCCTCCGTACCGTCTGATCGCCTGAAAGTAGGATTTCAACTCCGGTGGAATGGCCGTGAATCGGATGTTGTGAATCAATTTGTCATTTTCAACATGAGCGGTCACTTTGCCATAAAAGTTCTTCCCCGCCAGGTCTTCCTCCACCCCCGCCAAATTCATCTTCAGGTTGGTCAGTAGTTGGATGGTCTCTTCCAGTCGAATTTCAGCGCTCCTTTTTGAAAGGGAGACAATGGTTCCCACCCGGTCCCTTTTCCCGATGTCCTTACCGTGGAGCACCTTGTAGCCGATGGGGATCTGCCGGGACAGGGTTACCGGGGTAAATGTTTTTTCTTCAAGGGAGAGGTGGAATTGTCCCGCAATACCGCCCACTTCATAAATTTTAAGGGGCGTTTCAGCGCCTTTGGGGAAGACTTCCCGCTGACCGTCGATGCGCAGGATGTCACCCGCCTGCCGGCGTACCGATTCGGAGATGAGGATCTGTCCCCCAACGGTGTACGATTCGATTCGGCTGGCCATATTAACGCCGCTACCCACCACGGCGTACTTGCTCCTTTTGACGGAACCGACGTTTCCCACAATGACTTCGGCCTCGTTGATGCCGATCCCCATTTCAATCTCGGGAAGGCCTTTGGACAGGTTTTCTTCGTTGACCCGGAGCATGGCTTTCTGCATGGCAATGGCGCAGGCGATACCCTGCCGGGCCCGGTCCGGCATTTCCTGGGGTGCCCCGAAGATCACCAGCAAGGCATCCCCGATAATCTCATTGATGGTCCCCTTGTATTTCAGGATCTCTTCCACCATGACTTCGAAATAGCTGTTGAGCAACTGAACCACCTGCTCCGGTTCAAGGCGTTCTGAAAGGGCGGTAAATCCCCGCAAATCCGTCATCATAATGGTCACGCTGCGCCGTTCACCCCCCATTTCGAAGGCCTGGGGATCTTCGATAATGGATTTCATGACCTCTTTAGAAAGATACCGGCCAAACATTTTCCTGAGCAGATCGCTCATTTCGGCCACTTTTGTTTCGCGATCCCGCCAGCGGGCGAAAATATCGGCCATGAGGAGCAGCATCAGTAGAAAGACGATCATCACAAGGGCCATGGTCCCCAGGAAATAGACGGTTTCGATATGCCCGCCTCCGAAGGGGGCGGAGAGATAGATAGGTGCGTATGGCAATACGCCTCCCCAGGTGGCAAGGGTAAAGCCTATGGTGAGGATGGAAAAGGTGATGACCCAGGGGATGGTGATCTTTTTTTCAAAAAGGAGCAGGTTCAGGGTTCCCAGGGCCATTGCCAGCAGGAAAGGCCCCGGGTGGGTAACGGACCCGAAGGCATAGCACACGATGGAAATATAGATGGCACTGTATTGAACCGTTGCGTGCGCAAAAACCTGGTTTTCCGGGGCGCGCCGGCGCAGCCACAGGCCCAGCAACAAAAGGCATATCCAGGGAAGCACAATGATTCGAGCGGCCTGATAGTATAATCGAACAATGTCCGGTCCGGTCCAGGACAGTTGCCCCAGGTTGGACGTCACCCCAATGCCGATGACGGAAACAGCGGCGCCTCCCACGAAGCAGAACATGCCGATGATCAGGAGACAGCGGTCAACCAACTGCCATTCCAGGGGGTTTCGGTTATCTCTGTGATTGCGGAGAAGCACCAGAACGGCGATACCCGCAAACATCCAGAAGAAAAGGGTGGTGACCAGGCTTTGGCTGAACCCGTTTGTGTCCACGAGCAGGTCTCCTTTCTATCAAGGCTGAGCGTCAAGGGTTTTCAGGTGAGAGAACTTTTCAATTGAGAGGCTGTGCCATGTTGCAGATCACCAGCCTCGCGCCTTACGCCGATCCACCCATTGCATTTCTTAGCAAGCCCGTAGGCAACCGCCAGCCCCATTCCAGTCCCTTCGCCCACACCCTTTGTGGTATAACAGGGGTCAAAGATATTTTTCAGAATCTCGGGAGACATGCCCTGCTATGAATCCGTCACGTTTATTTTGATGAATTCACCGTGGAGTGATTATGGGTTTTCCAAGCGGTCTTTGTCCAGGATTTCACCTAAGGCGAACGCAAAATCACCCACCAGACGGGTACACAGTTTCCGCCTGCTTTCAGGGTTTTTGTAAAAGTCCCGGGTGGCCTCCCGATCATTCCATTTTAACCTGGCAATGTCCTTGCAGTTGATGCCCCCGAAAGGTTCGGTGAGGGTTTCAAAGTGCTTGAACAGCTTGTAACTCAATTTCCACATGCGGGGGTCCTCTTTTTCCTTGAGGTTGCCCCTGCTGTAGAGGCTCGAAATCAGGGCCACCCCGCCTGTAAGCACCCCGCAGACATTTCCTGAACTGGCCACCCCGCCGCCAAAGGCACCCATGGCTTTGACAACGTCCTCATTAACCGCACCCACCTTTTCCTGGCCAACGGCCAGGATCGCCTGACTTCAATGAAACCGTTTATCAAAAAACAGCTCAATGGCCTTGGCTCTCATCTCTTCCGGGTTCATTATGATGCTCCTGTTGATTAATTTTTGACCGGTACCTGTTCTGATACGGGATACAATGGCAAATTTCGGCCCTGACTATGCCATAGGCGCTCGGGTGGCCGCAAGCGAAAATTTTGCACGAGAATAGAACTGCATCCGGTTCCATATTCCCGTTCCCTTATCCCCGTACCGTTGGTGCCGCCGCTTTTTCCTTGACGACCCATAAACACTTGGCTAAAGTCTTTCTCGGAAAAAGTCGGTAAAATAACTTCTTTTTATCTCATCTTACCTAAAGACGGCAATGCGAAAGACAGGCTCCCTTTCCCGGTTCAGACCATGGCACCCCATCATCCTGCTGGTTGCCCTTCTCACCAGTTCGTGTACCGATCCGCCTGCAAACACCTTTCAGGGATATGTGGAGGGTGAATTCGTTTATGTGGCATCCCCCATCGGGGGGCGGCTCGAGACACTGAATGTTCACAGAGGCCAGTCCGTGAAAAAAGGGGAGCCTCTTTTTGAGTTGGAACACGATCTTGAGGCATCGGTTGTAAAAGAGGCATCGGAGAAGTACAGAGAGGCTACGGAGAGACTGGCGAACCTCAGGAAGGGGAAAAGGCCCTCCGAGATCCAGGCCATTCAGGCGCGGCTCAAGAGTGCCGAGGCCAATCTCCGGCTGGCCCGCATTGAATACGACCGACGGGTGAAGTTGAATAAGCGGCAGTTCATCTCGGAGGAAAGCCTTGACAGGGCCCGGACCGATCAAGCCCGTAAAAGCCAGCTGGTCCGGGAGATGGCCGCTGATTTAAAGACCGCGAGGCTGGGGGCCAGACCCGATGCAATCAAGGCGGCCGAAGCCGAAGCGGATGCTGTGAAAGCAAAGCTCGCCCAAGCGGAATGGAATTTCGCCCAGAAGCGCCAGATTTCCCATAGAAACGGGCTGGTATTTGATGTCCTCTATTATCCCGGGGAGTGGGTTCCCCCCGGGCGGCCGGTGGTGGTGCTCCTTCCGCCCGAAAA
>Ga0233431_1004181_pt1 | contig 15905 bp, 21 predicted proteins | sample SI_118_April2016_FD_179867 | JGI IMG/M metagenome (GOLD analysis project Ga0233431, IMG submission 179867) | Seawater microbial communities from Saanich Inlet, British Columbia, Canada - SI_118_April2016_200_MG | ecosystem: Environmental > Aquatic > Marine > Inlet | place: Canada: British...
GTCGGCCATGGTCAACATCTCGCCAACGGCGGCGCGGTCGCGGGTCGGAACAAGCTGGATCGCGCCTTCGGGCAGCCCGGCCTTGGCCAGACCGGCGGCCAGACATTCCATGATGGCGCTCGACGAATGGAAGCTTTCAGAGCCGCCGCGCAGGATCGTCGCATTGCCCGACTTCAGGCACAGCGCGCCCGCGTCCGCCGTTACGTTGGGGCGCGACTCGTAAATCACGCCGATCACGCCCAGCGGCACCCGCACCCGCGAAATCTGCAAACCGTTGGGCCGCTCCCACGCGGCCATGACATAACCCACGGGATCTTCCAGGGCGGCGATGTCTTCCAGGCCCTTGGCCATGCCTTCAATGCGTTCGTCGTTCAGCGCCAGACGATCCAGCAGGGCCGGGCTCAGTCCTTTTTCCGTGCCCGCGGTCAGGTCCTTGGCGTTGGCGGCCATCAGTTCGGTTTTGCTGGCGCGAAGGCTCGCCGCCGCGCCCAGAAGGGCGGCGTTCTTGACGGCGGTCGGGGCGGACGCCAGTTTGCTTGCGGCTTCTTTGGCCGCCACGCCGATGTCGTGCATAAGGGCCGGGATGTTTTCTTGGGCGGCGGTCATTCTTTCCCCCTGTCCAGAACCAGATCGTCACGGTGGATCATTTCATCACGCCCACGGTAGCCGAGCAGGTTTTCAATTTCACGGCTTTTATGACCCATGATTTTCTTGGCGTCGGCCGTGGAGTAGGCGATCAGGCCCCGGGCGACTTCTCGGCCCCGAAGGCTACGCACAATCACGGCGTCGCCACGCTCAAATTTTCCACTGACTTCGGTCACGCCTGCCGGAAGGATACTGCGACCGTTTCGCACGGCCTTGAGCGCACCGTCATCCAGCGTGATTTCGCCCATGGACTTGAGGGTCCCTGCGATCCAGTTCTTGCGCGCTGTGCGTGGATTATCGTCGGGCAGAAACCAAGTACACAACGCGCCGTCCTCGATTCGCTTCAGCGGATGGGGTTCGGCGCCGTCGGTCAGAACCATGCGGCAGCCCACGTTCAGGCAAACCTTGGCCGCAGCCAGTTTGGTGAACATGCCGCCGACACCGAAACCGGGACGGGATTCGCCGGCCATGGCCTCGATTTCCGGCGTAATTTCACGCACCTCGGGCAGATGCCGTGCATCCGTATTGCGGGTCGGATCAGCCGTATACAGGCCGTCGATATCGGAAAGCAGAACCAGAACATCGGCGCTGGCCATGGCTGCCACGCGGGCCGCCAGCCGGTCGTTGTCGCCGAAACGGATTTCGTCGGTGGCGATGGTGTCGTTCTCGTTGATCAGCGGCACCGCGCCGAGACCCAACAACGTGTCCAGCGTGTTGCGTGCGTTGATGTAGCGCCGCCGGTTTTCGCTGTCGTCCAGGGTCAGCAGGATTTGCGCGACGGTGACATCGTGTTCGGCCAGATATTCCTGATAGCGATGGGCCAGCCGGATCATGCCGGTGGCTGCCGCCGCCTGCTTTTCTTCCAGCTTTAATTCGCGCTCGGCCATGCCCAGATGGCGTCTTCCCGCCGCGATGGCGCCCGAAGACACAAGAATGACATCCTGCCCGCGCGCCCGGCATGCAGCGATATCTTCCGCCAGCGCCCGCAGCCATTCGCGGTGGATGGCCCCGGTTTTCGAATCGACAAGAAGGGCCGAACCGATCTTGACGACGATTCGATTTCCTTCGGTCAGATATGCGTTCGTTTCCCTGCTCATGGGACAAAAGCTTTCGGCTGGTCAGAATCATCTTCCCGGTTGCGGCGATCTTCCACCGCGCGGGCGAGGCTTTGCAAGACCTCTTGCACACCGATCCCGGCGACGCCCGATAAAATTGCCACCGGCTGGCCCGAAGCCTTCTCCAGCGCTTTTGATTTTTCCGCGATTTCCTCGTCAATAAGCGAATCGCACTTGTTCAGCGCGAGTATGACCGTTTTGTCGGAAAGGCCGGCGCCGTAGGCGTGCAGTTCCTCGCATACCGCGGCATAGGCTTCGGCCACGTTTTCCTCGGTTCCGTCGACCAGATGCAGCAGCACGCCGCACCGCTCGATATGACCGAGGAACCGGTCGCCCAGACCCGCGCCCTCGTGCGCGCCTTCGATCAGGCCAGGAATATCGGCGATAACAAATTCATTGTCGCCGAAATAGACGACGCCCAACTGGGGGTGCAGCGTGGTGAAGGGGTAGTCCGCGATCTTGGGCCGGGCGCGCGATACGGCCGCCAGAAAGGTGGACTTTCCGGCATTGGGAAGGCCAACCAGACCGACATCCGCAATGAGTTTCAGGCGAAGCCAGACCCAAAACTCCTCGCCCGGCCATCCGGGGTCGGCGCGGCGCGGCGCGCGGTTGGTGGATGTCTTGAAGCGAGCGTTGCCGAAGCCACCGTCACCGCCTTTAGCTAGGACGACGCATTGGCCGGCCTCGGTCAGATCGGCGATCACGGTTTTTCTGTCTTCCGCAAGGATCTGCGTGCCAACCGGCACTTTCATGACCGCGTCCTTGCCGCCCGCGCCGGTGCGGTCCCTGCCCATGCCATGCTGGCCGCGTTCGGCCTTGAAGTGCTGGCGGTAGCGATAATCGATCAGGGTATTCAGCCCGTCCGCGGCCTCGACAATAACGTTGCCGCCGCGTCCGCCGTCGCCGCCGTTGGGCCCGCCGAATTCAATGTATTTCTCGCGGCGAAAAGCGATGCAGCCGTTACCGCCGTCACCGCTTTTGACCAGAACCTTGGCCTCGTCGAGAAACTTCATCGCCGGGCTCCTGAACGTTGCGGTTTATACCGCATAAAACAAAAAAGGGGGGAATGGCCAGCCATTCCCCCGCTTTTCAAAGCGAATGGCCGGTTAGGCTATGCTTCCGACGGCTCCACGGCGACATAGGTGCGCCCGCTCGTCTTGTGCAGGAACTTGACACGGCCTTCCGTCAGCGCGAACAGGGTGTGGTCTTTGCCAATCCCTACGTTCTCGCCCGGATGGAACTTGGTGCCCCGCTGGCGCACGATGATGTTGCCCGGAACGACGATTTCGTCGCCGTACTTTTTAACGCCAAGACGCCGACCCGCTGTATCGCGGCCGTTCCTTGAGCTACCACCTGCTTTTTTATGTGCCATTGTCCGTTACTCCTTCGGCTTGGCGGCCGCTTTGGGCTTCGCCGCCGCTTTAGGCTTGGCTGCCGCTTTGGGCTTTGCCGCTGCTTTGGGCTTGGCTGCCGCTGCGGGCTTTGCCGCCGCTTTCGGCTTGGCAGGCGCTTTGGCTTTAGCCGGAGCTTCCGCTTCCGCATTGGCTTCGACGGCGGGCGCTGCCTTGGCCTTGGCCGCCGCAGGCTTCTTACCCGTTGCACTGATCGACGAGATCCGCAACTTGGTAATATGCTGCTGATGGCCGGCCTTGCGGCGATAGCCCTGGCGGCGCTTTTTCTTGAAAACGATGATCTTCTTGGCGCGGGTCTGCTCGAGAATCTCGGCAAACACCACGGCTTTTTCGATCAGCGGCGCGCCCACGGTAGGCGCCTTGCCGTCTTCACCGATCATCAAAACTTCCGATAACTCAACCGTATCACCCGGCGCACCAACCAGCGACTCGACGGTGACAACCTCGTCCTGAGCCACTTTATATTGTTTTCCGCCGGTCTTAATGACTGCGAACATCTTCGCCCCACAACATATATGACGAACACGAACCCGCACGAAACCGTGGGGCCCGCGAAAAGAGGCGGCAATATAGCTGTAACGCCGGTGTTGTCAACGGTCTTGGCGCGATTTCCGGACGGAATCGTTCCCCCGCCCCAAATCAAATGGCCCGGCGACGGAAAAGACGGCGGATTTCGGTGCCGCGCGACTAAATTCGATGGGCTTTTCCGAACTATCGATTCGCGTGAATTCACGAAGCTGAAAATCGGTTAAGTTGCCCGCTTGCGGGCGGACGCACATTCGGTTAATCTCCGCGCCCCGTCGACACCACGGGTATTTATTTCCCGGTGGGCGCAGCCCGAATATCAGCGGAGGGGTGCCGGAGTGGTCGAACGGGGCGGTCTCGAAAACCGTTGTACGCGTGAGCGTACCGTGGGTTCGAATCCCACCCCCTCCGCCATTTTTCTAGCGGCAACTGTCTCTCTGCAAGATGGTTGCCGCAGAAAATCCCAGCTTCTGCGCCGCTTTCAAGATGAAGCTGTTAACCTCGGTTTAAGCTAATCTCTTCAAAATCTCTCTCTACCGGCCAATTCTCTCTCAAGCTGTTGACCTTCAGTAAGTGGTACGGCGTTTTATGGCGTTGATAGGTAGCAGAAAATGCGTCTCACAATTTGACGTGATTCTCGCAAATTCTGATGAGAAACCGGAACTCAAATCAAAGCTATAGGTATCGGTAGCACGGCGCTCTTCTCAAAAGTTAATTTGGGCTGCTGGCTGGTTGTCAATGTAATCGTCTGTGTGCTTTCCCGGCGCACAAACTCATCGCATGAGAATTTTAGCAGTGATGATTGCGGGTTCGTTCTCATACCCTTTTTCCGCCAAGGCGTTCACCTTATCACGAACATTTTCTGGAGACCAAAACAGCCATCCTTGCGCGCTAAAGAGCTCCCGAATCTCGTCATTCCGATTTTGGTAAACGTTGCCAGCTACCAAGCCAAGCGTGATGGTGGTCTCAGCATTTGCCATATTTGCTTCGATTAAGTCGCTTTTTAACCGTTTGAGGACGATATCGCGGTAGTTCTTACAGGTGAACAGTTTGTACCGACCAGTTGGGATATCATAATCCTCTTTTAAATCAGCGAATTTCACCCCTGGTGAATCCAGATATGATTTGGCTTCAATGGCAAATAGATGATTTTCTCTCTGGTTAAACCCGAGTAGGTCAATTTCGGGCCTCGGAATAGAATGTTTTCCGATATCTCGCTTCTCTTGTTTCGTTACGTTGACTTTGAATGACTGACGCACCCAAAAACCCTCGTGCTCTAACAGGGTTTTAATGATGGCTTCGAAGTGGTCCATGCCTGCATCCTGAATTTCAAAATAATGCTCTCAAGCTTCTCCATGAGATTTCAAAACTGAGGGATTATGGGTCAAAATGGAATGACATCATCATCCAATACGGGGGCATTCAAAGGCTGCGAATTATTGAAGCTTTGCGGATCTGAGGGATAACTCTCGCCTGCGCCTTCACCAGCCCTTGAGATCTTCCAAGCCTTAACATCAGTATACCAGCGGCCGTTATATTCGCGGCTTTCCAGGTCAACCGAAACAACCAGGTTTTCACCTTGCTTGATATCGAATTGGTCAATCTTATCGCCCCAGGCCATGAAACAGACCTTCTTGGGGTATTGGCCATCGGTCTCCAAAATATACTCTTGTTTGCGCCATGGCCCATTTGCCGACTGCCCGGTCTTTTCAGGCAAGAGATCAATAATTTTTCCGTTTATTTCCATTGTGACAACCTTAGTCGAGAAACTGTGTTCTAATTGATTCTCGAGATCATACACTATGAGGCCATATACCCCCAGCCGCTTTGGCCACATGTTGTGGGTTAATTGGCTTTCTGAAGCAATTGACGCTGCGCTTCCCAACAAACAGGAAAGCCCTTTTGAAGGCTTTTGAGTGTCATTGCCGTCGGCTGACGGCCATCCAGGATCATTTCCACGATCTCCGGCGACAACAACGTCAGCCGTAAAATGCGGCTGACGTAGGATGTAGTGATCTTCTCAGAAGTGGCGATTTCTTCGATCGTGACGTACTGCCCGCTCTCAAGAAGCCGCTGCCACCGGAAAGCCCGAGCCAGGGCTTTGACCATGGTGTTGTCGATCCGGTGACGAGGCTTTTTCCAATCTCGGCCATCGGGAGAGACCACCAGCTTCCGTCCTCCACGAACTGTGAACGACATCGGAATGCTGACGGTCATCGTTTTCCCATCCGGGCTGAGCCTTGTTTTGGACATCAAGCGGCCTCACGTTTTTTGAGGCTTTCCCTGATCTCAGCAACGAGTGTTTCGAGACCATCCATCCGGAACTTGATCTCCAGTCCGCTAGGGTGAACCTCAACCCGTTCGACCAACAACTGAAGAACCCGGGCTTGCTCATAAGGGAAGAGCTCATCCCAGATCGGATCCATATCTTGAAGAGCCTCTCTGACCTCGTTTTCTGAGATCGTCTCGTCCAGCTTATGAGCTTCCCTCCAGGTGGCGACTATGATTTCTGGTGATCGGAGCAGTCCGCGAACATGGTCGATGACAGCAGCCTCAATCTCACCAGCGGGAACGCTTCTTACAATGCCCGGAGGGTTTTCTCCTTTCAGAAGTCGTGACGCCACGTAGTATCGATACAGGCGATTGTTTTTCTTCTTGGTATGGGTCGGCGTCATTGCGCGCCCATCGGCACCAAATATGATGCCTTTCAGCAGGGCTGGAACTTGCCGACGAGAATTGCCTGCTCGTCGTTGGGGGTTCCGCTTCAGAATGGTCCGCACCTTGTCCCATTGTTCCTGAGTGATGATCGCTTCGTGAACGCCGGGATACGCGGTGCCTTTGTGGACGGCTTTTCCAAGATAGGTTTCGTTATTGAGAAGCTTGTACATATAGCCCTTATCAATAAGGCGACCCTTTTTGGTCCGAACATCTTCTTCGGCTAGCCTCTTTGCTAAAATCGTAGCGGACCCAACCGTCGGAAACCGGTCAAAGATCATCCGGATGATTTTGGCTTCGTCTTCATTAATGACGAGCTTCTTGTCTTTCACGTCATAACCAAGGGGAACATTACCGCCCATCCAAAGGCCCTTTTTTCGACTGGCTGCAATCTTGTCCCGGATGCGTTCCCCGGAAACTTCCCGTTCGAACTGCGCAAATGAGAGAAGAATGTTAAGCGTGAGCCGTCCCATAGAATTGGTTGTATTGAATGATTGGGTCACGGACACAAACGTCACATTGTGCCGATCAAAAATATCGACGAGCTTTGCAAAATCCATCAACGACCGGCTCAGCCGGTCAATCTTATAAACGACAACAACGTCTACCAGTCCCGCTTGAATATCTGCGAGGAGTTGCTGAAGCGCTGGTCGCTCAAGCGTCCCACCTGAGATGCCGCCGTCATCATAAAAGTCAGGAACAAGGACCCATCCTTCCTGCTTCTGGCTGGCGATATAGGCTTCGCAAGCCTCTCGCTGGGCATGAAGGCTATTGAACTCTAGCTCGAGCCCTTCCTCGCTGGATTTGCGGGTGTAGACTGCACACCGTGTTTTGCGCATGGGCATTTGTTTCATTGGACTTCTCCTGCTTTGCGAAGACCAAAAAAGACCCACCCGTTCCATCTGGTTCCAGTGATCGCTCTGGCGACAGACGATAGAGATTTGAATGGACGGCCTTCGTATTCGAAGCCGTCTTGAGTAACGTCGACACAGTATTCAACGCCCTTGTATTCTCGAATGAGGCGAGTGCCGGGGGTTGGATGAAGATCGGCTCGAATGCGTCGCTTCTTTACATCCCCTCCATCCAAGTTCTCACCCATGGCTTCCAGCCGTTCTATTGTCGCCGGCTTCAGCCCACCGTATGCGAGCTCCTGGATCCGATAGGCTAAACGGCTCTCAAGGTATTTCCGGTTCTGGCGAGGAGGCTCAGTTTCATAGAGCTTGCGCCAGAGTGTTCTAAGGTTCGCCGTTGGCGTGTTTTTCAAAGCCGCCAATCTAGTGATTACAGTTTCCGTCATTGATATTACTCCGCATCAAATTCAACGGTTCCATGACGGCATTGGTCGGGGAAAATGTGTAGGTAACTGTCTCCCGTGACGGCAGTTAGTTCACTTGACTTTCGCTGCTTTAGGCGGATCAAGCCAACGGCTAGGATCCCACCAAGTTCAGAAATCCTGTCGCCTTTTGGCATTTCATTTTGGTCTAGAAAATTCATCGTGTATTGTCTCCTCAACGAAGACATGATGGACTCCTCAGATCGAATTTGACATATGAATCAGAGCATTAGTGTTGGCGCGATAAGAAAAAAGCATGCGTGAGCAGCTGAGAAAGTTCTGTCTCAATGACGATGATTTGCAGTGCCTTCAAGTGTTACATTGAACGCACAAAATCGGTCGAATAGAGGAGATTTTCGATAGAGTTTCCGCCGATTAAGCTTATCACCCTCAATCGTTTCTTGCTTGAGTTCGAGTAGGCCGAACCATAATAAAGGCCGAAGGACGTTTGCCTCCATGGCAAGGGATCCTGTATCCCAAGTCGCATCCAGCACGCCCTTTATTGGAACAGTGCACAGTCGGCACAGTCGTTCTCGAGATTGCCAGTCATTTGCTGCGACAGATAGGGACCATAATACGATCCCTATATCACCGTGAGGCCAACCTCCATGAAGACCCCGACCGAGATCGCCAAGGTCCATATGCCAGAATGCCGTATGAAACAGGACGGCCTGAAGAGCTTCTGGATGTTCGATCATCGTTCGACCGGCAGCCGTGGTTTTCATATGGCCTTTGCGCCTGTGAACCAGCTTTGCAAATTGAGCTATATGCCGAATAAAAAAGAGAGGTAAAAAGTCCGGCTCGTTAATGACCTTGTTCAATCTAAGATGATTATCTTTGTAAAAGTCTGGCCAATTAAAAACATCAATCATATCAGCGACGGCCGCCCGAGAGAGATTACCTGTCGCGGTCAGCTTTAAGCCCGATGGCTGTGCCGTCTTATCTAGAAAAGCCTTTGCGTTCCTCCCAATTGGGGACGATTTCAGTTCTTCATCAGTGAGGTCAGCGGCAAGCTGAATTGCACTTCCGTTTGGAGATGGCGGCTCTCGTAGCCCTGAAAAGCTATCGATATCTAGTAATTTCCAAGCGGGTTCGAGCCCGCCGAGCCATTTTATAACAGATGGGTTTTGTAACATGGCGGCAACAACCATTGACTATACCTCGTGTGAATTGGCTCTTAATTCTATTGGGGCAGTCCCGAGCCATTCATTCAATTTTGACCACCTGCGGCGTCCTGAGATGTTTCGTACTGCAATGGCAACGGCCTTCTTTTGTCCGACTAGAACGACAAGCCGTTTGCCTCTCGTTACCCCTGTATAAAGCAGGTTACGCTGAAGCATGGTGTAATGCTGGGTCATGACCGGAATGACAACGGCAGGATATTCCGACCCTTGGCTTTTGTGAATGGTGGCAGCATAAGCTGGAACAAGTGTATCCAGTTCCCCAACGCCATATATTACGGTGCGCCCGTCAAAGCTTACGGATAGCTCGCCGTCATCAAGGTCAAGGCTATCGATATAACCGATATCACCATTATAGACCTCTTTGTCATAATCGTTTTCAATCTGCATTACTTTGTCACCGGCTGCAAAGGTCGACCCAAAGCGTTCAATTTTGTTTTCGCCTGCGGGGTTGAGGGCGGCCTGTAATTCGATATTCAATGATCGTGCGCCAACGCCACCCCGATTCATCGGGCATAGAACCTGGATATCACGGATTGGATTGAGGCCAAATCGTTGAGGGATCCGGTTTTTAACAAGCTCTATGATTCTTTGAACAGCGGTTTCTGGATTATCCGCTTGCACAAAGTAGAAATCGCTATCGCCTTCCGGTTTTGATAAATCCGGAATGGCTCCTTTATTAATTTTGTGAGCAGTCGTGATGATCTGACTTTGGGCAGCCTGTCGAAAGACCTCGGTTAGCCGGACGACAGGCGCTACGCCGGAAGAAATAATATCAGCAAGAACCTGACCAGGTCCAACGGATGGAAGTTGATCGATGTCTCCCACAACAAGAAGGGAAGCATTATCTGGGATGGCTTTTAGTACGGCCTGCATCAGCATGACATCAACCATGGAAGTTTCATCAATAACCAGCAGGTCGCATTCTAACGGGCTCTCCTCATTGTGCTTAAAACCGCCGCCTTTCGGGTTCACTTCAAGCAAGCGATGGATCGTCTTGGCTTCAAATCCAGTGGCTTCTGTCATGCGTTTGGCCGCACGTCCCGTGGGAGCACAAAGCAAAATCTCAACGTCCTTAGCGGCTAGAATTTTGAGAATGCCATTTACAATTGTCGTTTTCCCGACGCCAGGGCCGCCGGTTAAAACCATAACTTTTGATAAAAGAGCGAGCCGTATGGCTGCGACCTGGCTCTCAGCTAAGGACAGACCTGTTTTCTGTTCAATCCATGGCAGCGCCTTGTCGGGATCAATCCAAGGCCAGGGCAACTTTCCATTCATCAAGTTCAGCAGGCGTTCTCCAATCAGCCGCTCAGCCTTGTGTAGTCCAGCAAGAAATACGCAAGGCGTTTCTCCGACTTGGTCAGCAATTACAGTCGCCTCTGAAAGCTCTAAGCCGAGAGCGGTTTGGACTAGCGCACTATCAACTTCGAGAAGCTCAACAGCCAATGGAATAAGTTCGGCCGTCGGCAATCCACAATGACCTTCACCCATGGCTTCACTAAGTGCATACGATATGCCCGCGCGAATGCGGATCATAGCACTCTTCTCTATCCCAAGTTTAATGGCGATAGCGTCGGCTGTTCTGAAACCGATACCGCGAATATCCCGTGCCAATCTGTAGGGGTTTTCGGACATGACCTGAATGGCATCATTGCCGTAGGTCTTGTATATGCGAACAGCCCGTGCAGTGCCGACACCATGGCTGTGAAGAAAGACCATGATTTCTCGAACAACTTTTTGCTCAGCCCAGGCGGCTGTTATTCGTTCGGCACGAACGGGACCAATGCCAGCGATGTCACGAAGCCGCTCGGGTTCATTCTCAATGACATCAAACACCTTGTCCCGGTAAGCCTTCACCAATTTTTTGGCGTATACGGGGCCAATGCCACGGATCATGCCGGAAGCAAGGTACTTCTCAATGCCTTCTGCCGATGTTGGAGCAGAGGCCTTGAGAAAAGCTGCACGGAACTGGAGGCCGTGAACGCGGTCATTATTCCATGAACCCGTGACGGTGATCCATTCGCCAGCCGAGATGGTTGCGGAATGCCCAGTAACCGTTATCAGATCTCGGTGTCCACGTGCCTTGATACGTAGCACGCAAAAGCCATTTTCCACATTATGATAGGTTACTCGCTCAACCAGTCCGGCGAGAACTTCTTTTTCTGCTCCGTCCTTTCGGTTCACGATCCAATTCGAGCAGGGTCCGGAACCACGTCCGCTTCACTCGCCTCCTTGTGAACCTCCTCTCGGATCAGTCGATCTGTAATATCAGAGAGATAGGCGACCAGAGCAGCATCCAATTCCTTAAATTCTGGCCACAGGACATTCTCTATAAAACTCGTTGGTGCTTTTACCATAATGGTCTGCCGATGTTGTCGGCGATAGCGGTAAGGCTTGAGCCCATAGCGCCGGCAAAGAGCCGAAAACAACTGCCGTGACCAGGGATCCGGAATACTAAACTTTGTCTCGACTGAGACTTCTGATTTTTTCGCCTGTTTGAGGCGTTTTTTTATTCGTTCCGCGGCAGCCCCAGCAGCCGCCTTTTCACCAGCAGTTCCCGCACCCGCAAACAGTGCCTCAATCTTGCGGAGCTTTTCTCGTAACTCTGTCTCGCTCGTCATCGCTGCCATCTCTTCCCGTGAGCAGACGTTCTCACTCTAGTTAAGCTCAACATATGGGTTCCCGTTGCCTTGAATGGATTTAATCCGTTTGTTGCGCTCACTTTCCCATGCATCCACTGGGTCACTTATAGACCACGCCTCCATCAGGCGGATTTGCTGTGCGCTCATGTTTAACTTGTACTGATCGCGCATATAAAAATAGATGCGCGCAATGTCGCCACGGACGTTTTCGGGTGGCTCAGCGCTCTTAGATTTGAAATCAACCTCAAAATCACATTTCCCGTAGGCGCGAGGCTCACCTGGCATCATTGTGAATTTAAAGTTAGATCGATCGCCATTTAACTCACCAATTGCTGGGACCAGATTGTGAAGATCACCTTCCATTTTGGCGAACATAGGATCTTTCTTGCAGGCTTTACGGCCACCGTTTTGCCAACATTGACGTTGGTGCCCAAATACCCATGCCGGCATTACATGTTCCCACTCAATCCGGGCTGCACGGGCATTAGGTTTGCCTTTTTTGGTAACAGCAATACGCGGCTCGTAGCCACAGGATGAAGGAACTGGAACTAGTTTTTTGCCTTGGTAAACATATCTGCATCCACAATAGATCGTCACTTCGTGGCCTTGGTAAATTTGTACTGCGAGACGTTTCGCTTTGCTGAATGAAACTGGGTGTTCGGCATATGCTATAAGCGGGAACGAAGCCCAAACAAGAAGGCTAAATAAAACTAAACGATGAGCCATCTATAAATCCCAATGATGTTTATAATAACGAAGGTTGCTTGTAACAGGATCAAGCTGTCATCGCGTTGAGCGACGCCCGCCGCACACCACAGCAGAGACGAGATTAGGAAGAGTAAAAATCCATATCCAGACACATCCAAATTCAAGGCGATCAGGATCGCACCAGCAATTCCAGCCAGTGTTCCGATCCATTTGGCCGGTCCAAGCCAGCTGTGGTTGCGATGAAGGGCAGCAGTCGAATAGGACATCTACAGCTCCCGCGCGAACCAACGAATCCGCCCAATAATGCTGATTTCATCAGCTGTCCGCTCGTAAGCGCTATAAAATGTGTTGTCAGAAATCACTCGGACCTTCGCCGGCTCGTGATTAGGGATGTGCTCAAGGCGTTTGGCAACTAGTCCCATTCCGTCAAACAACACGAAGATGCCGGGAGGCGTTGGAGACCTGCGCGCCAAATCGACCAGGACCACATCACCAGAATGTAGGGTCGGCATCATGCTATCGCCTTCGACATGCATGATCCTGAGCTGCGACGGGTCTGCCTTCAGATCATGAAGAATCCATTCGCGTTGAAAATGATAGGGCTTACCGTTTTCCACTTCATCAACGACGTTACCACCGCCCATGGAGGCCGTGACCTCGACGGAAGGGATCGCAATGAAGGCTTCTGATGGATCCACAATGATAGGCGATTCGCCTTCAATATCCCCAAGCCCGTGAAGCAGCCAGTTTCGGTCGACTTTGACCACCTCGGCAACCAAGTCGAGTTTTGTCAGATTCGGATTTTCAGACTTGCCGCGCATGATGTCGTAGACAAACGACCTGTTGATATCTGCAAGTTCGGCAATCTGCCCAGCATTCAAGCCAAGCTGCCGTGAGCGTGCTTTTAACCTGTCTGCCATGGTGTATTTCATCGGGTTATCCCCTGTCTGTGGAATATGTGGATTAAAAAGGATTGATTCATCTTCGTCAAGGATATAAAACATTTAGGGAACATTGACGGTCGTTGGGATGCGCTATGGCGGGCATAGAAAAAGAATATTTTTCCCTTGAGGAGATTGAGGGCCAATGGGGGATCCCACACCGCGACCTCGTTTATCTGGCAGAAAACGGGCTTTTGAAGGTGTCCGTTCGTTTGTATGGCATTCAAGTGGAAAACGGCTCCATTGAAGAAACCGAAGATGGAGAATGGTTCAGCATCCCCGAGGAACGCATCTGGTTCGAAGGCCTTCAGGATTTGCGCAAGCATGATGTCTATCGGCTGTTCCATGAAGGGCAGTTGAAGATAGACAGTTTTGATGGCCCTTATCAGGGCTACACCTCCGTTATGCACCCGGATGGCGGTGTTCTTGTTAAGAAAGATGAGCTTGTTGTTCGACGCGAAGAACGCGACCGTGCGGCGTTGAAGCATGGTCTTGGTGGTGTTTCGCGATCAACGGCGACAACTTTTGAGCATAAGAATAACTTTGCTGAGGTGACGATGGGGGACATCACGTACACCCTTGGCCCCATCCAAGCCCAGGTCGTCAAAATCCTCTATGACGCGGCGGCGACGGAGTTCCCCTGGCTGCATGGCCAGCGGGTCCTGGCAGACGCAGGCTCTAAATGCACCCGGATCTCTGATCTGTTCAAGCGCCAACCCGAATGGCGAAAACTGATCCAGTCCGACAAGCGCGGAAAATATCGCCTGAATATCCAGTTTTCTTAGGTCCCCCACTAAACAAGAGCGTTTGTGGGGGCTTTCGGACTTACGTCCCCCTTAAATCCCCTCGCATATCCCCCCTAATCCCCCTGATATATCCAATTTGATCCCCTAAGGGTCCACTTCTGGTCCCGACGACAAGGGACCTGTCGCTGGTCATCATAGCCCCACGTTCAATTCAACGAAGGGGGCAGCGATGACCACCAAGCACCTACACCAAGTTCACTTAGCGGATCGCTGGAATCTCAGCCCGCGCACCCTTGAGCGGTGGCGCTGGGAGAAGATTGGCCCGCCGTATCTCAAGATCGGAGGTCGTGTTGTTTACCGCCTTGAGGACATCGAGGTCTTCGAACAACAGCAGCTTAAGAACACCCAAGGCGCCACATCGACAGCCCTACCTTACTTAAATGTCGTGGGGGCACGATGACGGATCCGATCCCCATTTGGCGAGGCCAGGCATCTCCATTCCATTTGCAAAAATTGGATGAGACCAGCTTTTGCGCTTGGGTCGCTCAAGCCAAGCCAGGCGATGCACTCGAATACCATCGCGGTTTTCTGTGCCTAGATCGAGGATGCCCCGAGCCTCAAGCGCCGTCACCCAATCAAACCAAATTGGACATGATGGCGGAACGGGCACTTGAGCTTTCCGAACGAGGCTTCTTGCACCTGGTGCAGCAGCGCTTAGGCGAGGCGTCGTTTCGCTACATCGCCATCGTCAGGCCCTGCCCAGAAGGCCAATCCATCAACTTTTTAACACTTATGACAGAGGAGGCAGCCTAATGGCTTACCCTAATAATACCCCACGTCTGGACGAGATCGTTCAGATGCCAGTTGGCGAGGTTGTCGCCTTGCCAGCGGACACCTTGGCTCACTTAGTCCAAGACGCAGACGCGGCATTACGCTCAGCTAAATCAGCCAAAGACTGGCTTGATGGTGCGATTGCTCGCAAATTCTCTGAACGTGCGGCAAGCCATCGTCGCGATGAAGGCAAAGACACGGGTGCCGCCCGGTTTCAAGATGGCGACGTAACCGTTGTTGCAGATCTTCCTAAACGCGTCGACTGGGATCAACATCAACTCGCCACAATGGTCGAGCGCATAAAAGCCGATGGCGAAGATCCACGCGAATACGTGGACATCTCGTTCAAAGTCACTGAGCGCAAATACGGTGCCTGGCCAAGTCACATCCAGTCGGCCTTCAAAGAAGCCCGCACAGTTCGCACCGGCAAGGAAACGTTCAAGCTGATCCTTGGGGAGGACGGCCAATGAGCACGCTCCCCATCATCACGGCTGACCAGCGTCTTGCCGAACGCCGTGGCATCAAAGGCTGCATCTTCGGCAAATCCGGCATTGGCAAAACCTCTCTGCTTTGGACCCTTGATGCATCCACAACCCTATTTTTGGATTTGGAAGCGGGTGATCTCGCAATCGAAGGCTGGCCAGGCGATACCATACGTCCCCGCACTTGGGCTGAATGCCGGGATCTTGCCGTGTTTATCGGAGGACCTAATCCAGCACTCCGCGAAGATCAGGTTTATAGCCAAGCCCATTTCGACGCGGTCTGTGAGCAGTTTGGTGATGCCACCGCGCTGGATAAATACCAGACGCTGTTCATCGACAGCATCACGGTGGCGGGACGTTTATGTTTTCAGTGGTGCAAAGGCCAGCCGCAAGCGTTTTCCGAGCGCACCGGTAAACCTGACATGCGGGGCGCTTATGGTCTGCATGGCCAGGAAATGATCGCTTGGCTCACCCACCTGCAGCATACCCGGGGCAAGAATGTTTGGTTCGTCGGTATCCTCGACGAGAAGATCGACGACTTCAATCGGCGGGTTTTCCTGCCCCAGATCGACGGCTCCAAGACCGGCAACGAGCTGCCTGGCATCGTCGATGAAGTCATCGCGATGGCG
>Ga0233431_1004185_pt1 | contig 15891 bp, 24 predicted proteins | sample SI_118_April2016_FD_179867 | JGI IMG/M metagenome (GOLD analysis project Ga0233431, IMG submission 179867) | Seawater microbial communities from Saanich Inlet, British Columbia, Canada - SI_118_April2016_200_MG | ecosystem: Environmental > Aquatic > Marine > Inlet | place: Canada: British...
AAGCGACACGGCTTGTGCCTGTGGGTATCGTGGGCAAAAAATATCGGCAATCTCGGCGTGTCCAAACTGCGGTTATCAGCCGCCGTGCGCCTGAGCTTATTCGTTAGAAGGCTAAAAAAATGTATCTTTATTTTGTAGCATCAGCGAATGGTCTATTCAAAATAGGCAAGACGACAAAAGTTAAAGAGCGATTTGCTCAAATAAAATCTGCGTCGCCTGTTGAATGTCAAGTTTTGTTCTTTACAAAATATGACGAAAACACTATTGATCTTGAAAAGAAATATCACGACAAGTTTAGTGAAAAAAGAGTGCGCGGTGAGTGGTTTGCTTTATCAAAAAGCGACCTTCTGCCAATCGTTCAAGAAAGAAAAGAAATATGTGACTTGCTAGAAGAAATGTACTCGTGGGGTTTCTTTTCTCTAGGCGCTAAAGAATTACTAGGTAATGTTGCCTTAGCTGCTCTTTGGCGCATGGAGTCTTTACGCCTTCTAACCCCGCGTTAAGCTGACCTGTGGGTCTGCGGGGCTTTTTATTCGAGCGTAAAATGTCCACAGGCAGCTTACGCAAACCGGTGGATAGTTCAGATTATGGGCGTAATGATGACATTGATGCTATCGTAAATGCTTTAGGCAAGAATGTCGAAGTCTTGATCTTGGATAAATTAGTTGAAGATGCTCGCGCCATCAAAGATGAGCTTGAGAAATATATAAATAAAATAACAAAAAAGGAGCAATAAAATGAGTTATCAAAAAAGTATAATTGCAGGGAATGCCGGGCGTGACGCAGAGATGCGCTATACGCCATCGGGGAAGCAGGTGACGACCTTTAGCGTGGCGACCGAGCGTCAGTATACGAATAACGCCGGAGAGCGCGTGAAAGAGACGACCTGGTTCAAAGTCGAGACTTGGGGCAAGCTGGCCGAGATCTGCAACCAGTATGTCAAGAAAGGCGATAAGGTGCTCGTCGATGGCCGGATGAAGCCCGCCCGTGCCTGGAAAGGAAAGGATGGCGAGCCGCGTGCCAGTTTAGAGATGGTGGCGAATGAAGTAAAATTCTTGGGCAGCAAACGGAATGCTGGCTCTGCGAGTGAAGAGATGCCAGAAGAGTCTTTGGCAGATGTAGCGCAGAATGAGCTGGGCGGGATGCCCTTTAATGAAGATGATATTCCTTTTTAGCCCCCCTGCTCTGAAGGTGAAAGGTTGATAATAATGACGAAAAAAACATGCAAAAGTTGTCAATATTGGCGGGATGCCGGGTTATTGCCCGGCGTTCCGCAAGATGAGAATTGGTGTTCTAACTCAAAGAGCGAGCATGTGAGACTGGCTGTGAAGGCTGGTTTCTCTTGCGATGCTTTTGTGAAGCGTGGACTGAAGGCGCCCTTGTGGATGCGGGTGGCGAATAATGGTTTGAGTGCTTTAAACGCGAAAAGCGCGAAAAAAGCGAAAAAAGGCGGTGAGTGATGGACATGGATAATTTGAAGCCAGGCGATAAATGGGTGCGTGTAAAGCATGACCCTGCGAATAATCGCACAATTGTTTTGTTGATCGAAATTACCAAGATAGTAGAAGGTGGCGGGCTTGACGTTGTAAAATCTTGTTTGCAGAATGATGGTTCTTGGAAGGTTTTGCGAGAAGGCGAAAAACAAAAAGAGATCACGCCTATTGATGATGTGTTCATAGCTGATTATTCCGCTACTCCATGGGAAAAGGTGGCGAGTGATGAATAAATATAATTTAATACAGTTTGGTTCTTTGGCGCAAAAAGAATTTGGAATGGCTGATGATTTTACGATTATGGAAGTTTCTAGCGATAACCCTAATGTTGTTAGGATAGCAGTTCCTGATGATTTCCTGCGGCACGACGTCGCGCAATACGACGAAGTACATCTAAAGAAATATGGCACAAAAGACAATTTTGAACATATCTATTGTGGCTATTCTAAAAGAGCGAATGTGCTTGTGATCAGAGAAGTTGATAGATCTGGTTAGCCAAAACAACCAAATGGCTAACTCTCTTAGCCATCATGTTAACACTTTGCCAAATGCTCTTGACATGCTGAATCTGGCTATGCTAGGATGGGGGTGAACAGGACAGTTCAGTAAGAAGGCGGCGCGTTTCGTTTAAGCACCGTTGAACAATTTATTCGTGGACAAAGATCCGCTGTAGAATATGAGTCGCCTAAGAACTGTCCTGTTCCTGACGATGCTCTCTACAGCGGATTTTTGCATCCAACACCAAAAGGAACAGGACAATGAGTGCAGATGTAAAGAAAGAGAAGGTTTTTACCCGCCCGTTTTTGCAAGTGATGGGAGAGTATGCGACCGTGGCCATAAGAAAGAAGTTGCCCGAAGAGCTGCATGAGTGCCTGGATGATCTTTTGATCATCTTCGGAGCGCAACTGATGTACGCAGACAAGGAGGATATCCCCGAGCAGATGAGCCAAGTCACGGCGCAGTCGGTGGCGAATGTGAGCCATCTAATGCAGGAGGCTGGCATCCCCTTTTATGGGCCGGAGATGGTGCATATTGTGGAGTATGCGACGGGGAAGGCGGTGGGTGTAAGTGCGTAAAACATTCACCACAGAGAACACAGAGAACACAGAGAAAAGCGGTTGTGTAAGGGTGGGTCTTAGACCCACCCCTACATGCCCTGCGCTTGCATCTTTAGATTCTTTGTGCTACCATATCTTGTGTAAGTAATGGGCAGACCCCCCCGCATGTGGGGGTCAGATAGATGAGTTAGCCGCCGTCGTGATATTCTCACGGCGGCGGTTTTGGTTTCGATACGGACAAAGTGCATCGTCCTACTCAACCACCAATAAAGGGCAAAATATGGCGAAGTATAAACGCAAGATCATTGCAGTCCGGGGCGATACTCACAGCGGCAACGCAGGCGGATTAGTGAACCCCACGACCGAGATTCCCGAAATTGATCTCGACGAGAGCGGTCGGCGCGTTATCGCCGGGTATCGCAACCCAGAGCTGCGCCCCGTCCAAAAACGAATCTGGCGTTGGCACGAAGAAGCGCGGCGTGAAATCAAAAAACTCGCAGGCAAAGATGAGATCAGCCTGCTCGATTTGGGCGATCTGACACAGGGCAATATCTTTAGGGACGATCTGGCAGAAGCATCCATGAATGCGCAGGTCATACTCTCTCGCTCCACCTTGCTGCCCTGGCTAGAGATGAAAAATCTCAAAAAACTGCGCATGACCAAAGGCACCGGCGTACACGTTTGGGGAGAAGGCAGCACAGAAACCCTGCTGAGCGCCTGGCTGCAAGACGAATACCACAAGAAGGATATCAAGATCAGTGACCATTGGCTTTTAGATGTGGATGGCTACAAGATCGACGCCGCCCATCATGGCCCGGGTCCCGGCACACGCAACTGGACACACGGAAACGCCTTTAGCCTTTACCTGAAATCAGAATTGCGCAACGCCCTTGACCGAAGCGAGACGCCGCCCAATATGGTTTTGCGTGGTCATACACATGTTTTTACCTACGGCTTCGCCAGACATCAAATAGATGCTACCATCTACAAAACCGAAGGCTATATCACCCCGCCCATGTGCTTTATTGGCTCGCACGCCCGCAAAGTAACCAGAAGCACCGCTCGGATGAGCATCGGGATGCTGGCTCTCGAAATTGTAGATGGAAAGCTTCTGGCAATGCACCCCTTTCTCAATAATATAGATTTACGCACAGAGGAGATTCTATGAGTAACGAAGCCTTTTTTGAAGATGCCTGGGCGATCCTGATCGAAGAAGATGCGGCAGGCGAAGCTTTGCAGGAAGGCGAATTGACCGTTGAGATGTACGCCGAAAAGATCGGGAAATCCAGCAAAACTGCACATACAATTCTGAGGCGACGCTATGCTGATGAAGAACTGACCCGCCGCCCTATAGTGATGAATGGTGCGCGTCTCTATGCTTATAAGCCCGTTATCTAAGCTGTTGAGCAAAAAGAATAACGGCATATGTGGCGGTTATGCTAGCTCGTAAACCCCCATATATGGTTGTTTTTCGTGAAAATTGACTCTTGACAAAGACTCTGAATCTGTTAAAATGTTAACAGAGTTAGCCATACGGCTAACACGCTGCACCCCCACCCAGTCTGGGGCCGCAAACCCCAGACGCAGGGAGCAATTTCACAAGATAAAAACTTAAATGATGAAGCAGCCCGTGACGCTCGGTGATAGGCGGCACTGCCGAAAGCCGCTCCCAATTGCAAAGTGCCTTGCAGGGAGCTAAATAATAGCAAGGCCCTTTTTATAAGGGCCAAGATTGTCGAAGTAGCGCTCGATCTCAAATGAGATCGGGCGCTTTTTGTTTTGGTTTCGATACGCCCAAGTGCATGGGCTACTCAACCACCAGTTATGAGGAGAAAGTTATGAAAGCAGGATATAAAACCACCGAATTTTGGCTGACCGTTTTCGCTCAGTTGCTTGGCATTGCCGTTCTATTTGGCGTTGTGACTGCTGAGCAGGTTGATTCTTTGAATGGCGCAATTGAAACCGCCATCAAAGCGATTGTTGGTTTATGGGTGGCTGTTGCCCCGCTTCTTGAATACATCAAGAGCCGTGCTGAACTCAAGGGACTTTAGTCCTAATAAGCTCATCATAGTATGGGGCGGTGGTTCTAACGTGAGCCATTTGGTAAGTCTAAATCCTTCCCGAAGAGACTGACCGCCGCCCCAACCTTGGAGCCAGCAATGGGTGAAGCAAATCAAAGTAGTGAAGTGACCTTAGCTGTTCTTAGTGAACAGATTTTGACATTAACAACAGAAGTACGCACTTTGCGCAGTTTACACGTCAAGGTGGCGGTGCAGGGTACACAGATCAATGCTGTAAAGACCAATATAGATGATCTTGAATCTCGGATCAATAACTGGTCAACACTAAATTCTTTGGGTGTGTTGGCAGCAGGCATTATTGGCTTCATCTTTGGGCCAAGGCAGTAGCAATTATGAACGTCGTTTCTATTTTTATCGCAGAAACCCAAGCCTTTATTGCTGAGCAAAAAGTATGGATGGCGAAAAGAAAAAAGATGTTGGATGAGATGAGATGATGGCAAAAGTAAAGCTCGTTACGCAAATGCAATTGGATGGCTTTGCAGACTTGGTGAAAGATGCCGAGGAAGCTGGTCAGATAAATCTTACTCCCGCTGAAATCGGCGAGCGTAAGTTGGCTGCGTATATGGCTTTAGAGAAAGTTATCAAAAGCGACGATGCACCTGATTGGACTGAGAAGTTCAACGAGCTGATGATCTCGAATATCCCCTGGAGAATTGGTGCTTTCATCGCCTGGTCTTGCGTACCGAAGCATAATCGCTACCCGAAAACACAGCACGATTTTGCAGTTGAAGTGCTTGGGCTGACCAGCTCGCGTCGCATTATCGAGTGGCGCAGAAAGTACCCCTATATTGACCAGATGATTGCTAGTATGCAAACCGCTGTTTTATTGGATTACATCCCCGGGTCAATGGAAGCCAGCGGTTTGGTTGCATCGATGCCAGATTATAAAGCCACTGCCGAGCGGCGTTTGCTCTGGGAAGCTGTAGGCATTATCAATCGCAACCAGAAGATCACGGTCGACGAAGGCGGTCTGGTTGGCAAGGGTCGCCAATTGCTCGACCAATTGCGCAAAATGCCGACCGATAAAAAGATCGAATTACTGGGTGAAGATGCAGAAGAGTTCTTTGCCGAGATGGAAGAAGAGTTTGCGCAGGAAGATGAAGATTTGCTGGATGATGGTCAAGCGGGTCAGGAAAGCGCTGACCTTTCCCCTACGGATGAAGAGGATGTTGAATGAGTAAAGACGACGTAAAGGCAGCCGTCAAGAAGGATTTACGCGCTCAGCTTCGTGCTGAACGCTATTTTCTTGATTTCTGCAAATATGTTGATCCAAAGCATCCGACCGAAGCACCGCATATGAAGTACCTGAGCAAGAAATTGCAGCAGGTGGCTGAATATGTTTTGAGCGGTGGCGAGCGTGGGATCCCGCGTTTGATGATCTTTATGCCCCCGCGTTATTGGAAAAGCCAAACCGCTTCGCGCAAATTCCCTGCCTGGTTGCTGGGGAAAAACCCTGATCTGCAAATTATTCTGACTTCTTACGGTGCAGATTTGGCAACCGGCCACTCGAAGGGTGCGCGTGATCTTGTGAAATCAGAAAGATACGATGCTGTTTTTGGGGCCTTGTCTTCTTCGGATGAGCCTGTGGTTTTGGATCGTGATAGTAAAGCGGCAGCGAAATGGGAAATTGATGGTCATATGGGCGGGATGCAAGCAGCTGGTGTGGGCGGTGGTATCACCGGTTTTGGTGCGAATCTCTTTATTGTTGATGATCCCGTGAAAGGGCGCAAAGAAGTTTCGAGCCAGAAAAACCGTGACGATGATTTCAACTGGTACCAATCCACAGCTTATACGCGTATTGAAAAGGGTGGTGCAGTGATCGTGATTATGACCCGCTGGGATGTGGAAGACCTGGCAGGCAAGCTCCTGACAAAGATGGTTTCTGACCCTGATGCCGATCAGTGGGATGTAGTCTTTATGCCCGCCATCGCACTGGATCAGAAACAGTATCCAAAAACGGAAGAAGTTTTTCGCGAGAATCTCTTGCGTGGCGTTTATGTACCAATGGGTGGCGACCAGCTTGGTCGTAAACCAGGTGAAGCACTCTGGAAAGAACAACACGAAGCTGAAGCGTTGCGAAAGATTTCTGTCAATATGGGTGACTTTGATTATGTTGCTCAGTTTTTGCAGATGCCCCGTTTGGCCGTGGGCAACTTCTTTGATGATGGCGATTTCAAGATCGTGGATAAAGCACCAGGTGGTTTGCAATGGTTCCGATTTATAGATTTGGCTTTAGGCAAAAGCAAGACCAGTGATTTCAATGCCACGGGTGCAGTTGCTTTTGATGACGATGGCAATCTCTATATTCGGGATATGTTGAAGATCCGCGATTTGGAAGAGTTTTTCCCCGCTTGTAAAACCTTGATGCTCTCTGAAGATGAGATCGGCACGATCTGGGCAGTGGAAGACGTCGCTTTCCAGCATTTGGTTTTACGTGATTTTCTGGCCGCGCCTGAGTTGGCAATGATCCCGATTATGGGCATTTACCCAGCAGGTGACAAGGTTAGCAGAGCGCAGCCGTGGCGATTGCGTGCCAAGCAGGGCAAAGTCTTTTTGGTGCGTGCGCCCTGGAATTTGAGCTTCATCCGTACCGCAGCGGCTTTTGGGCCGAATGCCAGGCACGATGATGAGATCGATAGCGTCAGCGGCGGGGTGCAGTTGGTGGCCGAGTTCCCGAATATTGAACGCGAAGGCGAAGTTGTGGTCTATGAAGAACGGGTAAGCATTAGTGCTTATTAAGGAGCAGAGAAATGAGTGCAAAAAAGAATCGGAAACCAAGTGTAGGCAGGATTGTTGGCTTTGTTTTGGGCAGCGGAGAAGTTCGCCCCGCGATCATCGTGCGTGTTTTTGAAGATGATACAGGCGAGATTGTCGATGAAGGCGTTTGCAATATGCAGGTTTTCACCAACAGCAATGGAAATAAAGGATTCGGAGATAGCGACGGTCTTCCACCTGTGATCTGGAAGACGGGTATTGACTATGACGAATCTCACGAGCCGAACACCTATCACTTTTTGGACTAGGAAGTATTAGATGCTTGCACACGAAAATCTACAAGAGTTGCGCAAAGCGACAGAAACGGCGATAGAGATTGCCCAGCAGGAAGCCGATAATAACGAAATCCTGCATGAGCGTTTGGCCGCTTTAGAGCTGGCCCTTGAAGATGCCAACTGGATGAAGATGACGACAGAAGGCGATATGGAATTTAGCCGTGAAGGTTTGCGGCAAATTGCTGAGCTTTCCCGGCTGATGTATCTGAAGAACCCGCTTATCCAGCGCTCTGTTTCGGTGCAGGCCCTTTATGTTTGGGCGCAGGGTGTCACGGTACGCGCAAAGCCGCCTGCCTTCAACCAGGTTATTCAGGATTTCTGGAAAGACCCAAAAAATCAGGCTGAGCTTACCGGCCACCAGGCCCGCATGTATAAGGAAGTAGACCTGCAAACAGCGGGGAATATCTTCTTTGTCTTTTTCGTGCGCCCCACAGACGGGCGCGTGCGGGTGCGCAGCCTGCAAGCGGATGAGATCGAGAAGATCATCTCTGATCCTGAAGATGCGAAAACAAATTGGTATTACCTGCGCCAATGGACAACGCGCAAGCTGAACCCCAGCACCGGGCGGATGAATACCACCAGGCATAAAGCCTATTACCCAGATTGGCAATATAACCCGATAAGCAAGCCGTCCAAATTTGGCAATATCACCATCAAATGGGATCAGCCCGTTTACCACATCAGGGATGGTGGCTTTAGCGATTGGAAATTTGGGATCGGCTCGGTCTATACCGCCATCGATTGGGCACGTGCCTATAAAAACTTTTTGGAAGATGTAGCCAGCCTGATGCGCTCCTACAGCCGTTTTGCTTTTCAGATGAAAACGCAAGGCGGCAAGCGCGGCGTATCGAGCGCTAAATCCAAATTGAATAGTACCTTGGGCAATAGTGGTACGGCTGGAGAGACGAATCCATCGCCGGTGGCTGGTTCAACCTTTATCGGTGCCGAGGGCATGGATCTGAAACCGATGCAGCTACGCGGCGCATCGATCTCGCCCGAAGATGGCCGCCGTTTCCTGCTCATGGTTGCTGCCACATTCGGATTGCCCGAAACCTTTTATGGCGATGTGAGCGTTGGCACACTGGCCACAGGCAAAACGCTCGACCGCCCGACCGAACTCAAGATGCGTAATCGACAGGAAATGTGGACAGAAGTCTTCCGCAATATCTTGAATTACGTCGTCCTGAACGCGACCAAAAGCACAGGCGGTGCGCTGAAAGATTTTGGCACCGTCACATCAGAAGAAGTGAACGGACAAATTGAGCATTCAATTGAGTGGAAAAAAGGCATCAAACCGGTGCTTGAAATCGAGTTCCCGCCTGTATTGGTGAAAGACGTCAAAGAAGCTGTACAGGCAATCGTGACTGCCGCCACCCTGAACGGCCAGCAAATAGCCGCTTTCAGTGCCCCAATTGTGGAGCGTCTTTTATTAACAGCTTTAGCCCAGGATGATGTGGACGAAATCATGGCCGATCTTTACCCGAATGAAGGCGATGAAGATGCGGCCAGTCGTGAGCCGATGCCAGCGGAGGAAGCGATTAAGGCGATTGTGGAGAAGTTGGTGGAGAAGTTTGATGCTAAATAGCTTTTCTGCTTCCAGCCCCCGCCCCCATCGCCCTTCGGGCACTTCCCCCAAATCGAAAAGCGTCGATTTAGGGGAAGAAGTATTGAGTTTATTTGAAGCATTGCGTGAAGCAAATGAACGTGCCGAAGTGGATAAGGTGGCGGTGCGTTTGCAGACGGCGATGCGAAAGGCTTTTCGCCTGCAGGGCAAGCCAGTGAGTAAGAAAGTAAAAGCCGGTGATCCAGACTGGATGCTGCGCTTTTACGAGATCACGGTCAAGACTGCACCCTTCTTTGTAGGCCCGATCCAGAAAGCGGCCGAACAAAGTTTGGTGATCGGTGCAAATCAGGCCATTGCCGAGCTTGGGCTGGGGATCTCCTTCGATCTAAAGAATCCGCGTGCATTGGCCTATCTGAAAGATTACGGTGTACAGCGCGTAGCAAAGATAGATAGCACGACACAGAAATATTTATCCACGCTTCTTCAGCAATCTTTAGATGAAGGCTGGTCATCGAAGCGAACGGCAGCGGCAATCATCGAGCGTTATGAACAGTTTGCTATCGGCCAACCACAGGCACATATCGAGAGCCGTGCGCACCTGATCGCGGTCACGGAGACCGGCGAAGCCTACAGTGAAGCGAACCTGATGGTGGCGCAAGACTTGCAGGATGCCGGGATCACGATGGAAAAAGCGTGGTCAACGGTCGGAGACGGCAAAGTCTCTGAGGGTTGTTTAGAGAATGAAGCAAAAGGTTATATCGGGCTAAATCAAGAATTCCCATCCGGGCATCAGCGCCCTTTGCGCTTCCCCGGTTGTAGATGTGACATGTTGACGAGGAGAAAGAAATGAAAAATCCCTTTAGAAAGAAAAACACCGTACTGACCGAAGCCGATCTGGTTGCGTTGAATGAAGCAGCCAACGTGGGTGATTGGATGGAGAGCCGCATTCATTTGCGTTTTACCGAGGTTGCTGATTATCGCTTTGGTGATGGTTATATCACCCGCCCCGAGCGGATCATTCTCTCTTCGGCCATCGGCGATGCGTTGAATGCTTTCCGTGCAAAAGTGGAAGCGGATGCGCCGCATTTGTATCAGCGTAAGCCGTGGGTAAAGCCTGAGGGTGAGCAGGGTGCTGTGGTGGCTCAGGAGGGGGCTATTGAGCTGGTCGAATCTGGTGCGAATGCGATGTTTATCCCGCTGCAAGAAAAGTCTGTGCGCCCTGATGGTACTGCGCCGGTCAAGATCATTGAGCCGGGCTGGGGATCAAGTGGCTATTACCCGCCTGAAGTTTTAGAGCGAGATGGCCCCACAGTCTTCCCCGCTGGCACAAAGATGTATTGGAACCACCAGACCGACCAGGAAGAAGCCGAACGCCCAGAAGGTGATCTAAATGATCTGGCCGCAAAGTTAATTACAGATGCGGCATGGAATGAAAATGGCAAAGAAGGCGCTGGTCTTTATGCGGAAGCGCAAGTTTATAAGCCATATCGTGAAGCTGTTGATGATATGGCTGGCGATATCGGTTTGAGCATCCGCACGCCCGGGCGCGTGGTAGAGGGTGAAGCAGATGGACGCACAGGCCCCATCGTCACGAACCTGATGAAGAACGCCCGCACTACGGTCGATTTTGTGACGATGCCGGGGGCTGGCGGGCAAATCCTTAATTTATTTGAAGCAGCACGACCTGGTGCTGATAAGAAGCCCCGAAGTCTGGAGACTTCGGAATCACATGAACCTGAGGAGGTTGATATGGACGAACTGCAAAAATTGCAGGATGCCAACGCCGCACTCCAGACTCAATTGGATGAAGCGAAAGGTAATGAAACAGAGCTTGCGCGTTTGCGTGAAGTGTCTGTTTTACGAGAAGCAGGTGATATTGCAAAAGTTGAAGTTGCGAAAGTGACCGACTTGCCCGAGATCACCCGCACACGTCTGGCTGAAAGCCTGGCGAAGAACCCACCCGTTAAGGATGGCGAGCTTGATAAGGATGCTTTTGCAACCCAAATCGAAGAAGCTGTGCAGGCCGAAACTGAGTATTTGCAAAATTTACTCGGCACTGGTGAGATCAAAGGTTTGGGCGAAAGCAATACAGAAGATGGCGATGAAACCAAGCTCGCAGAAGCTGAAGCATCGCTGGAAGAATCCTTCTCCGCAATGGGAATGGATAAAGAATCAGCTGCGCAAGCGGCTAAAGGCCGATAGGAGGCTGACATGGCACAGAATATTTTATATGATCCTGGCTTCGAGATGTCGGTTGTAGTGACCGATCCCGCAGCCCCAAACAGCGGAGATGCTGTCCGTTGGAATAATATGACCGGTATTGCGCTGGTCGATGAAGGGGATGGCGGGAACGCAGCCACAGAAACAACCGTCAATTTTGGTGATTTTATTGCTGATATCCCTGTCACCGGTGAAGCTGGTGCAATTGCAGTTGGCGATAAGCTCTATTATGACGACGCCATCGACGGGCTGAATAACGATGCCCAGAACGGGTATTTCTTCGGATATGCCCGCGAAGTCGTTGAAGATGCTGCAACCACGACCATCGAAGTTTGGCATCCCGGACAGGCACTTGCTGGTGCGCTGACCGAGCGCGATCTTGCTAAAGTGGCAGCCGATAATGCTGTGGCCGGGATCCCCGTGCTGCATCAGATCGCAGTAGCGGGTGGCGCAGCTGCCAACGAAGATATCGTTGTCAACTCAAAGGTGAAAGTGATCGACGCCTGGGCGCAACATACCGGCGGTGCTGGTGAAGCCAGCGATACGATCCAGCTCTTCAATGGCGCAAATGCCATCTCTGATGCGATTGCCTGGTCTGGTGCAGATAACGTGCTGGTACGTGCTGGCACGTTGAATGATGCTAATACCGAAATTGCCGCAGGTGGCACCCTGCGAGTTACCACCGTTGATGATGACAGCGGGGACGACGTAGGCGCAGGAATTGTCTACGTGCTCTGCGTACCAGTGGCATAGGAGGTTATGACCATGAAAATGCTAGAAATGCTTGAAAGTATCCAGGCTGAGAATGCCAGTGTGCAGGCTCTGTTTGGTAAAGAAGGGGCTGGTGTGCGCTCCCGTCAAAAGAACGCCGCCTATTTGAATAAATTAGCCGAAGCTGCACGCCTGATCGCAGATGTGCGGAGCGGCGCCCGCCGTGAAAGCACGCTTCGTGAAGCGATGACGACCAGCGATTTCCCGAATTTATTCGGTGACATCCTTGACCGTCAGTTGCTGGCCGCTTATCGAGCGTGGCCTAAGACTTGGCAGAACTATGCCAAACGTGCGCGGGTGCGTGACTTCCGCACAGTAAACCGCCATAGTGTTTATGGTGTTGACCAAGTTCTTGAATCTATCCCCGCCGAGAAGGGTGAGTATAAAAATGCAGCAATGTATGAAAATACTCCCTTTAGCTATGCAGTGGCGAAATACGGGCGCAAAGTCCCTTATTCGTGGGAAACCCTGATCAACGATGACCTGGGCGCATTTGAAGATACCCCAGAGCGTTTGGGGCGTGCCGCAGGCCGCACTGAAGAAAAGTTCGTGACCGAATTATTCGTAGATAGCACCGGCCCGCACGGATCGTTCTATACGGCTGGCAACAGCAATATTGTGACATCGAACCCCGTGCTCTCGATTGCTGGTTTGCAAACCGCGATGACGGTTTTGGCAGCACAGGTTGATGAGCAAGATGAACCGATCTTTATCGAATCCATGGAGCTTGTTGTTCCGCCCGCGCTTGAGATCACTGCGCTGAATATTCTGAACGCGATCCAACTCAACCTGGCAGCCGCTGGTGGTACCACCACGCAAGAATTGGTTGCTGTCAACTGGATGAAAAATCGCGTGCGCCTGAGCGTGAATCCTTATTTGCCGATCGTGGCAAGCTCATCCAACGGTTCCACGCAATGGTATCTCTTTGCTAATCCCAATAACGGACGCCCCGCTCTTGAAGCTGGCTTCCTGCGCGGACACGAAGAGCCTGAAGTCTTCATGAAATCCCCGAATGCACGTCGTGTGGGCGGTGGTGATGTGGATGCCTTCAGCGGTGATTTCGACACAGATTCTATCGAGTATAAGGTTCGCCACGTACTCGGCGGGACCCGCATGGACCCCAAGATGACTGTTGGTAGTAATGGGTCTGGCAGCTAGACCCTAGACCAATGAGTGGAAACTCCAGCTTGCTCGTTCAGCCTACGGGAGGAACGATGCAAGCTGGAGTAGAAATTTACGCTCTCTAGCGTTCGCAAGGAAATTTCTATGACCTTCACATACGATGTAACGACTGATGCCGGTAAGGTGCGTTTGCTGATTACGGATACCGATTCGACTTATCCGATCTTTAATGATGATGAGATCTCGGCGTATTTGTCGATGAATGCTTCAAGTGTGAAGCGGGCGGCGGCTGGGGCGTTGCGGACGATTGCAGCGAGTGAAGTTTTGGTGCAGAAACGGATCAAGATTCTTGAGCTGACCACTGACGGTCCCGCAGAAGCGCAGCAATTGCGTTTGTTGGCCAAGGATTTGATTGCCGAAGCTGAGACTGATGAAGCCGGTGATGGTGATTTCTTTGATGTGGCTGAGTTTGCGGATACATCTTTCCAGAAGCGTGAGCGCGTTTATAAGCAGGCGTTGAAGGATCAATCGTGACCAGTCGGTTAATTCACCCTAATTTGATGACTTCTTTGGCACGGGATTTTTTCCCGCAGGTGGCTGGTTTATATGCGCCTGTGAAGGCTCAAAATACGGCTGGGGAAGAAACGATAACTTTTCCTGTTGAAACCCACGCGGATGTGGAGTGTCGCGTTTCTCCGGGGAAGGGTTCGGAGCGGCGCAGGCAAAACCTGAAATATGCCGAGGTGACTCATACGCTTTTGATACAGGGTCAATTTTCTGATGTGACCGAAGAATGGCAGGCAGTGGTGGATGGCGTTGCTTATGACATCCAGGTGCCTGAGCTGGATGCAGAAGGTATTATGACGAGTTTATTTTGCAGGATCGTGCGCTAATGGCAGATGAAACGGTAAGTGGTGTAAAGGAATTATCCATAATTTTTAATAACCTTGAAGATGCTGCCAAGGGCGTTTTGCTGGGAAATGTGGCTATGGCTGGCGCGAAAGTGATCGTGAACCACGCTAAGAAAAATGTAAAGGATACCTTTGAGAATAAATCTGGTGAATTGAGCCGTTCTATTCATAGAGAATTGCGAAGCGCAACGGATACAAAAGCCGTTGCGGAAGCTGGCACGAACCTTGTGTATGGGCCAGTGCAGGAATTTGGTGGCGTGATCAAGCCGAAATCAAAAAAGTACCTGGCGATCCCCGTGGGGACGTATAAGGGCAGCCCGAATATACATCCTGATTTGAAGTTCAGGGATGCGAGCGGCGATACGGTGGTGATGGTGGATGGTTCAGGGAATGTGCAATATGTGTTGAAGCGGAGTGTCGTGATCCCCGCGCGGCCTTATTTGCGACCAGCTCGTGACGAGAATGAACTTGAAATAAGAGAAGAAATGTCACATATGTTTCGTACCCAGATCAATAAGGCGATCAAATGACGTTATTTGTCGAGAATTTATTCACTTTTATGAGCACGTTGGGGACAAGTGCGGGCGCGCGCTTTTATCCGAATAGCTTGCCGCAGGGTGTGACGTATCCCGCTGTGAAGTATTTTGAAGTGAGCAATCCGCAGTCTTATACCCATAGTGGTAGGTCTGCTTTTCAGGAGCCGCGCTGGCAATTGGATTGCTGGGCAGATACGTATTTGGCAGCCCGATCTTTGGCGAATGATCTCAAGATCAAGGTGGCTGGCTACGTGGGCAAGATGGGGACGCAGGATGTGCAGCCGATCTTTTATGAGAACCTGCGCGATAACTTTGACCCAGAGACGGGGAAGCACTGGGTGACGATGGATCTTGTGATTCAGCATATTGATAAGGAGGCCTGATGGCTAAGAAGAAAAAGAAGAAAAGCAGCCCCCCTGTCGCTAAGGCGACATCCCCCCAAATCAAAGAGCAGGATTTAGGGGGAGGAGTGCAGCCAGAGTACACGATTGGCTCATGGTCTGGGATCGTGCAATATAGCTGCAATTTATGTGCTTTTGATTTCCTGAAGGACGAGCAGAAGATGCTTACTCATTTGATGGAAGTGCATAACAGCGAAGCGGCGTTGGAGAAGATTGTTGGTTTACCCAAAGGGCACGATGTCGATACGGCGGAAAGCACGCCTACTCAATCACCAGGCGAAGTGGTGATGTTGCAAGAGCCAGAAGCTGATGTTGAATATTTTGAAGTTGAAGTAACAGAAGAAGAGAAAGAATTAATAGAATCTTTGGAGGATAAAGATGGCTAGAACTGATTTGACCGTGAGCCCTGTTGTGGGTCCTTACCCCAGCTTGCAGCCCGCTGCGCTTTCGCTGGATATAACCTTTGCCGCCGCTGATGTTGCCAATGGCAACCAGTTTGCTGGCTCTGGCGAAGATATTTTGCTGGTCTGGAATGATGGCGGTGCAGCTGCTTATTATTTCACGGCCACATCAAAAGCTGATGCACTCAACCGTACAGGCGACATCACCCAATATGATGTGGCGATTGATGCGATATCCCAATTCAAGTTCAAAAATTTGGGTTGGCGGCAAGCAGACGGAAAA
>Ga0233431_1004186_pt1 | contig 15889 bp, 13 predicted proteins | sample SI_118_April2016_FD_179867 | JGI IMG/M metagenome (GOLD analysis project Ga0233431, IMG submission 179867) | Seawater microbial communities from Saanich Inlet, British Columbia, Canada - SI_118_April2016_200_MG | ecosystem: Environmental > Aquatic > Marine > Inlet | place: Canada: British...
TGTGTCCCCCCATGGAGAGAATATCCGTGACCCCCGGGACAGTCCGAAGCTGGAATTTGACCACCCAATCGTTAATTTCCCGCAAATAGGCGCCGGGGCTCTTTCCCTGGGTATTTACGCCCTCATCCAGGGTTAAATAGTATATGAATATCTGCCCGAGCCCCGTGCTTATGGGACCCAAAGAGGGCGGTTCATCCATTTCGGGCAATTCAGACATGGCGGCGGAAAGCCTTTCACCCACAAGTTGCCTGGCAAAATAAATATCCACATCGTCCTTGAAATAGACGTACACCACAGCCAGGCCGAAGGCGGAGGTGGATTTAACCTGCGTCACACCGGGCAGGCCGTTCATGGCCGACTCGATGGGATAGGCAATCAGACGCTCCATCTCTTCGGGGGCCATACCATGGGCCTCGGCAAAGACGGGCACCATAATGGGTGATATGTCCGGAAAGGCCTCCACCGGCATCTGGTTGTATTCATAAATGCCAAAACCGAGAATCCCGATGACAGCCAGGATCATCAAAGCGCGAGCTTTAAGCGCCCCTTCAACCAATTTGTTGATCATGATTTATTCCCTTGCAATCTTCATTTAATATTCAGCATTCGTCTTTTTCATTCAATGTTGGACGTTGGACGTTCGATGTTGGAAGTTCATCAGTTAAAAAACCCACTCTTAGTGCCCATGCCCCGCATGGCTATCCATTGAATCCGTCATAAGGGTGGCCTTCAGTTCAAAGGCCCCATCGATCACATAAGAATCGCCGGGAGAAATACCCGATACAATTTCCACGCGGATTCGATCCGATTGTCCTATGGAGACGGGCGTCGCCTCAAAGCCCCCTTCCGCCGGTACGAACACCACCGGATTTCCCTCCAGGGTCTGAACCGCTTTTTTTGGAATCAGGACGGGAATATCCTCGTTCCCGGACTGAATTTTGGCCTTCACAAACAATCCCGGGCGCCACTCTCCATCCGGATTGGAAATGGTCGCGCGCCCCTCAGCCGTGCGGGTCTCTTTCCCCACGAGGGGGGCGATGAACGTAAGCTCTCCCGAGGCCGGGACAATGGCGTCATCGGCCCAAACTTGCACATCCATGCCCTTTTTCAAATTGGGCAGGTCCTTCTGGAGCAAATTGATGCTCACCCAGACCAAACCCATGTCCGCCACCCGGTAAACCGGCGCAGCGCTTCCCACCATCTCGCCAAGGGAAAGGTTTTTTTCTAGGACCTGACCCTTGAGGGGAGAAACAATCTCATAGCGCGTCAGCGAAGCATCTTCCCGGTTGGGCAACCTGTCCACCGAGGCTTTGGAAAGACCCAGGGCCATGAGCTTCTGTCGGGCGGATCGTGCTTCAATGCGGGCCGCCGAGAGCGCCGTCTTTGATTCGAGATAATCCTGCTCCGGCGATATCTTCTTCTGCCAGAGGGACGCCTCCCGCCGGAACGTCGTTTTAGCCAGGATCATCCGTTCCCGGGCCGCCAGGTACGCCGTTCCGGCGTCAGCCAGTTCCGGGCTTTCCAGAACCGCCATCACCTCGCCTTTCTGAACCGGATCTCCCCGGCGTTTTCGGATTTCCCTTACATATCCCGGCACATAAGGCGTCACAAGGGCCACGCGGTCATCATTGAGAATGATTTCACCGGGCAGTGTTACCACCGTTTCCAGCTTTCCCGGGCCCGCTTTGGCGATGCCAATTCCCAAAGCCAAAGCTTGGTCCTTGCTGAGAAGGACATGGCCTTCCTCTTCGTGAGCGGATTCGGGTTTATCGGAATCATGCAAATCATGCGCATGCCCCGCGTGTCCATCACGATCTTCCTTACCATGTTCATCATGGCCATCATGATCTTCCTCGGCATGTTGGGCGTGTTCCCGGTGTTCCTTTGCACCATGATCTTTCTCATGAACCTCACTTGCCAAACGATTGGATTCCACAGTGCGACCATAATAGAATGCGCCAAAGACGGTCGGAACCACCACAACGGTACAGATAAGCACCACCTTTTTGATATTCACGGAGCATCTCCTTGTTTTGAATTTTCAAGCGCTGAAACCAGTTTACCCATGTCCTGACCAATCAATCGTTCGACCTGCGTGCGGGCCTGCTGGTAAGCGAACAATGCATCGATGTGGCGTAAATTGACCGAAACCAGGGTTCTCTGGGCGTCCAGCATATCGAGATAGTCAAATTTTCCGTGGCGAAACCCCTCTTCGGATGCCTCAAATGCAGCCCGGGCTCCCGGCAGGACGTGCTGCGCCAGATCGGTGGCCTCCATATGGGCTCTTGATAGTGTCTGAAAGGTCTCGGCCAGAGTGTTGACAACCCTTAACCAAACCGCCCTTGATTCTTCCTTAGACTTGGACACCCTCTCCCGGGCTTCAAGCGTTGCCCCCTGGTTGCGATCAAAAATGGGGATGGGAATGGAAAACCCCATGACAAACGCCGTGTCGTTTATTTCATTGTGGTGTTTGGCGCCCAGGCTCACCGTCAAATCGGGGATGCCTCGCGCTTGTTCCAGGGTTACGCCGGCCCGGTGTTGCTCAATTGCCACGGCCCAGCGGAGCACATCCGGATTTCGGGAAACCATGCTTTCAAGGGCGTCCAAAGAAGGAACCGGAAGTATATGGCCCAAACGCCCGCGGGCTTCGCTGAAGGTGGGGTACGTTCCGCCCCAGCTCCCTGAAAGTTCTCTTTGAGCGGCTTTAAGGTCAAAGGCGGCATGTTTCACATCAATCCGGGACGTGGAACGGTCCACCTCCGCCCTGATCTCCTCCACGGGAGAAACCTTGCCGGCCTTCACCCGTTCCGACGTTACTTGAAGAACTTTATCGGCCAGATGAAGCAGCTTTTGCATGAGGGCCAGCCGCTCCTGAGCGAAAAGCACATTCATAAATGCCAGCGTCGTTTCAGCGACCACATCCGCATGTTTGACCTGATAATCCCATTGGGCCAGATCGCGACCCAGAGAAGCATAAGCGCTCCTCTTGGCGCGCTTGCCGCCCAGTTCGATCAACTGGCTTAACTGGACCGTGGTCTCAGCCGCGTCAAAGCCTTTGAACGGGCCTGATCCGGCAAAGTTCTCCGTTTCCGCCTCAATTTCCGGGTTGGGAAGAAGCCCCGCCTGAAGCACACTGCCTTCCATGGCGCGTTCTTCCCAGCGCGACGCGTTCAGTTCCGGGTTATGTTCAATGGCCAGATCGATGGCTTTTTGAAGGGTAACGGGGTTTCCATCAAAATCGAAAACAGGTTCAGGAACCTCCGCCATGGGTTCCGCAGGAAACCAGCCGACAAAAAAGAGCAGCAGAGAAACCCCGAACAATTTCGGGAATCGAAACTTTATGGAATGCATAGATCATCTCTCCATATGCTAAATGGTTCAGACCCAAAAAAATGGTCCACTTCGAAAAAGAGAAGGCATGGAACAGAAAAAAAGAGATGATCAGATGATCAGAATGGTGGTGTTGATAAAAACGGTGTCAGGGAAAACAAAGGACGGGTCATAAAACCGGTATCCACCCCGGTGGCCGGCAGATACGTTAATCGTTGACTCGGGGCTGTGACGCTGGGCCGCTGACAGCAGACTCAAAGCACGTTTAAAGGAGGCTTGGGAAGTAATGAGGGTTTCCGGAACCAGGGGAAAATGCCGCCGCTCTTCCTCACTGCTCGATTGGCTTAATCCCACCGGCCCGGCCGTCGTAGCATTCGCTACTTTGGCGGAGTCGGCAGATTCATGACAGGGCTGCCCCGGCAATTGGCCGTAATGAAGATGAACCGCCTTTTCACCATGAATGTCATTTGCGTGAACGCAGACCATCATGGCGGCAAAGGGGATATTCCCTATAACAACGCTCATCACCAGTAAGATTGCAAACCCTGTTTTTAAAGTGCGTTTCATGCCAGCTTCCCAAGTAAATCGTTTCAATCAGGTAAAATCTATCACATTTTTCAAGATAGTCAAGACTCTAACACCACGGCTGGTGTAAATACTAGAGCAAATAAAATAGGTGTGACCCCTTTTAATTTAAACATTTTCACAAGAAGGATGAAGCAACGGCTGGCTATTCTGAAATCCCTTGACAAAAATTGACCTGGAGGTCATATCTTTGAGTCTTAATCGGAGAAAAATAAAAAATACGCCTTATGCAGAGGCAAAGATGGTGTTTTTATGAATGTTCTGATTGTCGAAGACAACCCTGTATCTCTGAGTTTGATGGAAAATAAGTTCAAGGAGTGGGGCTACACAACATTTTCAGCGCAAAACGGAATGGAAGCCTGGACAAGCTTGAAATCCAATCCTGTAAACATTGTTGTGAGCGACTGGATTATGCCTGGAATTGACGGGCTTTCCTTATGTCGGAGGATAAGAGAAACCGATTTTGAACACTATATGTATCTAATTCTCGTTACCGCACAGAACTCGCAACAGGATATCATCCAAGGTCTGGAAGCGGGAGCCGATGATTATGTCGCCAAACCAGTTGACTTTGAGGAACTGCGTGCCCGTGTTAAGATCGGCGCCAGAATCGTGCGCACTGAAAGAAAGTTATCCAATGAACATGAGCTGATAAAGCGAAGCTATCTTCAAACAATCAGGATGTTTACCAATCTACAGGATGCGTTCGACGATGGTTTTGGGTGGCGTTCGAGAAGAGCCTCCGAATTGTCCGTCAAACTGGCAAAGCGTGTCCCGGATGTTCCCAAAGAGGATTACCCCCTTGTCGAAACGGCTGCTCTGCTGCATGACATCGGCATGCTGAGCCTGCCCAGGGAACTTCTCTCTAAGAAAAGAGGGGAAATGACAGGCGAAGAACGCCGGATATTCCTGTCTCATCCGATTTTAGGGGAGATTGTTCTGAAGGAAATCGAATCTCTGCGACCCGTGGCGGAATTGGTCAGGGCCCATCATGAACAATTCAATGGCCGCGGATTTCCCGATGGCTTACACGGGGATGGAATACCTCTTTTGGCGAGGATCATAACCGCTGCGGTTGCCTACAACAACCTTATCCATAAGGGCAAGGTACCGCTTGAAAATATCCCTGAAAACCTTCAACGCATGCGCGGGTACCAACTCGATCCCGCCATCACAGAGCAGCTTTTGGAAATCAATCTGGAATCAATACACGAAGAAAAGGGGAAGCATTATATCAAAATCCCATTAGATGATCTTCAAGAGGGCATGACGTTGGCAAAAAACGTCCGGACGAGAAATAGGGTACTTGTGATGTCTTCCAAAGCGGGGCTAACCGGCACTGACATTGAAACGCTGAAAAAGTACGCCGCCCTGAACTATATTCCCGATAATGTATTTGTTCACAAGTAGCAAGCAAAAACCTTAAAACCGTACTGCCGGGTCCGGGTGGTTTGCGTTTCCCGGGGGTCTTCCACGGTAAAAAACCGTTGCAAGAAATGGCATCCTTCATTTATCGGTTTACACTTTGTCCCGGCTTGCGACCAGCCCTGAAAAGTGTAAACTACTTTTGAGCCCATATGAAGGATGCTTGCCGCTTTAGAGCTTGCCCGCCGAAATGAGCGCAGCGTGAATGGACTTGAAGGGCAAAAGCAACGAAAGCGGTTGGTCAAGGAGTTGAAGAGCGCCATATCCTGCGTACCATTGAGCAATCCGCTCGTTTTTGGCATCAATGAGGAGCGCGACACCGCCAACCTCTGATGCGACCAGAAGGCAACGGCGACCTGCTGCAAGGAGAAGCCGACCTCCGAAGCCGCACCCCTGAATTGAGCAATCAACGGCCAGCCTCGCAAGCCTGAACACCGGCACTTCATGCCGCGCGAGGCCTCGCTTGATCAAAAGAGGCGTACGGTCATAGGCAATTGAAGCCGGCTCGAGGCTGTAGAAACCGAGAATCGCTTTGCCATCGCCGTCATTGATCGCCAAAAAAATCTTGGCCCCACCCCGTTCATGGCTCTTGCGCGCATGACGGCGCAGGAACGCATTCAGAGCAGTGTCACCGCAGTCAAAAGCTTCCCGATCACAGGCCCTGGAAATCGGCTCTTCATGCCAGGGAGGAATGGTCACGGTCGATCAGGCAAAGCGTGAGCAGCCTTCATCAGCTTCGCATTCGGCACCGGAGGGTCTTCCAACAGTTCGAGAACCCGCAAGCTGTCCCGTTCACTGAGCGTAACTCTCTCGGCTTGATCAATCAGCGTTCGTGCCGCCTCTACCGCATGTCGGATGACAAAATCGGTGAGAGTGGTCTGTTGCAAGGTGACTGCACGCACGAGAAGCGCCTTGTCATCGGCCGGGATTCTCAGCGACACTCGGCTATTGTTTTTGGCAAGAATTTGGGGCATGTTCATACTCCTTTATTGTTGTATGCATTCAAAACGTACAACGCCTTTCATGCCATCTCAACAGAAAAGAAGCCGAAATAGCGCTGCTGGAATCTGAGGAGAAATTCAGGTTGATTTCTGAGCAATCATTGCTGGGCATCGGCATCGTCCAGGATGGACGTATTGATTATGCCAACGAAATCTATTCCAAAATGACCGGTCCCTGGAGGAGATCTATGGATGGGAACCGTACGGGTACGCCAGGACCGTGTACAAGGACGATCGTCCGTTTGTTATGGATCAATCCCGAGAAAAACAGGCAGGTAAAAAGGATGTTGTTACAAATTATCGGCTCAGGGGATTTACAAAAGCGAAAAAAATTTTCTGATGTGATCTCTATTCAAGAACTATAGCTTACCATGGTAAACCGGCGGTTCTCTTTACGATAGTTGACGTGGATGAACGGGTCAAAGCGGAAAATGACAGGAAGAAACTTCAATCCCGACTTCAACGCGCCGAAAAGATGGAGGCTGTCGGAACGCTCGCGGGAGGAGTAGCGCACGACCTCAATAATATTCTTTCCGGGCTCGTGAGTTATCCTGAATTATTACTGATGCAACTCCCTGAAAACAACCCTTTAAGAAAACCGATCATGACCATCCAAAAGTCGGGAGAAAAGGCTTCCGCCGTTGTTCAGGATCTACTGACATTGGTGAGGAGAGGCGTTGTTGCCACTGAAGTGGTTAATTTGAATGATGTTATCGTTGAATATCTGGAAAGTCCCGAGTACAAAAACCTTCAGTCGCACTATCCCGGGGTTCATTTGGAGACCCGGCTTGAAAAAGACAGCCTGAACATTTTGGGATCATCGACACACCTGTCCAAAACCGTCATGAACCTGGTTTCCAATTCTGCTGAGGCGACGCTTGAAGGAGGGAGTATAGCGGTATCCACGGAAAGCCGTTATATTGGCGGACCCATAAGAAATGATGATGACGTAAAGGAGGGTGAGTATGTAATCCTCACTGTTTCCGATAATGGACGCGGGATTGCCCCGAATGATATAGGAAGGATATTTGAACCGTTCTATACCAAGAAAAAAATGGGGAGAAGTGGAACGGGCTTGGGCATGGCGGTTGTTTGGGGAACGGTAAAAGATCATAACGGACATATTGACGTCCAAAGTTCTGAAGGGAGGGGAACCGTATTCACCCTCTATTTTCCCGTCACCCGTGAAAAAATGCCCGGGGATGAAGATCCCTTGTCCGTCGAGGCGTATCGCGGCAATGGGGAATCGATTTTGATTGTTGATGATCTGGAGGAGCAAAGGGAAATCGCTTCCGGTATGTTGAAGGAGCTGGGATATTCGGTCGAATCGGTTTCGAGCGGGGAAAAGGCTGTTGAATACCTGAAGACCCATGAAATGAACCTGTTAATACTGGATATGATCATGGACCCGGGTATGGATGGACTCGATACGTATAAGAAAATCGTTGAACTGCACCCCGGACAAAAAGCGATCATTGCAAGCGGATTTTCCGAAACGGACCGGGTTAAAGAAGTTCAGAGCCTCGGCGCTGCAGCATATATCAGAAAACCTTTTTTGCTGGAAAAGATAGGGGTTGCCGTTAAACGGGAGCTGGAGAAATAGCCTGCCGGAACCGCCCGAAAAAAACGTTGAGGGAGCCCTTCCCGACCCGGATTTTCAGACATCCATAACCCTCCCGATCACTTCCTCAAGAACCTTTCTCTTGAGAGGTTTGGGGACATAATCATCCATGCCTGCTGCCGGAAATTTCTCCCGGTCGCCCTTCATGGCATTGGCGGTCACCGCAATTATGGGGATATGGCCCATTTTGGATTCTTTTTCCAAATCCCGCGCGGGGTTGCGAGCTCAAGCTTCTAAACGGGGGCGTCATCCGCCAGAACTTTCAGGTCCGGACCGCCCATCAGGAACAGGCGCTGACATGAAGGTAATCTGCCATTACTGTTTTATCTTCCTTCCCTGAAAGATGGTAGGCGGCACTGGACCATGGATAGGCTGCTCCATCCGCAATCATGCCGGCTCTGACCGTGTAACGTACCGGTTTACGGTTTAATAATTTTCGTTGTTTAATTATCCGTGCGATATGGTATACTTGCAATATGGAACAAATAAGCAGTCCCCATGACAAATTTTTCAAAGAGACGCTTTCGAGGCAGGAAGTAGCTAAGGACTTTGTCGTCCATTACCTGCCAAAAGATATCGCATCTCTTTTGAATGTGGATTCCTTGGAAATAAGCAAGGACACATTTGTTGACAAAGAACTCTCCGCACATCTTTCAGACCTTCTTTATCATGTTGATTTCAAGGGAAAAGGCTCGGTTTGCGTTTACCTCCTGTTTGAGCACAAGAGTTTTGTCGAGCCATTGATCTGTTTACACCTCTTGAGGTATATGACGCGAATATGGGAACAGTGGTTAAAAGCGGGGAAAGGGAGCCCTTTACCTCCGATTATCCCATGTGTTGTGTATCATGGGAAGGAAACGTGGACGGTCGGGCCGGGATTTCATGATCTCTTTGACCATCCGGATGCATTAGATCATGTTGTGCCTGATTTCGAATATCTGCTGTGTGATCTTTCGGAGCACAGCGATGAAGAAATTAAAGGCGCTGTTGTTTTGAGAGTTGCTTTTCTCCTTTTGAAGAATGTCTTTTCAAGTGATCTTCCGGAAAAATTCCCGAGGATTTTAGCTCTGTTAAAAGATCTGTTGGATAAACGAAATGGTCTTGAATATCTTGAAACTGTCTTGAGATATGTGGCTTCGGGGAGTGATCAAATAGGCAGTGAAGCAATTGAGGAGAGTGTTAAACAGGTTTTTGAAGGCCAAGGAGGAGATATTATGCCGACAGCAGCAGAACAGTGGATTGAGCAGGGAATGCAACAGGAAGCTATGAAACTTTTATCCCGTTTAATAGCAAAACGTTTTCAGATCAGCTCTGATTTTGTTTCTCCGATCTTCGTGGGATTGACCACGGAACAGCTTGAAGAATTGGGGGAAAGGTTTTTTGAAGCTGAGAGCTTAGATGAGATTCGGGGTTGGGCGGAGGAGAAACGGTTGGCGAGGTCGCAGTGAAGGTGAAGGGAGAGCGAAAGGGACAACCGCCCGGCCAACCTTTCCGGAAACACCGCCCGCGCCCCCATGCCTTACCCTGTTGTGCTACCTCCCGAATTGCCTCTATGCCTCCAAGTCGCTCGTTCTCATAAAGGAATCGTTGAACTACACCCCAGACAAAAAGCGACCATAGCAAGCGGATTTTCCGAAACGGACCGGGTTAAAGAAGCTCAGAGCCTCGGCGCTGCAGCATATATCAGAAAACCTTTTTTGCTGGAAAAGATTAGGGGTTGCCGTTAAACGGGAGCTGGAGAAATAGCCTGCCGGAACCGCCCGAAAAAAGCGTTGTGGGAGCCCTCCCAACCCCAATTTTCAGACATCCATAACCCTCCCGATCACTTCCTCAAGAACCTTTCTCTTGAGAGGTTTGGAGATATAATCATCCATGCCTGATGCCAGAAATTTCTCCCGGTCGCCCTTCATGGCATTGGCGGTCACCGCAATTATGGGGATATGGCCCATTTTGGATTCTTTTTCCAAATCCCGAATGGTCCTTGCGGCTTCCAGCCCGTCCATCACCGGCATCTGGCCGTCCATCAGGATCAGGTCGATGTCCTGCTCCTTGAATCTTTCAACTGCCTCCTCGCCGTTGTTGGCAATTGCGACCTCGTGGCCCATTTTCTTTAACATGTTTTTTGCCACTTTCTGGTTCATCATGTTGTCTTCCGCCAACAGTATTTGTAACTTACGAACCGTTGTTTCCTCGCCGGCCTTTCTTTCCTCAACGGTAAACCCGGTTACAATCTGCTTTCCGGGGTCGTTTGGGCCATCCTTTTTCAGTCCCTGAACAATCCTGAGACAATCAAAGAGAACGGATTTTTTAACCGGTTTGGTGAGAAAAGCGGCAAACCCCGCCTTTTTCAGCCTTTCGGCATCCCCCCGTTGGCCCACGGAGGTCGCCATGACCAGGTGCGTGTTTTCGACCAGAGGATCATTCTTGATTTTGTGCCCCAGGGTTTCTCCCGTCATTCCCGGCATCTGCATATCCAGAATAGCGATATGAAACGGATCACCCCCGTTTGCGGCATCCCGCAGCCTGGAGAGGGCCTCATCTCCTTTTTCGGCCTCGCCGACACGACAATTCCATGATGCCAGGTATTCCCGGAAAACCATTCGGTTGGTCGCATGATCATCCACCACAAGGATATGCTTTCCTTCAATATCTTCTAAACCGGCAATATCTTTTGACGTCTGTCCAACCTGCTTTCCCATAACAACTGTGAACCAGAATGTAGTTCCCTTTCCCTCCTCGCTTTCAATGCCTATCTCGCCTCCCATCAGCTCCGAAAGCTGTTTGGAAATCGCAAGCCCCAGGCCCGTCCCCCCATACTTGCGGGTGGTGGAGGCATCGACCTGGGTAAACGACTCAAAGAGAGAGTCCACCCGGTCCGCGGGAATGCCGATTCCGGTGTCTTTTACTTCAAAGAGAAGCGTGACGGCTGTTTCCGTCTCCTCTTTGACATCCACACTGATAGATACCTCGCCCTTCTCCACAAACTTGATGGCATTTCCCGTCAGGTTGATCAGGATTTGACGGAGACGTCCCGGGTCGCCCTTCAAAAGACAGGGCGCCCGCTCATGGATCAGGCAGGCAAACTCCACGCCTTTCTCCCGAGTCTTCATAGCCATTAAGTCGCTCAGGTTTTCCAAGGTGGGCCTCAGATCGAAATCGATGGTTTCGAGGTCGAGCTTTCCGGCTTCGATCTTTGAATGATCAAGGATATCATTGATCAGCATCAGGAGGGAATCGGCGCTTGATTGCGCGCTTTTGGCGAAATCCTTCTGCTCATCCGTCTGCTCCGTATCAAGAAGCATATCGAGCATGCCGATCACACCGTTCATGGGTGTCCGTATCTCGTGACTCATGTTCGCCAGAAATTCGCTCTTGGCAATGTTCGCAGCTTCTGCCGCTGCTTTGGCTTGGCGCATTTTCTCTTGCGCCATATCACGCTCCCGCATGTGATGTTTCAATTTCTTCCCGGCAAAGAAGATGCCCGCCGCCCCTAAGAGCCAAATCAAACTGAACCATACCAGAAAGACTCGTTTGCGATGTCGCGCTATCGACCAAAAAGGCGCCATGGGCACCGAATTGGAGATCCCCCCTCGAATATCGCCCTCCTTGTATCCTTGAAAAGCATGGCATTTAAGACACGCTTTGGTGGTAAGCAGGGGGCGCATCAATCTCAGATGCATTACGCCATCCATCCGTTCCAGTGAACTCATTTCGGATTCGCCCTTTTCAAACGCTTCAAGTGCATCCCTTTCCCACGGATCGGGTGTATTCTGGGGTCGAATCGGGTTCAGACTCGTTATATGGGCGTAAGCACCGAATTTTTTCTGCCCAATCTCGTGTACCTGGCGCGTCATGAAAGCGGGATTGATTTTTGTAAGTTCCTTGCCGGAAGGCGTTGTAACGTCCCGTTCGGGAACATCCAGATATGGATTGGGCGGCGTCAGCTCAGTCACAGGGGCATAAACACCGCCATGACCGGCATTCCAACTGCGATATATAACGTCCTTCTCAAAGGACGATCTTGCCTGAATTCGCCCGGCCTCAGTCGCTTGCCAATCCTCTCTCTCGGAATTCCATAGGAAAAAAAGGGCCATTACAACTGTCCATAACAATGCGATGGTCAACAGGTAGATATTGAACTTGGCCGATGCCGGTTTTCTTCCTTCGAAGGTATCTTCCATCAGTAACAATCCTCCTTATGGTCACTGTGCAACATCCTTGACACTACTTTTTCAAAGGGATATATTTCCCGTTGAACTGTCCCCATCGTCATTCGCAGATAGCCCATGTGAGGCAATCACAATATGGTCCATGCCCTTGAGACGAAAGAGGATCACCCACACTACCTCGGCATAAACAACCGTTTCGGCTTTCTACTGGCCTTTTTTATCGTGCAGTTGATTGCGACGCCTCTTTTTGAAGGGAGTATGCTCGCCGGCTATGCGGGAGACACGATCTTCTATCTTTTAATCGCAGCAGCCGCTTATTCCGTTCGCAAAAGCCGATTTTTCAAGCTGACCATCGTCCTGGGCGCCTGCACCATTTTGGGAGAAAGCAGCAGCTATTTTACCGATAGCAAGAATATCCTCATTGCTACCAATTTCCTATCGTGTACCTATCTCGGCCTGGTAACGTTTTTGATCGCCGGCGCCGTAACCCGACAACAGGAGACCAATGCGGACACCATCATGGGTGGATTATGCGTTTACATTCTATTGGGGGTATTCTGGACAATTTTATTCGTGAACATTGAACTCCTCAGTCCCGGTTCCTTCAGCTTCGGGGTGCACGGGCAACCCCAAAATATGCAATCGTTGTACAAACTCATGTTTTTTTACAGCTATGTGACGCTATTGACCATCGGGTATGGCGAGGTGGTAGCACTTTCGGGCATGGCACAGACCCTGACCATCCTCGAAGGGCTCATCGGGCAGTTCTACCTGATCTTCTTTATGGCTTCCCTGGTGGGCCTTTATGTTTCAGAGCGGCAATTTCACCGTTTTAATAACAAAGAGGAAGATTTATGAACCTGTTGGGATCACTTTCAGCCGCAATCTTCAGCACACAATCCAAAATCCTAAGGCTCTCCCTCCGATCGCGGCAGTTTGACGATAAAAGTGGTCCCTTCCTTCAATCGGCTGTCCACATGAACTGTTCCCCCGTGGGCCTCCACAATGGCTTTCACAAAACTGAGCCCGAGCCCCAAACCGCGCCTGGAACGGCTGAGATCGCCGCGATACAATCGCTCCCAGATCCTCGGCACCTCGTTTTCAGCAATGCCCATACCTTCATCGGATACGGAAATGACAACATCTTGGCCTTCTTCGACGGCATCGATCTTCACTGTTCCACCCTGTCCACCGTACTTCAATGCATTGTCCAACAAATTGGCCAGAACCTGCTGCAGCCGGGTTCGGTCCGCATGGATCATGAGCGCATCCGGTGAGTTCATAACCACTTTCGTGCCCTGTTCTTCCGCCACAATTTCATAGAGATCCACCACATCACGGATCATATCAGAGACCGATAAGGGGATTTTCTCCAGCCGCATGGCCCCGGTTTCCGCTTCCGCCACATCCATCAAAGCATTCAGCATGGTCAACACCCGTTCTGATTCTTCCATGCAGTCGCCCAGCGCTTCATGGCAGGCTTCTCGGTTTTCGGGGTCCTGAAGGGCGAATTCCGCCACGCCTCTGAGGCGTGTCATGGGAGTCCGCAAATCGTGGGCCACATTGTCCAGGGAATTGTGCATGGCCTGAATCAGCAGGTCGTTCTTGTCCAGCATTTGATTGAATAGGCCCACCAGTTCATCCATCTCTCCCCGTTCCCGACGAACCGGTACCCGAAGGCTCATTTCTCCGGTTTTCAGGATATTTTTGACGGTCTCAATCAGATTTCGGATCGGTTTGATGGCACGAAAGGTCACCACGCCCCCGCCGATAATGCCCAGCAGAAGAATGGGAATCATGAAGATCAAAAAAACGATTCTGAAATAGGAAAGCAGCTCCCGGCTTCTGGCTGAGCTCTTCCCGACCTGAAGGGTGATGCCGCCGGGGAGCGACGCCATGCCCACTGTCCAGACGCCCTTTTCAGCGGATTCTTCGAGGAAAAGCCAGAAATCCTTCTTCCCCGGCTGAAGAGACCTCAAACGGCGCGGATCCAAACCTTCAAATCCGGGAGGAAATTTCAAGAACAAGACCTGGTTCAGGGGCCCCACAATCCGAACAAAAAAAATATCGCCCTCAGGATTGGTCTGGTCGTCAAAGCGGGCCTTGAGTGCTCGAATCCCACCTTCCTCATACCAAGCCTTGTATTCCAGGATTCGGTCCTCTACAATTTCCTTCTCACGCTGTTCAACCAGGTTTCCGATCAGATAATAGGCCACCAGGAACAGTCCGCCCGAGGCGATGACAAAAAAGAGCGCGTAGAGGACACTCAGCTTGAGGCTGAAGGTGAAGCCGACCTTTCTACTGCTCTTTGAGGACATAACCCATCCCACGCACCGTGTGGATCAACTTTTTGTCAAAATCCTTGTCGATTTTGTTCCGCACACGACAGACCAGCACATCTACCACATTGGTCTGGGGATCAAAGCTGTAATCGTAGACATGCTCCAGGATGGATGTCTTGGAAACAATGCGGCCCTTGTTGCGGACCAAGTGTTCCAACAGGGCAAACTCACGGGAAGGAAGGCTGATTTCCTCTTTTCCCCGTTCCACCTCCCTTGTTAGAAGATCCAGTGTCAGGTCCCCGGCGTGAAGCGTAGACGGTTCCGCCACCCGGGTTGATCTGCGAATGAGGGCATGAACGCGGGCCAGGAGTTCAGAGAATGAAAAGGGTTTGGTCATGTAATCATCCCCACCGGTCTGCAAGCCCTTGACCCGGTCGTCCACTGACCGTTTTGCGCTGAGAATAATCACCGGCGTCGTGATCTTTTTCTGACGAAGCCGCTCAATGAGGGACAACCCGTCAATCCCCGGCAACATAATATCCACCACAGCTGCATCATAGGGTTCGGTCTCCCCCAAATGAAGGCCGTCCACACCGTCAAGGGCCACATCCACCGCAAACCCGGCCTCTTTCAAACCATTTGCAATAAAGGATGCAATTTTCCGATCATCTTCAACGACCAGAATTCTCATGATGTAATTTCTCTAAAAAATAAAAACCCTGAAAAATAAAAAAAGGGGCGCTCCCCCGACTTCACGAAAGAGCGCCCCTGATTATCAAAAAAAATAGTTCAGGCTATGAGGCTATGCTACCTTAACATTTGCAGCAGCGGGACCCTTCTGTCCCTGCTCAATATCAAAGGTGACCTGATCTCCCTCATTAAGGGACTTAAACCCTTCCATGACGATTGCCGAATGATGAACAAACACATCCGGACCATCTTCCTGCTCGATAAAACCAAAACCTTTTTGATCGCTGAACCACTTTACAGTTCCATTAGCCATAGTGACATCTCCTTTTCCTTCTGAATAAATCCACACTACCATACTTGCGGCTGCCACTTTGAAAATGGAATTTCGTTCGAGAACGAAGCCAGACACGAGCTAGGGGCGGAAAATTAATAGTGGGTGGAACTTAGCATGATTTAAGAAAAAATCAAGCTTTTTTTAACCAATTTATACAATAAACTACATTTTTCGTGAATATTCTTTCATACTTTACCCCACAGCCCACATAATCGCACAATCACTTCTGCCGCCTTTTCAAGCGCAACCTCCGGAATCCATTCGGTTTTTGAGTGAACCATCATGGCGCCCGTGAATATATTGGGGGTCGGAACTCCCATAAAACAAAGCCGCGCCCCGTCCGTCCCCCCTCGAATGGGATTCTCCCGGACGTCAATACCCGACGCCTTGGTGGCTGTTTTGGCCTTATCCGCCACCTCCGGATACCGACGTAGAACCTCCTTCATGTTCTG
>Ga0233431_1004187_pt1 | contig 15889 bp, 6 predicted proteins | sample SI_118_April2016_FD_179867 | JGI IMG/M metagenome (GOLD analysis project Ga0233431, IMG submission 179867) | Seawater microbial communities from Saanich Inlet, British Columbia, Canada - SI_118_April2016_200_MG | ecosystem: Environmental > Aquatic > Marine > Inlet | place: Canada: British...
ACCTGCTATAGATGAAGTACTCGAATACTATGATGAAAAAATTCTTGACGGAATAGTGATTTATCCAAAACAATTGATTCAGGATTTAGGCGATTTAATTCCTGACAATTTAAATATGACAGTCGACGATATCGAACCAGGATATATAGTCAATGATGGAAATATTACTTTTAACTTCCCTATAACTATTGATGCATCCTATCCTACTTTTCTCACCGAATTAATCCACACTTCTGGTGATGAATGGTATCTTAGAGTGTACTCTTCAATAGAGACTGAGATCGAAATAAAATATGTCTACCCACCTCCTTATTCTTGGTACCTAGATCCAGAACCTGGATATGTGGGTCCATCAGTTATACCAACTGAAATTCCATCAACCTTTAATGTTCAGCTGTCCACCCTTTCTCCAAGTGGCGGAACTATTTATAAAGGACAAACCGTAATATTCCCAGTACTAGATACCGGCTACGAAGAAAATTGCGAGAAAATAAAATTGTATATTGAGGGACCATTTGGCTATTATCGAGAAATTTATGAATTTGAAGAACCAACTGAACTTGATACTTGGACCCAATTAACACTTGATTAAGTACAACAAAATTAAAGGAAAAAAAATGAACATACTACGAAAAATATTAAAAATTTTAGAAATAAGTCTTTTACTGGCATTTACATATGGTCAAAACGCAGTAACAATCAAGATAGATGAAACATCCGTAAATAACGTACTCCAATCTGTAGTTGAGATGGGAGGTTTTGGATATATCAACAGTAGTGGTGAATACGTTATAATCAGAATCGATGGTTTAACAGTAGATTTTGATGAAAATACCGGACCGTTTGAAAATAATACAACAATAATTGTTGAAGTGTGGACGGATAATTTATTCTGGGGTCACAATGCAGATATAGATATTACTCTTGAGGGATTTCTTTCAACTAGTGACGGGACAAATGATGGCTTTACTATAAATTTTGAGGCTAATAGCATATCAGCAGACGGAGATATTAGTAATTGGCCAAATTGGTTAGAAGATGGTATGTTCGATATAGTAAATTCATATGTAAACACTGCCTTGTTTCTCGGTTCAGAAAGACTTGATCTAAATTTCTATACTGAATTGCTACCAGGTGTTTCATATAGAGAGTTTGGTGAACTTGTTCCTTCAATAAGTTCTACAACGACAGAATTGTCAGCATCTCTGCCAATAGCCCCACAAATCGGGCTTGCAAATCGCCCAATTGATGATGATACATATAATCTTAAAGGAGAATTGAGTTTATCAAACACCAGTAGAACTGAAATGGATTACAATAACAAAAAATCAGGTGGATCTGCAACGGTAAAATTCAATGATAACTATACCATTAAAACACATGATGAGATTTTAGAAGAAATGAAACATCATTCATGGAAAAACTCACCAAATGAATACTTAATGAATAGGTCTTCATTTGAGCTTGAAGATATAGTTGATGAGCTTACTGCGAATTATCAGGATGAAATCGATGTAAGTGTTGATCTACCGACGGGGGTAGATTTTCAAGATGTATTAGTCTATGATCCTTGGTATGCATATCAAGATGCTACAGATGAATGGATTCAACCCGAAATTTCCAGGAGTTTAGACGTTATAAATGGTGGATCAGGAGATCTACAAGTATTTGAGAATCAAAATGAAAACTTCTACTCTAATATGGCAATCTATTCCCTCAAAGCCCCGCAATATTATGCAACAGAAAGTGGACTATATAAGTTTGTTGAGTGGACAGGTCCAAATATAGACTTTGGAAATGGTACAAATAATCCAACAAGTTCATATGCAACTGAAGTCGTATTCAAGCAGGACGGTGCAATTGCAGAAGCTGTATATACCCAAATAAATAATTCTTCTGGAATTTATACTTTGCATGAAGCTGAGATTTTATTGATGCCAGATAATTTTGATATTACCTTGGCAGATGGATTTCAGTTAAAAGTAGATGGTATTTTACAGCATAATTCAAACCAAGATGATGAAAAATCTATTTTTCAAATGGGTCACCTTTCTCATTTTAAAAAAGAAGTCACTGGGTATATTTACATGGAAGATGTCGTTTTCAAAAATGAATCACCAGGATCCGCTGTTAGTAAACTAACAATATCATCTGACAGTGATATCACGTCAGGAGTAAATTTCACCAGATGTGTATTTGAAAATATAAATGTATATAATAATGCTGGCTATTCAGCAGGCGATTATGTTCCAGGTTCAAACTTTGTAAATTGTACATTAATAAATAGTCCTTTGTTTGTCGGCTGGGATAGCGACTCCTTTAATGAATTAAATTTAATAAATACAATTATATATAATAGTGATGTAACTTGGCTAGAGAGGCACGTTGTAAATAACATCAATATCCGTTATTGTAATTATTATGGATCAGATCTGCCTTCTGGTGCAACTGTCACAAATAGTATTAACTCGGACCCATTATTTGTATCTGGCACTGATTACAATCTTATGTTAGATAGCCCATGTATAGACTCAGGTGACCCTAATTCGCTTTACGATGATATTGATGGGACAAATAGTGATATGGGAGCTAATTATTTCTATCAAAAATATGGTGATGTCACTACTGATTATACTGTAGATGTGCTTGATTTAACTGCAATAGTTGGCTATACTCTTGAAACTGTAGAATTCACAGAGAATCAACTCAGAAATGGCGACGTTTCTTCTCCACATGATGAAAGTGTTGACGTTCTTGATGTAGTGGCACTTGTGACTTGTATAAATAGTCCAGGATGTGATCAGCAAAATATAACACGATCAAGTGACATGATCGCATCTGGGAATGCTACTTTTAACTTTTCATATACAGAAGGATTAGGTCGATCTGACGATCAGGATAATATCATATCCATTAACTCAGAAGTACCTGTCCAGGGCTTCCAGATGACAGTTGAATATGATGAAGTGGAATTTGAATTTTCATCTCTAGAGAAACTTGATGCAGCAATGGGTCTAACTCTTGAGTATAATTCAACGAATCTTGGGGTTGTTAAATTTTTACTTTATCCGGAGGATTCCTTTGAAATACCTGCTGGCGAACATGATATTTTACAATTGTCATTCACTGGTCTTGGCCGGTCAAATGGAGGTGTACTAGGTCTAATATATTTAGATCCAATCATGGCTGATCCACATGGGAACAAGATAAACATTGTCTCAAGCCTTGAAATACCTTTGGAATTCGCATTATATCATGCATATCCAAATCCATTCAATCCTGTGACTAATTTGAATTACTCCATACCAGAAAAAGGAAATGTCTCTCTCATCGTTTATGACATGGTGGGTCGGGAAGTAAATCAACTAGTGAATACATATATGGAAGCCGGATATCATTCTATCCAGTGGGATGCGACATCCTTTGCATCCGGAGTGTACATGGTTAAACTTGTAGCCGGTGATTTTACTCAAACACAAAAAGTCGCACTAGTAAAATAACTAAAACTCTCTGCAATAAACCCTCAGTAATAGGGCTTCAACTACTCGGTTGGAGCCCTATTTTCTTAAAGGGAAGAATTAGCACCGACCAATCAATCCCAAATTTACCGATCGATTTCCTCAAGAAGCTTAAGGAAAAGAAGAAGAAACAGATAATAAAGTAATAAAGGACTCCCTACTGCTAATTGTGGTAGGGAGTTTTTAAACCTTATCTTCCCAAAATGGGGTATATGGTTGCTTTCCCCCTATCTACCACCCTGGTCCTGCACCCAGGGATTAACCTGCTTTCCCTACCAGAAAACGATCTGAAAAATATTTTTTTGGGAAATTTTCTACAACCCTCTAACGGAAATCCCCTACCTACCATCAACCAGCCCCCCCATATTGAAATTCTTTTTACTAAATTTCTCAAAATCAAATTCATTCACAGCATACTCTAATGCTTTAAGTGATTTGGCTCTCTCAACTATTTCTGCAATTGATAATTTCTTATCTTCTACTAATTGTCCACAAGCAGTTAAGGAGTTGTTTACTGAATTAACTATTTCTGTAATAGCACCATCTTTACCCGATAGAATTGCATTCTCATTTTGGATGTTTGTTTGAGGAGGGAAAATAGATTTTAATTTTTCAAATTCTACAAGCAAATTAGCGATTTGAGTATCTATGCCTTGTTTTGTAAGTGACCTGATACCTTTTGCTACGCCATTTGGCAGGTTAATTATTGCATTACCAATACCTACTTTTGGACCAAATCCAACCCCATAGGATTCTCGTATACTTTTATACCATTTTCGTAATTCTTCAATTGAATGTATATCTGTTTTTTGACTTTTCATATGAGAACCAAGAATATCATTGTATCCATCATTGTTGTCAAATGAGGATTGCAATTTTACATAATCTGCTGCTTTTTGCAATAACGGTTCAATTTCGGAATACTTAATTTGTATATTTTTGGCAAATGAAAGCGCTTGTTTCCTAGACCTACGCCATTTTCCTTTTAGCCAACGAAATAAACCACCAGATTCAAGGGTACTTATTATAATATTTAAGTCATCGTGATCGGGAAGGGAATTAAAATTGATTGATACTTCTAGTTCCTCGTGGATTGATTGAAGATTCTTCAAATCTCTTCGAATTTTTGGTATAATATCATCTAATTGATCATCATCGTAAAGATCATCTCTTAATTTCCAAAAAGATGGCTTTAGATTGGAGACCATATTTAGAAATGTTTTAAACTCATTTAGACCAATTGAAGTAAATCCGAAATATTTCTTAGTATTGTCATCAACAACGTCTTCAATTGCTTGCATAGGCTCAATTAAATCTGAAAAATAATCATTAATTGCCTGTAACCGATCCATGGTATGATCAATTTCAAGTATTTGAACATGTGGTTCAATGAGTTGTGATAGTTCGATTATTCCAGAATGATTATGCGATATATTCGTAAGATTATTTAATATATCTGATGAGATATCCTTACCTAGATCAGAGTATTGCTTTTGAATTTCATGATATTGATTTAAGTACTGTTCGGTTCTTTTTAAAAAATTCCCTTTTAGAATTTCTAAATGCTGGAAATGCTCATTCCCTTGTAGTGCTGGTAAGTAGCTCAGACTTTCAGTCATTGCCGAGAGGCTGGCAAAAGAGAAATTTATTTCACTATAGTTTATTTCCAATAATTCACAGAGACAGGTAGTTTCAGTTTTAAGGTCTAGAATACTAGTTTGCCATTCTCCTAGTGAAGCTAAAACCGAATCTAAGTCAAAAATTTGTAAATTGGTATTTTGTACACCGTGCCAAGGATGCCGATTTATATTTTCACTCCCATCGATTTGAGAAGCAATAGTAATATATAATTTCTTATAGGCCTCAACCTGTTCATCAATTTTTCTTTGTGCTGTAGGTGTGTAACTCACTCCATCGTAATCAGTAGGATGAACGGAACTTGGGTTTATACTAGTTGCAATTCGATAACGAGTTGCAGCCATAAATATTTCATGGATTGATATTTTTGTATTCTTCCAGTGCTTATTTATCCGTTTTACATGAGAATTTAATAGCTCTTTTAACTCCTCATATCGATCTATATCTGCATCAATATCAATGAATTCTCGATAAATATCATGTTTTTTTAGCCTTAGCTTTACATCATCAAGAACTTTTTTCTTTTGCGATTTATAACTATGGAGTTCTAGACAAAATTCACCTAAACCTGCTTTTTCAAGTTTTCTGTGTACAACTTCTAAAGCCGCTAGTTTTTCAGCTACAAACAATACTTTTTTGCCTTGCGATAATGCGGCTGCAATCAAATTTGTAATCGTTTGGGATTTCCCAGTGCCTGGTGGGCCTTCAATGACTAAGTTGTGCCCTTCAATAGCATCAATTAGAGCCGAATGTTGGGAGCTATCTGCGTCATTAATTAAAGGATACTTTTTGTGTACATCATCCAATTCATCAATCAAATGTTCTTCGCTAAATCCTACAATACCCCTTCCCGGTTCATCTCCATTCGAATCATGACTGCCAACAAACTTTGAAACTATTGGGTGATTTATTATATTCGATTTCTCAGACCATCTTTTAGGATCTAGATCAAGGTATATCAATAGTTTACTGAAATTTAATAGAGCAATTGTTATATTTCGTCTAATTTTCCAAGTTGGCTGATTTACTTCTATCAACTCCTGAATCTCTAAAAAATAATCTTCAGGTGTAGAATTCTCATCTAGCTCAGGTAAAGCCATCGCAAAATCAGCTTTTAATTTTTCACGTAAAGACAAGTTTGGTATTATATCTTCACCAGAATAGGTTACTCTGTATTCGTAGATTTTTGTCTTCTTATTTAACCTACCTCGGTGAATTCTAATTGGCACCAAAAACAATGGTGCTTGTCGTGGTTTCCCCCCTGTATTGTCAAACCATTCAAGAAAACCTATGGATAAATAGAGAATATTTGCACCCATTTCCTGAATTGCTGATTCTGCTGTTTGTCTTAAATTCTTAAGACGAGTTTCTAATTCGTATGGGTAGAATAGTGTTTGTAGGGCTTTGTCTGTGTGTTTGCCTTCATAATCATCACCTGATGGTCTTGGAACTTCATAATCAGTGGCAAGGCCAATGCGTTTTGCCCATTCCTCTGCTTGTGGATCTTTGATTATTTCAATTTCTTCACCATCTTCTATTTCGTTTCGAATGAAACCTTCTCTAACTAGTTCCTCCCGCCTGGGCTCCGGAACTGCCAAAAAGGTCATTTCTTTTTCAGACAAAAGTGTCTCAACTAGTATATCGGGAAGTTCATCAATTATTCGAAGACTACCACGTTTGGTATATCGAAAATTAATTAATCGATTTCTTGCAGTTAGGTCTAATAAACGCTTACGTAGATTGTTTAATGCTATAAATGCTGGGTTATGTTCATCGAATGGTGGCATTATAACATTTATTGCTTAAACTTATATTATTATAAGATTAATTTTGATTGTGAAAACTGTAATTATTGTATGCACTGTCACAATTAAACAATTAAATATAGGTTGGGTTTTAATAAAGTTTTCATTTTTGTAATATTGAGGGACATTAATTTTCAAATCCTAAACCATTATAATTTAACCTAGATATTAGTATCAAGTCCACTAAAAAGAGTCGTATATCCTTTAAATATAGTTATTTGGGGGATTTGGTTTTCATAATTAATGTCCTAGGTACAGTGGATTATTAATCCATACTTCACTATTTGTGTTTATCCTGACGCCAATGTTTTTTAGATTGCTCTAGGTTTTGACTTACATTTTATTTCCAGAGAAGATGATTAAAAATATTAAATTTTTGTCCCTGCGAAAGAATGTTTATGGGCATGTTTTTCAAGGCGATCAAGTCTAGATGTAAGTTTTGAAATTTTATCTACAATTGTTGGAAAATCAGCGTTTTGCATAACCTCCTCAAAATCATTCTTGAAAGTCTTTAGAGTTGAACCAAGTTGTTTCTCTGCAGATTCTAGAGAATTAGCATATTCACTTTTAGTAGTCTTAATATTTTCCAGTTCATCGTATATAAAAAATATTTCTGATGATTTCTCACTTACTTCTTTTATCAAAGTCTCAATCTTCAGTTCATACTTTGTCTGAAGGTCTTTTACCGTAGTTTTTACTGACGATACTGCTGTTGTGGATTTGGATATTTCATTCTGAATTTGCTTCGAGAACTCACCCAATAGATTTTTTGTTTTCTCTTCAAACTCACTTGTTAATAAAGTAAATTTGTCATCTAAAGAATCAAATTTCTTAACCTCAAGTTCCTCTAATCTCTCTTTAAATAATTCTTCAGCTTTGCTCATAAAATCAACATATTCTTGTCGGGCTGACTTAATTTTCTCAAGTTCCTTGTAAATTAAAAATATTTTCTTTGATTTGACTTTTACATCTGAGATTAGCGATTCTACTTTTGCCTGATACTCCTTATCAATACTCTTAATTGATAATTCAACTTCAGTGATCAACCCTTCAGTTTCAGATATTTTGTTCTGAAATTGTTTACTCAATTTATTTTTTAGGTTTTGCCCATCCTCATCAAATAATTTAAGTGTATCCTGTATCCGAGTATTTAAACTATCTATTTTTCCTGAAACTTCTTTCCCAATGATCTCTACCGATGAGAAAGTTTCATCTACCTCGCTTTTCAGTTTTATTGCATTAATCTTCAAAGCACCCATTTGCTCTAATAATTGAGGGATTTTTTCATCAACTTGGGACACACTTTCACTTGCTGACTCAACTTGTTCAACTGCAGGTTTTAGCTTTGCAAGCTCATCCTGAATTATTGCCAATTCTTTCATTAATTCTTTATTCATGTTTTACCGAAAAGTTATTGTTAAAAGTTTGTAGCCAGATTCTATTTGAATGCGCTAACTGAAATTCCATTGTCTGATCAATTAATGTTGTTAGTTTCTTTCTCGAACTATTCTCCATTAACAATCCAAAATATCTATTGATAGCCACGTTTAATTCTATCATCCCAATTCCTTCATGCTGAATTACTAAATCAAAACCACGTTGTATCTCAACTAGTGCTTCGTCAATTAAAGTTGAGTTATTAATCCTCTCTTCCTCTAAAACTATTGTGCAAAATGCCTTTAACAAGAGCAAGGAATAGTTAGATGGGTTAGTAATCAATAATCTTACACAAGCTCCTCTAAGGTGCTTTAAATTCACTAACTGGGCTCCGCTTAAATCTAGTACAATTGCAATATTAATAAACTCCCAGATGAACTTTAATTCAGCATTCCTACCTTCATCAGTTCGATCTAACAATGAGCCATTTAACAATTTCCCATCAGACTCATATTCAAATCCTTTTCTGCCATACTTTGAATTAAAATATACATCAATGTATTCTTTAATTGCACCATTTCCTTGACGTGCACCAATTTCACAAGCTTCTTGAATCGCATCTATCGCTTTTTTTCTTTTCAGAGCTATCTCTCGATAAAGGAATTCAATGATATAGCCTAGTGCTTTTTGGATGTAATTATTACCATTCCTTTCAAGAATTCCACCTAATATTTTTTGTGTGCGAATTTCAGAGTAATAACGCCTGATATAAGAATACAAAATTTTTGAGTATTGCTCGTTACTTCTCTTGCGAATGGTAACTGTAAAAGTATTAAACCGATAGTCAGTTGTGAAATCAGTCACTACTCCAACTAGTGCTAATCGGTACAAAGCTTTTTCAGTATGATGCTTGGATCTTGTTTTATCATAATTAGTTTTTATTTTTTTACCATCATTTTCTGTAAGATCTGGAATTGACGCTAAAAAGGATTCTATAGAATTTGTATTTTTATATTCTTTATAAAATTTCTTAGTATTAATATTTTGAATTCGACTTAATATACCCGACACCTTTTTATCATAAGACTGGGCATCATTTGTAAAGAATATGTCTATTTTTTTTTCATCACCATCTTCCATTTCTGACAGATGAGCTTCGATACCAGGCTCATTTTTTCCTTTAGTAATCTGGGATAACCATGTGAGTGCATCTGTATCATTTGGGCAAATTGTTTCTACCACCTTTTTTACTTCATCCAATACAATTCTTGCTTCTTTTGGAGGGAAATCGGAATATTTTGTATATGGATGTAGATCTGGTAAAAACAAAATACCATAATTCCTACCACTTGAACTACTAATCCTCAATTTATTGATTTTCTTATCTTTGTCTTTTCCAAGGTCAATTCGTAATTCTAATTTTTCTTTTTCTAGTATTGCTAACTCTATTTGTTCGGTAACTCTACTTGGGGGAGTCTCAATACGATTAAGAAGCTCAAAAAGAATTCGTTTTTCCTTATGAGTTCCAGGGAAGGCACCATTATAAAAATCCATTAGTATTTGATTATCAACATTTATGCTTTTAGAATCTGGATTTAAGCCCACTTGGAATTGTTGGTTATTATATGCAATACATGAAAGTGCTATTTTACCATCTCGTCCAATTCTTCCTGCTTCTTGAACATAACTTTCAATAGATTGGGGATAATTTAAATGTATGGCAAGACGTACATTTGCTTTGTCGATCCCCATTCCAAATGCCTTAGTACATACCATTAAATTAATTTCACTGTTTACAAAAGCATCTTGATTTTCTTGATTATCATCTTCGATTTTTGAGTGATTAGATGCCTCTTGATCAACTCCAAGGAAAGTACCTATTTTGATGTTTGATTCTGAATGAGCAAAGTGTATCGCTTCTGTTACACCGAACGTTGGTATTTTTTTTGCTTTTTTATACTTTTCTGTAACCCCGAAATACCAACTTCTGTGTGGACAAAAAATTATACCAGCATGCTCATTATCCGAGTCCCAAAATTTTTCACTATTATAATTAACCAGTGCTATTTCTTTAGAAATTTTTTCTTTATCCTCATTCGATATTTCCATATCATTAATAGGGATATATACAGAATCACCTGAGTTATTAAGTTCTTTGATCTTTTGAGGTATAGATGAGAGGAGACTGACAATTGCTGTTTGTTTAGCTTCACCTAGAATTTGTTTCAGCACCCAAGAGTTTTTATAGGGTTTGTCGTTTGGGATATTAACAACCATTACTTGATATTGGAGTTCATGTCGATTAAATGTCTCAAACCTTACTATCGCTTCATCGCTTAGGATACTATCAAGATTCTCAGGATCACCTGATAGTTCTCTTTGAATATCGGCCAACACATCATAACTAGCAGTTGCTGTTAACCCAAATAGAGTAATTGGTTTAGTAGAACATGTTTTTGCATATTGGGAAGCATTTCTACCAAGGAAAAGATAGCTAGTTCTAAAATCATGTCCCCATTCAGATACACAGTGGGCTTCATCTATTACACAATAAGAGAAGTAGATATTATTTGAATTAATACTTTCAAGCATATTCCTAAATTCTTGAATTAGAAATCGTTCTGGAGAAATAAAGAAGAATTGTAATTGTCCTGATATAAGCTTTTTGTGTTCTATCTCTTTTTGGGCCCTGTTCATTGAGCTGTTAACGAATCCAGCACAATCAACTAAATTGTCTGCGAGACTCTTGACCTGATCTCTCATTAAAGATTTTATGGGATCAACAATTATTGTTGCGCCAGGTTGCAAAAATGTAGAAAGTTGATAGGTCATGGATTTTCCGCCACCAGTTGGTAAAAGACCAATTACACTTTCGCTTCTAAGCGCACGATTCATAATAGGGAGCTGACCAGGTCGAAACGAGCTTTTCCTAAAAATATCGACTAAAAATATTTCTAGAGCACTTCTCAAAAACTCATTTTCACTATATATACCGTTATCAGCTTTAGATGTAAGCCGTTTAAACTGTAACATTTTACCTGTCCGAAATTGCCTCTTGCCTTTAATTGATTTACTTGAAGTAACAACAATATAATTACTGGCAGACTGTTTAAAATGAGGTATGGGCCATAGATGTACTCTGGACAGCACTGAGATATCAAGAACTAGATCAAACTTAATTTCTGAATTTGACAATTCCCCAATAGGTATTGGTTTATCTAAACTTGCAAGGTGAAGTTGCCCATCGATAAATTCAGGGCTTGAATATATTTGGAGATCAATTGTGGGTAATGGAGTATCTTCTTCAATGAGCGATATGTAATGATTAAGACTCTCCTCAAGATCTCTAACTGCTAATGACCCGCCAGGAACATCCCTCTCAATTATGCATATTTTCCACCTTTTCATTTTCGTATTCAAATTTCCATCAATTATCTGCCGAATTAGCAGTTTTTGTACTCTAGAAATTAGAATAGGACTTAAAGCTAATTGTAGTGCAATGAGTCCTTCTGGCGTGGAATATAGTGGTGATCGATAATTAAGATTTATATTTTTAAAATACTGATGATGAAGAATCTTTTGAAAATCTATTAGATATTTATTCTGATTTGACCAGTCTTGAGTTGGTATACGGACCGTATTGAACCAATTGGATTCTCTCACTGCCTCATCTCTTGCATCGTCTAGCCTCATCTGAGGTTTTAATCGATGTTGAGGTCCATCCACTTCGAGGATTATTCCATTTTTCCCTCGAATTTTACAGGGGAACTCTAATGAAAAGTCACAACGTTGCTCAATAAAATTTTTCTTAAGGACTTTGTTTTTTGGGGGTAGGTCAACAATCTCATTTAATGGTCGTTGGCACTCAACTAATTGTAATAACCAAGAATCGTTTCCATTGATATTCCCTATTGTATTGAAATAGAAATCTTTTTCATATTGGCTATCAAGCTGTTCCCATGAATACTTATAGTGATCTTCTAAATTTGAAGCTCGAACTCGCGGCTCTATTATATGTATTGCTCTTTCTAGAAGTGTTCCCAATTTTGTTGGTAATTCTTCGTAGGAATAAGATACTCCCCCTAAATAATTGATTGGTTTGGAATATTGGAATGCTTTATTAAACTGTTTTTCTAGTCGAAAAGACATTCTTGTGGGTAAACCACGTTGAATTAGATTATAGATTACAAAAAATGGGGATGGATTAATTAAGTCAACATCATCTTCCTCATTTTGGATAACATGTTTAATATCAAAGTGTGATAGATTTTTTAATAATTGTTTAAAATAGGATTTATTTTCAACATCCAGAAGTGCATAATTGGCGTCAAGAATATATCCTCCAAATTCTTGATGTATATTCATATTAAGATATTAGTACTTTTGTGTAAATGGAAATTTATAAATATCATAAATTATTCTGTATTAGAATATAATTAAGAAATATTTTGATGCCTTTTCCCAACTCAATATGGCCCTATCCATATTTTACATTCATTTCTTAAAGCTAAATATAAGATTTTAACACTGAGTCAACTTCAGTAATAATTCCTATTTATTTCAGTGTTCCTATTGTATAACTACATCTATTCCCATCAAAGTATTTCTCTAATACAGAAGCAAATATATCTGTTTCAGATTGAACACAATCAAATAAAGTCATAGATGATTTAATCTTTAAATCATCAGGTCTGCCTAACACTTCATAAGCAGTTTTATTTTCAATTGATAGAAGTTCTATTGTGATTTCCTTAAGGCGCGGACCTAGAAACGGGTGTTCCACATAGCTTACTGCTTCATCTTCACTATTAATAGCATATTTTACTGATATGCTACTTTTACCAAGACCATGGTATTGAGGAAAAATATACCACATCCAATGACTCCGTTTTCTAGCGTTTTTAATTTCATTCAACGCTCTCTCATATATGTTTGACTGAGCATCAACGAATCTCTTTAAATTATATTTGTCTTCCATATTCAATTTCTATAACTGCGAACAACAGCGCTAAACACGGTTGTGTTCGCTGCAAGGCGAATGGCACATCAACGGTTAGTATATGAAGCGTTGGGCATTTAAAAGCACTTCTTTTCGGTTTATCTCTATCTTTATTAAAAGCACTAATTTTGATTTAATCACCTGTTGCCCAATGATTTATATACATTGTTACCTGCTGGCTATTTTATAGTTCGTCTATGTTTATATATAATTCCTTTAAGTGAATGTTTCCCATATCCAAAATTGGCTCATACATAAATGAGTTCAAATGAATATTTTCAGGTGTCATTAAATTAACTTGCTCTAATAGTTCAATATTTTCAATTTCGGCAGGAAAGAGTTCTGTATATTTTTTATTTAATTCAGATGTTTGATTTTTCAGTATGGAATTAAGAAAATCATTATCATTAATTTGAGTAATCATAAATTGTTCTGCTTTTAGACGAATTCCAATAGCAAGTGTTATTTTGTTTTCAAGTTCAATTATTTCATCTGTTCCAATTGAAATACTTTCTGCTGTTTCAAAAATTAAATCAATGACTAATTTTTCTGGATTATCTAAAACAAGAGTTGCTTTATCTTTTAAAATGTCCTTGTAAATTGCTTGAAGGTCAACAATCTTAATATTTTGAGTATTATTCTTGATATGTAGTAATGATGTTAATTTTAAAAAGTTTTCATTATCTCCTGTAAATTCCGCTAAATTTCTTACAAATGGAATAGAAGCAATTAACATTTCCGGTCTGTCTAAATGTTCTTTCCAATAGTCAAAAGGATTGTTTTGATATACTTCCTGTTTTAGTATGATTTTATTTTCGGTTTTAATGGAATTCAATTTATGTTTTCGTTCCATATCAAGTCTGCTCGATATAGTTCTAAAAAAATCGTAGTTGTGACTTAAAATTATTTGATTGAATATTGGGGAATTTGAAATGTCTTTAAGATATTCAATTATTGCATATTTATTTTTATAATCAAAAGAATCAGCAATGTCGTCAACTATAAAAATTGTTTTTTGTTCATCTTTTAAACGTGCCTGAACTTCAAAAATAATATTTAAAATATATAATGCTCTTTTTTCTCCATTACTCAGAACTTTGTATAATTCACTTTCTTCTATTTCACATTTATCATCTTTGTCGAAAAACTCAAAACTTATACTTGGACCATTTCTTTTAAGAATAACATCTTCTTGGTTTTTTACTTTAAGTTTGAATGGAACAGAAAACCGTTTATTAAAAATGTCAATAACATTTCTCCAATCTGTTTCTTCTATTTTTGCTTGAGTAACAATTTTTTCAATTTCTTCTTTTCCTTTATTAAATTCTGTGTCTAAGTCTAAAAATAGTTGCTTATGTTCTTTTAAATACGAAACCCAAACCTTTTGTTTGAAACCATTAATATTTGATAATTCAGGTATGATTTTAAGATTATCAAGTAAATAATTTCTGAAAGCCTTTAATTCTAAATTTTTTGTTAAAGCCTTATCAATATCGTCAAAGGCTTTTAATAAATCAGGGTTATTTAATATAGCATCTTTCTCCGTTTGGATTATTTCAGTTAGTTCTTCTTCTGTTGTAATTTGTTTTTTATCAGTTTCTGCATTTAAGACTAATGAATGCTTTGCTTTAAAAAAACCATTATCTTTTAAGTTTTTAGCGATAGTTGATGCATTATTATGATTAAAAACACCTTTTTGAAAATAAGTGGATGAATCTACCAAATCATTATATTTCTCAATGTATTCTTGAAGTTTTGTTTTAAAGTCTTTTGTTTCAAGAAATGCTATTATTTTAGGGCTAAAAACTTTTGAATATATTATATCAGAAAATTCTGCTTCTGTTTCGTCATTAACTTCTGTTTTAACACGTCCTATTGCTTTGAAAAAATCATTTGAATATGAAGTGAAATCAGTTGAAAATTCTACATCTACACCTTTTTTTAGACCTGATTTTGAAATTAGTTCTTTTGTAAGAGTACCTTTCTTCTCGTTGATGTTTAAATGTATCTCATCATATTTTTCTTTTAACTCTTTGTTTACTAATAGAGTTGATAATTTTTGAGATTTGAATGCTTGATTATAAGGTTCAATTACAAATATATCTTCTGCTTGTAGTTCATCATCATTTTCATTAGTTATTATTCTTTTAGTTTCTCTTGCGGTAAATATTGAATCCTTTGATGGTTGAGAATTACTGAAATCCATAAAAGTATTAGCAAATGAAGTCTTCATTGTTCCATTTGCTGCGTAAATCGCATAGGTACTTTTTACGCTAAAATCAAAATCATATTCCAGTTGTTTAATTCCGTAGCAATTTTCAAATTCAATTTTTAATTTATTCATTCTTGGTTTCTATTTGAGTTCTGATTTTTTGCTTGCAGGTAACGACGGCGCTAAACGCAGTTGTGTTCGAGATTTTTGAAATGAGTTTAGCCATAGATATAATTCGTATTAATATCCTGCTAATTCTATTCCATTAAGGTTTTTATATAACTCGACAGCAAATCGGTCTGTCATGCTGGTAATGAACATTGTCACATTCAATATTTTC
>Ga0233431_1004189_pt1 | contig 15877 bp, 12 predicted proteins | sample SI_118_April2016_FD_179867 | JGI IMG/M metagenome (GOLD analysis project Ga0233431, IMG submission 179867) | Seawater microbial communities from Saanich Inlet, British Columbia, Canada - SI_118_April2016_200_MG | ecosystem: Environmental > Aquatic > Marine > Inlet | place: Canada: British...
CAGGTTCCCCACATAGGCATCCATGTCGCCTGAAGCCACGGCGTTCAGTCCGTCCAGCGGCGTCTCCACTTCTTGGATCGGCAGATTTGGGAACTTGGCGCGCACGATATCCTGGATGGCGTGGCCCTTGACCAAGGCAATTTTGTCGTCGGACAAGTCGGTCAGGTTGCGTACCGTTCGGAAGTCGGAGCGCGTGGCTATGACACTTGGTACGCTGGCGATGGGTTGGGTGAAAGAAAGGTATTTTCGACGTTCAGGCGTATCGTTGCACAACGAGATGAGGTCTAACTTGCGATTTTTCGCACCGTCCAGAACCTCGTTCCAGGTAAGTCCCTCCGCCCGCTTAAAGTCCAGCCCCAAGCGCAAGGCCAGGGTGGAAAGCACATCGGCAGACAGGCCCTGGTGGACGTTGCCCTCGACAAAATCGAAGGGCGGCCACGACGGATCGACACCGAGGCGCAGGTTTTTGTGGATCGAAAGCCAGCGCCGTTCGCCATCGTTCAGACTCACCCGCTCGTCGATCGGTTCGCGCTTGGAGCCGAGCCAGGTTTCACGCAGCTTCGCTAATTCCTCGGGGGTGACGGCGCGGATCGCCTTGTCCAGAATGGTCCGCATCATCGGCCAGTCCTGGCGCACCCCAATGCTCAGTTCGTTATCAAGATCCTCATCGCCGGTGCCACCGGCCAGACGCAGGTTCGTCAGGAGGTTCTCCCGGATCAAATGGGTCACGACGGCAACGCCACCCACGGCCGCGTCGGCATATCCCTGGGAAACCGCCTGCAGAGCCTCGGTCTGGCTTTTTACGAGGTGCAATTTGATGGCCGGGTGTTTGCGCTGGATTATTTCCTGATAGAAGAAGCCCTCGGGAACGGCCACCGACAGCCCCTTGAGGTCGCTCATCACCTTGATGCGGTCTTCGTCGTCGCGCACCACGATAACTGACGGGTTGCCGGCGAAGGGCTGGGTGAAATGAATGAATTTTTCCCGGTCCGGGGTTTTGGTGATGTTCACCATCACGTCCAGATGTCCGGTTTTGATCATCTCCATGAACCCCGCCCAGGTAGGTCCGGAGACGAATTCAATCTTGATGCCAATTTTCTTGGCCAGCAGTTTTATGTAGTCGATGGAATAACCCGCCGGCTGGCCCAGATCGGTGAAATTGAATGGCGCCCAGTCCTGCTCATTTTGAACGCGGATTTTGCCATGGGCCTCCAGCCAGCGCTGCTCGGCGGGGCTCAAAGAGATTCTTGACGAGGATTCAAGAGTATCAGGAAAGAGCCAACGGTTTCGTATCTCGGTCAACTCCTCGTGCGTAGTCGCGTTCAGGCCCTTGCGCAAAATAGAGTACAGTTCGGGCCGGTCCTTTGGCACGCCGATGCGCAACGTTCCGCCCTCGACGTTCTTTTGCACAGCAATGCCCACCCCCGACACCTTGTTTTCGCGCTGGGCGTTGCCATAGGGCAGAAGGTAGGAGATGTGGGCGTCTATTTTGCTGGCGAAAAGCTGTTTCAGGCCGTTCGTCTCTGTCTCGACCTCGACAATACGTCCCTTGCCCACAACGTCTTTTAGCATCTCTGCCACGGCCATTCCTTTGGTGACCGACACGGTCCGTCCAGCCAGATCTTCCCATTGACGGATTCGCTCGTCGCCCTTGCGCACAACGACAACGATGGAATCAAAGGCGTAAGGGCGGGTGAAAAGGATATTCTCTTCCCGCTCGGGCGTGCGCGACAGGCTGAATGCGCCATCCACCCGCCCCGTCATAACCTTGTCAACCACATCCCCCCATTTGCGGTTGAAGTCGGGAACGATGGTGACACCCAGCTTGCGGTTTAGAAGATTGATCAGGTCTGCATTGAGGCCCGAGTACTCGCCCGAAGAGGTCAAAATGTCGACGGGTTTGATAAAGGTGGTGACAGCAAGGTGGATAACCGGGTGTTCCGCAAGCCACTCTTTCTCGGCGGCGGTAAATTCCATCGCGCCCGAAGCACCGACGAAAAAATGGTCCAGAGGGTTGGGTAGCCAGCGTTTTTCGATCTCGGCGAGGATTTGGGCGGGAATCGCAGCAAAGCCATCATTGATCTGTTGCAAAAGGCGCGAAGCACCCTTGCGCACACCAGCGCGCAGGAAATTCCCGAAACCGCCATCGGTATTGCGAAGAACAGCACCCCCCAGGCTGAGTTTCGCCAGTTCGGCCTGAACGGCGGGAACCTCGTGCACGATCGCCCGGACCTCGCCCGCAAGAAGAGCGCGCACCAGCGCCCTACCGCCCTCGAATGGGACCAGAATTATGTCAGGGGCCGTATCCCTCAGGTGCTGTTCCTGAAAGCCGCCTTTAAGAACGCCGACCTTTTGGCCGTTGAGGGACTTGAGCGTGACCTCACCGCCATCGACCCGCCTTGAATAAATGGCCGTCTTGATTTCGTGGATGGGTTCGGAAAAATCGATCCAGGCCTTCCGCTCGGCGCTGCTGAACATGCCTGAATGAATATCCGCCTTGCCCGATTTCAGATTTTCCAGCGTTCCCGCCCAATCGCTGCTGACGAATTCGATGGGCGTTCCGGTGGTCTCGCTCCAGGCTCGCCACATTTCCAGAATCAAGCCGGTTGGCTGGCCATCGGGCAGTTCCGCCATGAACGGCGGATAGTCGGAGGTAATCGCGATAGAGAGGGCTTTGCCCGTATCGGGGGTCGCGTTGTGGCTGCTGGCATTTGCCTGAGAACAAACGCTGAGAGCGAGACATACCTGAATAAGAAGAAGAAATGCCCGCCGAAATACCACGACCCACCCCCCGAAAGGCTCACCTTTTATGAGCGTCCCCTAATCATCTTTTTATGAGCGTCCCCTAATCATCTTTCGAATTCCATTATTTTTCAAGATTATAGAGCAGCATTCAACCCGTCATCTCGCACACCCGATGGTGTCTATGTTTTGTCTAAAAATTTAACATGATATTTGGTATGTATGCGCCATTGGTATTTGCAGTTATTTTTTCCGGAGTGTTTTAATGCGAGCCGGAAACAAGAAGACTTTGTCATATGGGAGAAGACATGGAAGCCGGTCTCGAAAAATCGAAATCCGCGCGAATTGCGGTGATGGGCGCTGGGCTGATTGGCGTACGCCATGTCGAACAGGTTAAACGCGAGGCCCGTCTGGCATCCATCGTTGATCCGTGGGAAGGGGCCGAGGCCATCGCGGTGGACAATGGCGTCCCGTATTTCAATAGCCTCGCCGACATGCTTGCCCAGGACCGGCCTGACGGGGTCATTATCGCGACGCCGAACCAGGTTCATGTCGAAAACGGCCTGGAGTGCATCGACGCGGGAATAGCAGCACTGGTGGAAAAACCCATTGCCGACGATGTGGCCGGAGCGGAAAAACTGGTTGCGCGTGCCGAGGCCGCGGGCGTGCCGTTGTTGGTTGGCCACCACCGCCGTCACAATCCTCTGATCCAGAAAGCCAAAAAATTGATCGAGGAAGGGGCGATTGGCAATGTCCATGCGGTACAGGGCACGTGCTGGTTTTTCAAACCCGATGACTACTTCGACGTGGCCTGGCGACGTGAAAAAGGCGCAGGCCCCATACTCGTGAATTTGATCCACGACATCGATCTTCTTCGCTATCTGTGCGGCGATGTAACAAGCGTTTCGGCCCACGAATCCAACGCCTACCGTGGCAACGCTGTTGAGGAAACGGCAGGTATTTTGCTGTTTTTCGAAAACGGAGCCATTGGAACGGTATCGGTGTCCGACGCCATCGCCGCGCCCTGGAGCTGGGAGATGACCGCCGGCGAAAACCCGGCCTACCCCCCCACCCGCGAAAGCTGCTACGTGCTGGGCGGATCAAAAGGATCGCTGTCCATTCCCGACCTTAGCCTTTGGCAATACAAGGACAAGGCCAGTTGGTGGGAGCCGATTTCGCGAACCTCCCTACCAGTCAGAGCCGATGATCCGCTGGCCTTGCAAATTCAGCATTTTTCAGATGTTTGCTTGGGCCGCGCCGAACCCATCGTTTCGGGCCGCGAAGGGCTGGAGACCCTGCGCGTCATAACGGCTGTCAAAACAGCCGCCGAAACAGGGCAAACCGTCAAGCTGAGATAACGTTCTGCTGGCAGGCAAAAATTAACCTAATGTTTGGCATACGTCAGATATTGGTATTTGCAGTTATTTTTCCTCGGGGCTTAAATACAAGCCGATAACTTCGGCTCAATCCCCAAGAGGAAATTGCATCCTAATGCTAGGGCTTCCGGCGAACGTACTGATTGAAGACGAATCCCTTCGTGACGGCCTTCAGATTGAGAAGCGCCTGTTTTCCATCGAGGAGAAACTGCACTTCATCCGTGGCCTGGAAGCCTTTGGCGTGCGGCGCATTCAGGTTGGCTCATTCGTTCACCCGAAGTGGGTGCCGCAAATGGCTGACACGGACGAGCTGTTCTCCCTGCTGACTCCCAAACCGGGTGTCGTTTACACGGCGCTGGCCCTGAATATGCGGGGCGTCGACCGAGCCATTGCCGCTGGTGTCAAACACCTGGCCATGTCGGTTTCGGCCAGCGAGGTCCACAGCCTCAAAAACACCAACCGCACCCTGGAAGAAGCCAAACAGCTGATCGTCCCGATGATCGAAAAGGCGCTTAATGCTGGGATCACGGTGCGCGCGGGAATTCAATCGGCGCTGGGTTGCGGCTTTGGCGGCGAGGTGCCCGCTGAGCGGGTCTGCGACATTGCCGCCGAATTCAGCGCCATGGGCGTTCAGGAAATCAACGTTTCAGACACGTCGGGCCTCGCCAATCCCGTGTCGGTTTTCGAGATGGCAAGCCGGGTTCGCGACGTTATCGATCCTGCGATCGAAATTGTCCTGCATCTGCACGACACCCGGGGCCTTGGCATTGCCAACATGGTCGCCGGAATGCAGGCGGGCGTGCGCATATTCGACACCGCGCTGGCCGGACTGGGCGGTTGCCCCTTCATCCCGGCGGCTGCCGGAAACATCGCCACCGAGGACGCGGCCTATTCATTGAACGAAATGGGCGTGGAGACAGGCATCGACTGGCAGGGGCTTTGCGGTCTTGCCCGGCAGATGGAAAGCCTTGTCGGGCGTCGGCTTCCGAGCCGCATGGCCCACGTTTTGGGAAAACGTTGAAGAATTGATGGAGTCTTGGTCAATGGGAAATCAGTTTTCACTCGCCCATCTTACGGTTATTGGATGTGCGCCGCCGGAAATGACCCGTATCGCGGCGCGCGCCGGCTATGACTTCGTTAGCTTCCGGTTTATCCCCATGGGCATCGCCGGAGAACACGTCTACTCGCCCACCGACAAACAGATGGTCCGGCAGACCAAGCAAGCGCTTGCCGAAACGGGCGTTCGGGTTCTTGATCTGGAACTGGCCCGCATCATCGCCGACAACGACCCCAAAGACTACCTGCCCGCCATGGAAGTCGCCGCCGAGATGGGCGCGCGTCACGTCATTTCAAGCGCCTGGACCACGGACCGCACGAACCGCGATTTCATTGTCGAACGATACGGTGAAATCTGCGACTTGGCGAAACCCTTTGGCCTGACGGTCGACCTGGAGTTTCCGAGCTTTTCGCGCCTGGCCAGTCTTCAGGAGGCCGTTGATATCGTGCGCGCCGCCGAGCGCGAAAACTGCGGCATTCTGGTGGATACCCTTTATGTCCATTTTTCCCAACTTGGTCTGGACAAGTTGGTCGCCCTGCCGCGCGAATGGACACACTTCGTGCATATCTGCGATACCGCACCGGAAATTCCGACCACCCGTGAAGGCATGATCCATATTGCACGTGACGACCGCCTTTATTTAGGCGAAGGGTGCATCGATTTTGCATCCATTTTCGAATGTCTGCCGCTGGTTCCCTATTCCATCGAATTGCCAAACCTCAAACGAGTCGAGGAATTGGGATACGAGGGACATGCCAAGCGCTGTCTGGACACGGCCAAACAGTACATTGAATTTCATTCCGCCCCCAAACCGGCGGCCCGACGACACGCAATATAAAGATTAAAGGAGAGCATCGTGGCTCGCGAAATCACCCCCGAAGAACGGCAAACCGCCCACGCCATGCTGGCCCGCGCGCGCGTGGCCATGGACGCCATCGCAGATTACGATCAGGAACAGGTTGACCGCATTGCTCAGGCCATCGGCTGGGCCACCGCCAACGAAAAAACATTTACCCGTCTGGCGCAAATGGGTGTGGACGAAAGCGGTCTGGGGGATCGCGAAGGCCGTCCCGGCAAGCGCTTCAAGATCATGGGTATCCTGCGCGACGCCATGCGCCAGAAAAGCGTCGGCGTCATTGAGGACGACCCCATCAAGGGTCTGGTGAAGTACGCCAAACCCGCCGGTGTGATCGCATCCTTGATCCCGACGACCAACCCGGCCCTGACCCCGCCGGGAACCGCCGTCAATGCGTTGAAGTGCAAGGACGCCGTCATTTTTTCGCCGCACCCGCGGGCCAAGAAAACAACCTTCGAAACCGTCCGCGTGATGCGCGAGACCTTGGCCAAACTGGGGGCTCCGGCCGACCTTCTGCAATGCGTGGAAAAGCCCAGCATCCCGCTGACCAACGAATTGATGTCCATCTGCGATCTGACCATGGCTACCGGCGGCCAGCCGATGGTCCGGGCGGCGTATAGCTCGGGCAAACCGGCCTACGGGGTGGGCGCGGGAAACTCGACCATCGTCATTGATGAAACCGCCAAGGTCGAAGAAGCGGCCCGCAACACCCGCATCAGCAAAACGTCCGACTTCGGATCGGGTTGTTCGGCGGACGGCAACATCGTGATCGCTTCGGCCATTTATGACTCGATGGAAAAGCAATTGCAGGAAGAAGGCGGATACCTTTGCAACGACGCCGAAAAGGCCCTGCTGGAAAAGGCCCTGTGGGATAACGAAGGCCATCGCACCATCAACACGGTCGCCGTGCCCGCTCCGCGTATCGCCGAAATCGCCGGGTTCGAAGTGCCTGCCGACACCAAGTTCCTGATGGTCGACCAGCAGGACATCGGGCCCGCGCACAGGTTCTCAAGCGAGAAGCTGTGTGTCGTCATGGCCCTTTATAAGTTTGAGGACTTTGATCAGGCGCTGCAAATGGTGCACGACATCTACGAAGTTGGCGGCAAAGGGCATTCGTGCGGCATCTATTCGTTCAATGATGATCATATCGACGCTCTGGCGCGGGTCGCGCCCGTCAGCCGCATGATGGTGCGCCAGCCCCAATCCAAGGCCAACGCCGGTTCGTTCGACAATGGCATGCCCATGACGTCGAGCCTCGGGTGCGGCATCTGGGGTGGCAACATCACCAACGAAAACGTCAATCTGAAGCATTACATGAACGTGACCTGGGTCAGCCGCCCGATCCCCGAAGACCGCCCCAGCGAACAGGAACTGTTCGGCGAGTTTTACGGCACCGAGGCGCTTTAGTTCTTTATTCGGAGGAATCCATGCAGGATCTCGTTTCCAATCAACTGGTTCGCTATCTGGAAGACCGTGGTGTCGAGCATATTTTCGGCTTGTGCGGCCACACCAACATCGCCTTTCTTTCGGCTCTCTCCAATAACCGGATTCACTTCGTTAACGTTCGCCACGAACAGATTGCCGCCCATGCCGCCGACGGATATGCAAGGGTCAAAAACAAGGCCTCCGTCCTGCTGACCCACCTCAGCCCCGGCCTGACCAATGCAGCGACCGGTGTCGCCAACGCGGCCATGGACTGCATCCCCATGGTCGTGATCGCCGGTGACATCCCGACCCACTATTACGGCAAGCACCCGCACCAGGAAGTCAACCTGCACGCCGACGCCTCCCAGTACGAGATTTACCGCCCCTTCGTGAAGCGCGCGTGGCGGGTTGATCGCGCCGAACTGCTGCCCGAAATTATCGACAAGGCGTTTCGTTTGGCCGAAAGCGGACAGCCCGGCCCGGTGCTGGTGAACGTCCCCATGGACGTTTTCTCGGCTAAGATCGACACCGGCCTGTTTGATGCGCTGAAAGGCAACACCAAGGTCTTGTCCAAACCGTCCATAGATCGCGAGGCCGCCATACAGGTCGTGCGCAATCTGGCCCAGGCCGACAACCCGGTGCTTTACGTGGGCGGCGGCGTGCTGCTGGCCGGTGCCGCCGACGAGTTGCGCGAATTTGTCGACCACATGGGCATTCCCGTCGCCCACAGCGTCATGGGCAAGGGTACCCTGCCCGACGATCACCCTTTGAAACTGGGCATGACCGGTTTTTGGGGAACCCAGTTCACCAATGACAAGTGCCTGGGCGCGGATTGGATCATGGGCATCGGCACGCGCTTCAAGGAAGCCGATTGTTCGTCATGGTATCGGGACTATACCTTCAATTTCCCGCCCAGCCGTTTGATTCACATCGACATAGAACCGTCCGAGATCGGCCGCAACTTCCCCACCGAATTGGGCATCGTCGCCGACGCCAAGCAAGCTCTGAAGGCGCTGCTGGAAATCGCCAGGGAGCTATACCCCAACGGCGTCTCAAAACCGGGACTGGCCGAAGAAATCGCCGCCAACCGCAAGGAATTCAAGGCGTCGAACACCGAAATGGAAACCAGCGACGCCTTCCCCATGATGCCCGAACGCATTCTGGCCGATGTGCGTGCGGTGATGCCGCGTGACGCCATCCTGACCACCGATGTGGGCTGGAACAAAAACGGTGTCGGCCAGCAGTTCGACATCTATACGCCGGGCTCGGTCCTCATACCGGGCGGGTTCGCGACCATGGGCTTTGGGCCGTCATCGGCCATCGGGGCCAAGGTGGCAGCCCCCGACCGAGTGGTTATCTCGTTGGTCGGCGACGGCGGGTTCGGGCAGAACCCGGCGGTTCTGGCCACCGCGAAAGAGGAAGGTCTGGGCGTGATCTGGATTGTCATGAACAACAACGCCTTCGGCACCATTGCGGGTCTGCAAAAGGCGCACTTCGGACTGACCTACGGAACGACTTTCCCCAAGGATGACGAAGACCTGACACCCAAATTCGCCGACATCGCCAAGGCTTACGGCATTGACGGCGTGCGCATCCGTTCCGCGGCTGAGTTCAAACCGGCGTTGGAGAAAGCGATTGCATCTGGTAAACCCACGGTCATAGATGTCGCCATGATTAATAATCCGACACCGACGAGCGGCCATTGGAACATTCTGGATATCTATTCGCCGGATAAGGATGTCTCGCACGTGTCAACCGATTGAGGAGCAGTCGCATAATGGGCAAACACATTTTGGTTCTGAACGGCCCGAACCTGAACCTGCTGGGCACCCGGCAGCCGGAAGTCTATGGACACACCACCTTGGCGGACGTCGAGGAAATGTGCCGCAAAAAGGCAAAGGCCCTGGGCATTACCGTTGATTGCCGGCAAAGCAATTACGAAGGACAATTCGTCGACTGGATTCAGGAATACAAAGGCAAATTCGACGGCATCCTTTACAATCCGGGAGCCTACACCCATACGTCGGTCGCCATTCACGACGCCATTGCCGGTGTCGAGGCGAAGGTGGTCGAGGTGCACGTCTCCAACATCCATCAGCGCGAGAGCTTTCGCCACCACTCGTACGTTTCGCTTGTCGCCGTCGGCGTGATCGCCGGCCTCGGCGTCATCGGCTATGAGCTGGGATTGGAGGCGCTGGCCCGTATGGAATAGATTTGGGTTTGTTATTGAGAATGATGGTCAGTATGCTGACCGTTCAAAGCGACGCGCGAAAAAGGGATACGGGGCGGATTCCGAAATCCTGCGCAAAATAAGTGTTCCGCCGGTGGCGGAACAAAAACAACTGACACAGGAAGGAAGATTCATGCCTATCAAACTGACCCGCCGCACGGCGTTGGCTACTGTCGCCGCCGTTGCCATGACCGCCGCTTTTGGTACTGCTGCAGTAGCCGCCGACAAAATTACGCTGCGCCTGTCGGCGCCTAGCTCGGCCACGGATCAGCGCGCCGTCGCTTTGGTCGCAAAATTCGGCCCGGCTGTCGCTGAATACGCTACCTTCCAGCCGCACTGGAACAGCACCCTTTTCAAGCAAGGCACGGAACTTGACGCCATTGCGCGTGGCAACCTGGACATGTCGATCACGTCGGCTCAGGAACTTGCCGTTTTCTTCCCCGAGTTCTCGATCTTCACGGCCGGTTACCTGCACCGCGACGCCGCCCATCAGGTCGCCGTCTTCAATTCCGACATCATGAAGCCATTCAAAGCCAAGGTCGAAAAAGAACTCGGCGTCAAGCTGCTGAGCGTGATGTATCTTGGTCGCCGTCAGGTCAACCTGCGGTCCGACAAAAAAGTGATGACGCCTGACGATCTTAAAGGCGTGAACCTGCGTATGCCGGGTACGGATGCGTGGCAGTTCCTGGGCAAAGCCCTTGGTGCCAACCCGACCCCCATGGCCTTCACCGAAGTTTACACCGCGCTGCAAACCGGCGCCGTTGACGGCCAGGACAACCCGCTTCCGACCGTGGTCGACGCAAAGTTCTACGAAGTCACCAAACAGATCATTCTGACCAGCCATCTGGTCGATCTTAACTACTTAGCCATCTCCAAGAAGGTCTTCGATGGCATGTCGGCTGCCGGTCAGGCTGCCGTGCAAAAGGCCGCTGACGAAGCCTCTGAATACGGTCGCCAGAACCAGTTGAAGAAAGAAAATGAACTGGCCGACTTCCTTCGCGGCAAGGGCCTGAAAGTCTATGAGCCCAACATCAAGGCGTTCCGCGATCGCGTCCAGAAAATGTACCTGGAATCCGATTTCGCGAAAGACTGGCCCAAGGGTCTGGTCGCTAAAATTAACGCCCTCTAAGCGAAGGCATAATCGTGCATTCTGTACTTCGTTGGTTGAATGCGCGGGCTGAGAACGTGGCGGTGGCAATGCTCGCCGCCATGTTTCTCACCTTCGTAGCTCAGATCACGTCGCGCTATGTCTTCGTTCATCCCATTGGGTGGACGGTTGAACTGTGCCTTATGCTCTGGATTTGGATCGTGTTCTGGGGGTCGGCTTTTTGCGTACGCGACAATGATCTCGTCACGTTCGACATCCTGTATTTGGCTGTGGGCAAAAAACCCCGGCAAGTCTTCGCCATCATCTCTGCGGTGGCCATCGTCATTGGGCTTTTGGCGGCCCTTCCGGCGACGTGGGATTTCATTACATTCTATAAACTTAAGAAAAGCGCCACGCTTAAAATTCGACTGGACTACGTGTTTAGCGTTTACGCCATTTTTGCCGTCGCCGTTATCATTCGTTATGCGCTTCGCGTCGTCACCCTTATTCGCAAGGGGGCGCCTGAAGACCAGCCCGGAGCGCAAACCCAATGACCTTTGAATTTTCGCTTTGCCTGCTGGCGCTTTTCCTTTTGGCGGCCATCGGCACTCCGGTCGCTTACTCTATCATCGTCGCATCCCTGGTTTACCTGGCTGCCGGTGGGCAGGATCTGGGCCTGACTAGCGAGCAAATCCTTCAAGGACTTTACGATAGCTTCGTCCTTCTGGCCGTGCCGCTGTTCATCGTCGCCGCGAATATTATGAACGCAGGCACGATTAGCGAACGGCTTCTGGAATTCTGCGTGGCCGCCGTCGGCCGGTTTCGAGGCGGCCTCGGTCACGTGAATATCGTTGCCAGCCTGATTTTTTCCGGCATGTCCGGATCCGCCGTCGCCGACGCCGCCGGTATTGGCAAGATCATCATCGGAATGATGACCAAGAACGGGCGGTACACGCCGGGTTATGCCGCCGCCATCACGGCGGCCTCGGCCACCATCGGCCCCATTATTCCGCCGTCGATCCCCATGGTGCTGTATGCGCTGATTTCCGACACCTCCATCGGCTACCTTTTCCTGGGTGGCATCGTGCCCGGCCTTCTCATGGGCTTCATGTTGATGATCATTCACTACGCCATGTCCGTTAAGCGCGGCTTCGCCATGGAGAAAGCGGTTCCGTTGCGCGAACTGCCCAAGCATACCTTTACCGCCCTCCCGGCCCTGCTAATGCCCGCGATTTTGTTGTACGGCATCTATGGCGGCGTCACCACGCCGACCGAAGCGGCCGCCGTCGCGGCGGCTTACGCCCTTATTTTGGCGGCTGTCTTTTACCGCGCCTTGTCATTCCGCACCCTTTATTCCGTTCTGGTGGATAGCGTTCGTTCGTCGGCCTCGGTGGGTCTGGTTATCGGCGGCGCGCTTATCCTCAATTACATCGTTGCCAGCGAAAACATTCCCGCGAGGGTGGCCGGCACCCTGGTCGGGCTCGACGTGGACCCGATTGTCTTCATGATCGGCGCCAACCTTTTGCTGCTTTTGCTTGGCTGTGTTCTGGATGCAACCACCCTGATCCTGGTTATCATCCCGCTGTTCATTCCCAGCTGCCGCGAGCTTGGCATCGATCTGGTTTACTTCGGCGTGGTGGCAGTCGTGAACTGCATGATCGGACTGATTACGCCGCCATACGGGATTTTGCTTTTTGTGCTCAACGCCGTCACGGGTATCTCACTTCGCGAAATCATCAGGGAGATATGGGGCTTCCTTGCGGCGCTGATCGTGGCGGTTGCGGTTTTGATCGCCTTCCCCGATGTGGTTCTTTGGCTGCCGCGTATTTTTGGATATCCAGGATAAACATATGACGACAAAACTTGGACTTATCGGCGAGGGCATTTCCCGATCCAGCGCGCCGCGTCTTCATGAATACCTGGGTAAATTAAACGGGCGCGATGTCACCTACGAGCTGTTCGACTTGCTTGAGCGCCCTGGGCTCAACCCCTTTGTGGCACTTCAGGAATGTTGCGATGCCGGGCTTCGCGCGGTCAACGTCACGCACCCTTTCAAAGGCCGGGTCGCCGCCGGTTTGCCGCGTCTGTCGGAAGCTGGAAAACGCATCGGCACGGTCAACACGGTGCTTTTCGAGGAAGAAGGCTGGATTGGTTACAACACGGATTTTTCCGGTTTCAAGCGTGGCTACGCGCGTTGTTTCGGAGACCGGGCCCCGGGAACCGTTCTTATGGTGGGCGCGGGCGGCGTTGGCCGTGCCGTCGCATTCGCTTTGTTCGATCTGAACGCCACCCGGATTTTGATCAACGACCTGAAAGACGGCATGGCGACGGAGCTTGTCGACACCCTCAAGGGCTATGGATGTGACGCGGCCACAGTCGCCAATGACGATGTCGCCGAAATTCTCGCCAGCGCAGACGGCGTTGCCAACTGTACGCCCATCGGCATGTACCAGCACCCGGGCATCCCCATTCCGGCGGCCTCGGTCGGCGCGCAGAAGTGGGCGTTCGATGCCGTCTACACCCCTTTGAAAACCGAATTCATTCAAGCCTTTGAAGCCGCCGGCGTTCCGATTCTGAGCGGGTTTGAGCTTTTCTACTTTCAAGGGCTCGATGCGTACGAACACTTTACCGGCACCACCGTGGCCGCCGACATCGCCTTCGACGAAGTAAGGAGCTGGATGGACGACCGGTAGTGGATCAAAACAAGCAAATCGAGCCCCGGGCCCTGCCCCTATCCGGCATCAAGGTGATTGATTACAGCCACTACCTCGCCGGACCACATCTGTCGCGGTGCTTGGGCGCCATGGGTGCGGACGTCATTAAAGTCGAACGTCCCAAACGCGGGGACGCCGGGCGCGCCCACCCGTATTTCAAGGACGGACAGTCCGGCTATTTTCTGCAACAAAACATGGGCAAGCGTGGGCTATGCCTGAATGTCAAAGACCCGCGCGGCCTAGAATTGTTGCAAAAACTCGTGACCGAGACGGATGTCTTCGTCGAAATCTACCGTCCCGGCGCGCTCGACAAACTGGGTCTCGGATATGACGACTTGTCGAAGATAAATCCGGGTCTTGTTTATTGCTCGGTTTCCGCCTTTGGGCATACCGGGCCGGATCGGCACAAACCCGGTTTCGGTGTTATCGCCGAAGCAAAGAGCGGCGCCATGGCGCAACTCGGCACGCCAGATCAGGCGCCGCCGCTTCTTCGCATGCCGCTGGCCGACATGTACACGGGAATGAATGGCGTGGCCGCGGTTTGCGCCGCCCTTGTCGGACGCCATTCCTCGGGGCGCGGCCAGCACATCGACCTTGCCCTTTATGACTGCGTAGTCTCGATGCATGACTACGCCGTTCAAAAATTTCTGCTGAGCGATGGCGAGGAAATTCCGGTTCCAACCGGCCACGACCTGCCGGATGCAACCGTGTATGGAGTATTCCCCGCCAATGATGGATATCTGGTTATCGCCGCGCAAGTGGACGAGGCGTGGAAACGGCTGGCCCTGCTTGTCGGTGGGGAAACCCTGGCGACGGACGAGCGGTTTCTCGATCCAGCCAGCCGCAACGAAAACCGGGTCGCGGCGCTCAATTTCGTCACCGCATGGACCGAGGCACAAGCCAGCGTCGCCGCCTGCATTGAAGCGCTTGACGAGGCGAGCGTGCCCTGCGCGCCGGTCCAACGCATTGATCAAGTCGTCGCCGATCCACAAATCACCCAGCGAAACATGATCATTGAGCAGAACCACCCGATACTTGGCACGGTCAGGCTACCCAACCTTCCGTTCCATTTTTCCGAAAGCGATACGACAACACCCCGCCCCGCCCCGCTGCTGGGCCAGCACAACCGTGAAATCGCCACTGAAGCCGGTTATTCGGATGAAGAAATCGACGCCTTGATCGCCGACGGTATTTTTTACGCGGAATAGAGCTATTCCCAGGGACGGCTGGCGACGGCCTGATGCATTTCGTCGCGCAACAGCCGGATCATTTCCTTGGCGAAAATGGTTTCGGGCACTTCGGCGTTGACCGCGGCATAGGTGGTAAACGAAGTGGGCTCGACAATGGGCAAGCGGGCAATCCCCGGCAAGGCTTTCTCGGCGGCCGAAAATTCATCAATAACCGCGACGCCCAGATTTTGCCGAACCATCCCGAATGCGGTGTGGGCGTAGCGAACCTGGACGCTCAGGTCAAGTTCGATGCCGTTATCCACAAAGGCCTTGGCCAACACCTTTCCGTAAGGATCCAGCGGATCAAAACCGATAAGCGGATAGGCGGCCACATCGGTCATGGATACCTCGGAACGCTCCGCCAGAACGTGGCCTTCGGGAACCACGGCGATCAGCGCTCCGACGGCCAGTTCGCTGAACAGAAGGCCGGGATGGTCGAGCTTGTAACTCAGAGCCACCAGCTCCCCCTTCTTCAAAAGCAGATAGTCAACGGCTTCCTCGATCTTCAGGGTGTCGACCCTCATTTTCAGGTCGGGAAATTTCCCGCGCATGCGGTTGACGGAACGGGGAAGGATGCTCTGCGAAATACTTGGGACGGTAGCGAAGGAGAAAACTCTGGAGTCGCCGCGCTTCAACCGATCAACGGCCAATCCCAAATCTTCCACCTTGCGGTGAACCTCGTTTATCTGGCCAAAGATGTCCCTGGCCTCGGGGGTCGGCGTAAAACGGCCATGACGGCGCGAAAACAGGCGAATGCCCAACATGGCCTCGGCATGCTTCATGACCCGGCTGATACCCGGCGCAGACACGCCAAGCAGCTTGGCCGCGCCGTTCACGGTACCGGCCACCATGATGGCCCGGATGACCTCGATTTGCCGCAAGGTCAGCATGACTTAAACTCTGTTCACTGCGGATCCAGATCCATGAAGTCGACGAAGAACTCCAACTGATTTTCCAGCATCTCCATACCGGTGCAAACCACGCAGCCATGGCGCTTGGCTTCCAGCAACAAACGGGTTTCCTCCGGGAAAATGATGGTTTCGGCGACCGCTGCGTCTTCTCGCAAGCGCCTTGAATCGAAGGGTGCGGGGTCATCGGGATACTTGCCGGACGGTGTTGCATTGACCGCCAAATCCACCTTTTGTCGGTCCGGCTCGCCAA
>Ga0233431_1004190_pt1 | contig 15876 bp, 12 predicted proteins | sample SI_118_April2016_FD_179867 | JGI IMG/M metagenome (GOLD analysis project Ga0233431, IMG submission 179867) | Seawater microbial communities from Saanich Inlet, British Columbia, Canada - SI_118_April2016_200_MG | ecosystem: Environmental > Aquatic > Marine > Inlet | place: Canada: British...
CAAATTCCGTTACGGTCGCTTCCGAGACCGGGGCACCGCCGCTGTAGGCTTTGGTAAAACTTTTAAGATCCCGCCTTTTGATGTCCGGATGATTCAACAGCGCAATGTATACGGTGATGGAGGCTACTGTTACCGTCACCTTCCATTGTTCAATAAGGCGCAGGGTCTCGCCTGGGTCGAAGCGGTAATAGAGCACCAGCGGTATCCCCGAAAGCGCTGCGATGGCCAGATGGGCCACCTCTCCCGTCACATGAAAGAGCGGGGCCACACCCAGAACCACATCATGAGAATCGATCTGCTGCATGGCCTGGTACACGCGGGCATTGAATGCGATGTTGCCGTGGGTGTTCATGGCGCCTTTGGGGGGACCGGTGGTCCCGGAGGTATAGGTCAGATAGGCCACATCTTCGGGGGCAATCCCAGGGTCATCCGGAGATTTGTTTTGAAAGGCGTCGAGCGTTTCAAGCATATCCAGGGTTCCCGTCAGGGTAATCTTCTGTGCACTTTTTAAAAGGACCGGAAGGTCGGCGCCGGGTGGCAGAAAATCGAGAGGCGAAGTGGTGATGACTTTTTCAACCGAAGTGCCGTCTAGAAAGGAAAGGTCCAGGTTGGCGACGATTTCATCGAGGGTCAAAAAGAGCCTGGCTCCGGAATCATTGCAGAAATAGGCCAGCTCTTTTTCTTTGTACATGGGGTTTACGGGCACCACGATGGCTCCGATTTTCCATGCGGCATAGGCGGCAATAGGGAACTGGGGGACATTCTGGAGATCCAGGATGATCCGGTCTCCTTTTTTCAGCCCCAGATGCTCAAAAGCTGCCGCCAGTTGATCCGAAAACCGGTCAACCCGTTTGAAGGATATCTCATGATCGAAATAGTAGATGGCCGGTGCTTCGGGATTGAGCTCAGCGCTATATTTAAAGTCCCCGAGGGCCGTCTCATTTGTGAGATCAAAATCATGAGGGATGTGCTTCGGATAATTTTTCAGCCACGGTTTTTTTTCATAAACGGATTCCATTCTACCCCCTGAAATCATCAACAGATGGTCCAGCCACCGTCAATATAGATAATCTGCCCGGTAATGAAGTCCGATGCTGGCGCTGCCAGAAAAATGACGATCCCTTCCATTTCGGGTAAATACCCCCACCGGCCCATGGGCGTCCGTTCATTGATGAAATTAAACCGCTCCGGGTCGTTGCGAATGGGTGTCACCATCTCGGTTTCAAAGTAAGTGGGGCCAATGGCATTGACACGAACACCCTGTTTGGCCCATTCCAGCGCCATCACCTTGGTCATCTGCTCCACGCCGCCCTTGGCGGAAGCATAAGCCAGTTGGTTTGGAAGTGCGATCTTTCCCAGGATGGAACTCATATTGATGATCTTTCCGTAGCCTCGCTCAAGCATATGTGGTGCCACGGCCTGGGCAACCAGAAAGTATCCTTTCAGATTGGTATTGATCACCAGGTCCCAAGCTTCTTCAGGGTAGTCAACCACCGGTTCTCGATGGTTCAGACCTGCGTTATTCATGAGAATATCGATTTTTCCAAAGCGTTCAAGAATCTTGTTGACCCCTTCCTGAACACGCTCCTTGTTTGTGACATCAAAGGAGAACCCTTCAGCATCTCTTCCAGAGGCGTTGATCGCATCGGAAACCCGCTTCAGGCCATCTTTGTTTCTTCCACAAACGGCCACATCCGCCCCGGCCTTGGCCAGGGCCTTGGCCGCCACTTCGCCCAGGCCCCGGGTGGCTCCGGTCACCAGGGCGGTTTTGCCGCGAAGATCAAAAAGATCTCGTACATTCGTGCCCAAGACATCTTCTCCATAGCTCTTGGCCCTTTAGGGCCAGGTATTTGTTAATCTCTTTCGAGATTGCTCGACTCCTTTGAGCCCAGACCATCACAGTCGGCTCCGGGAATCTTTTTAGTTAGCCTCCAGATTAAAGGCGTATTGTAAATTCAAATACAATACATAAACGCCTAGAATCCAGATGCTCTGCCAGCGTTTAAACCAGCCGTCCTTGTTCTTTTCACCAGGCAACTGCGGATCACGTTGCGTACGGTCAGATCCCCCTTCTTGCTGTTGATGGTACGGGAAAGTCGGCCGCTGTGATGATTCTGGTCGGCGGGTAGCGCGGGATAGATGGCAGTTTTGATCTCCCTTTTCTAAACTGCCAGCTGGCAGAAGCTCTCAGAGCTTCTTATCCAGCCAGCAGTATCAAAGAGCATATCAAGCAGTGTATTATTCGGTTTTTACCCCCATGGTTTTCAACAAAGCCTTGATCTTAATTTTATCCTGATTGTACTTAGCGATTATCTGCTCGTGCGGTACATAGGAGGGAATTTGCTCCACCTTCGCAAAGGTTTCCGCCATCGCTTTCCCATTTTCCTCAAACGCCTGCTCGTGGGCAGCAACCAGCTTTTTTATCACCGAGTCGGGTGTGCCTTTGGGCACACAGTAAGCGTACTGTATGTCAAGGACCACCGGATAGCCCAGCTCTTTGAGGGTGGGCACTTCGGGTAGAAGCGGTGAGCGCTTTTCGTCTGCAATAACGAGAGTGCGCAGTTTTCCGGCCTCATACAGGCCGCCGGTGCCTGTGGTGGAAGACAGGTCCACGTGACCGCCCAGAAGTGCAGCGTTGGCCTTGGCGCTGCCGGCAAAGGGGACATGGATCAGTTTGATACCCGCAATTTGGGCAAAGAGTTCCATGGCCAAATGGGACGCTCCAAAGGTGCCGTAACTGGAGTACTTGTATTTACCGGGGTTCTTTTTGGCATCCGCCACGAAATCCTGAATGCTCTTCCATTTGGAGTCGGCGCGTACGTTAATGGAGATGGGAATCTTGGAATAGCCCACAATGGGAATCAGGTCTTCCTGAGTGTAGCCCAACTGTTTCTTAACCAGCGGTGATACCACTAGAGGCGTCTGGCTGCCCACCAGCATGGTGTAGCCATCAGGCTTGGACTTGGCCACGTAAGCTGCGCCAATGGCGCCGCCCGAACCAGGCTTGTACACGCTCACCACGGGTTTGCCCAGGTACTTGGAAACATTCTCGGCCACGACCTTGGAAGTAAGGTCCGACCCGCCCCCCGGGCTGTAAGGCACGATTAAGGTAATGGAACGGTCTGGATAATCCCCTGCAAAGGTTGTGGGTACAGATAACAGAGTTGCCACCGCCAATACCCCTACAATTGCCAAAATCTTTCTCATAGTCATAATTTCTCCTCCTTGACATGTTTACCCCCAAACGATTTATAAAAAACGTGTTGACCTAAAGCCCACCGTCCTAGCTAGCCAGGGGTTTGCGCTTGATGAACGGAAGCATGGGCAATAAGAACAGAGCCAGGCCGATGATCATAAAGATCAGCGAGACGGGCCTGGTGAAGAAGACGGTAAAGCTGCCACCGCCAATACCCCTACAATTGCCAAAATCTTTCTCATAGTCATAATCTCTCCTCCTTGACATGTTTACTCTCAAACGATTTATAAAAAGCGTGTTGACCTAAAGCTCATCGTCCTCACTAGCCAGGGGTTTGCGCTTGATGAACGGAAGCATGGGCAATAAGAACAGAGCCAGGCCGATGATCATAAAGATCAGGGAGATGGGCCTGGTGAAGAAGATGGTAAAGCTGCCATCGGACATCAATAATGACTGGCGCATGGCGTTTTCTATCAGACTGCTGAGCACCAAGGCGAACACCAAAGGGGCTGCTTCGTACTTGAACTTGCGCATCAAATAACCTAAAACTCCGAACAAGATCATGACGATGATCTCTTGGTAGTTATTGTTAACGCTGTAGGAGCCAATGAGGCAGAACAACAGAATGAGGGGAAACATAACGCTGTATGGCACCTTCAGGAGGCGAACCCACATGCCGATAAGGGGTAGATTCAAGACCAGCAGCATAGCGTTGCCGATGTACATACTGGTCACCACACCCCAGAACAATTCCGGGCTTTGACTCATAAACATGGGCCCGGGTTGTATACCGTGAATAATGAGTGCCCCCAGGACCAATGCCATTACCGGATTTGAAGGGATGCCTAACACCATCAGCGGGATGAAGGCCCCGCCAGTGGCGGCGTTGTTGGCCGCCTCGGGACCGGCCACACCCTCTATGGCGCCTGTCCCGAATTTTTCAGGATGTTTGGATATACGCTTTTCCAGAGCATAGGAAGCGAAAGAGGAAATCACCGCGCCGCCGCCGGGCAGGATGCCCAAAAAGAAGCCTAGGGGGGTACCCCGTATGATGGGCCATAAGGCGCGCTTCCAATCTTGCCGGGTGGGCAACAGGTTTTTGATGGCAGCCTTAAATATTTCGCGGCTTTCGGGTTTCTCTATATTGTTCAGCACCTCCGAAATACCGAATAGTCCCATAACCGCCGGCACCATTCCAATACCGTTTTCAAGGGTGAGATTACCGAAGGTAAAGCGTGGTGTCCCCGTGATGAAATCCACTCCAACTGTGCCCAAAAAGAAGCCCAGTGCCGCCATCATGGTGGCTTTGAGCATGGAGCCACTAGCTAGGTAGATAAGTATTGCCAAGCCACAGAAAATGAGGGCAAACAGCTCCGGCGGTCCAAAAGCCAGCGACATGTCCGCCAGGGGGGGGGCTACCAACATTAGGCCTACTATGGACAAGGATCCGGCGATGAAGGAGGCAAAGGCGCACATGCCAAGGGCGGCCCCTGCGCGCCCTTTACGAGCCATTTGGTAGCCATCCAGGGTGGTGACCACTGAAGCAGCCTCACCGGGTATGTTGACCAGGATTGAGGTGGTGGAGCCGCCGTACATAGCACCATAGTAAATGCCGGCCAACATGATAATGGCCGAGGTGGGCTCAAGATAAAAGGTGACGGGCAACAATAGAGCGATGGCCGCAGCCGGACCAACCCCGGGCAGCACCCCGATCAAAGTTCCCGAGAGTACTCCTATGAAGCAAGCGAACAGGTTATTCGGCAGCAGAGCAACCGAGAAGCCTAATTTTATGTAGCCTAGTAGTTCCATGATCAAAACCCCCAAGGTCCGCGTGGAAACTGCACCTCAAGCCACACCCGAAACACCAAATAGCAAATTCCCACCGAAAGAACCGTACCAATGATAGTCTTTCTCCAGTTCAGTTGGCCTCCGAATTTGAACATAAAGAGCATCAATAAAACGCTGGCAATAATGAAACCCAGCAATTCAATGCCAAAGGCATAAAGCAGCATGACCGCCAGAGTGATTATCACCATGGGGTGAAAGGCAGTGGGGCTGCACGATTCGGGAGAAGGCTGCTCGCGCTCAGCCTGCTTACTACGCTGCAGATAGGAGCGGAACACCAGCACCGAAGAAAGGATGATGAGCAGGGCCCCGGGAAAAAGAGGAACCATGCCGGGCCCAGGATTGCTGAAAGTCCCCAAGGGGAGGCCCACCGCTGCCATGGAGAACAGGATGCCTACCAAAAGAAAAAACAGACCGCTTATCATGTCTTTCTGCTGCAATTTGCCGCCTCCTTTCAATTCAAAATATGAAAAGTCATCAAATAATTAAAACGTCATCGCCCCGTTCACGAACGGTTGCATAATGGTTCGTTGACTGTTTCATCTCAGGCCTTGAGGCGCGCTTCGGCGTTGAGCCGAAAGCCCTGTTCCGCCGTAAACCTGGGTTCGTACCCCAGATCCTGCCGGGCCTTGTCGCATAGGTACAGGCCGTGTTCCACCGGATGTCCCTGGCCTCGAAATTCCACCGTGCCCACCGCGGGGTTAATTCGTTTCAATATTTCCACGATTCCGCCGAACGACAGGAAGTCTTCCGGCACCCCGGCAATGTTGTAAACCCGGCGCAAGGGGCCGGGCGCGGTGGCCACCAACACCGTGGCGTGGGCTGCGTCCTGTACGTGCAGCAGATGTACGCGATCGGTTTCGCGGGCGTCGTCAATGACCACATTTTTCCCGGTTACAGCGCTTTCAATCTCCTTCAAGCGCATGGCGTTGCCGGGAGTGGCAACATCGCCTATGCCGTAAATGAGCGTATAACGCAGGCTGACTATTTCCGAACCGTAGTTCCTGCGGAATTCCCGGCCAAGGACTTCGCCCATGAATTTGGTGGCCCCATACATGGACACCTCCGGCGAAATAAAGCACTCTTCGCGCGTGTCCTTGCGTTCGGGGGAGCACACGCCCGCGCTGGAGGCGAGAACCACCCGCTCCACCCCGTGGAGCCGGGCCAGTTCGAGTACATTGGCCGTTCCCAGGATATTGACTTGGGTGGCCTTAAACGGCTCCTGCGCGCACAGAGTTGTGAGCAGGCCTGCAAGGTTGATCACCACCTGGGGCTGGCAGAAGTCCATGACCGCCTGCACTTCTTCCCGCCGGGTCACGTCACCTTGCAGCCAACGGGCTCCGCAGGTGTCTTCCTCCGGGGCCCGGTTGAAGTACAACACCGTGACCGTATGGCCGCTCTCGGACAGCTCCTGAATAATATGGGAGCCAAGAAATCCACCGGCTCCAATAGCCATGATGTCCATTGTTAAATGTTCCTCCTGAGGAACGTATGTTGGATCCGTCTTGTCAAGGTATTTTACTTTCTCGCATGAACGTTACACTGGCCTTGCCAGGACCAGCTTCAGCCGGCTGCGACTTCAGCAACACCGCCCCTGCCGGCTAATCACGCCTCTTGTTCCGTTTAATGGCAGACATCATGTCATGTCGGCATATGCTCCAGCCACGCTGCGCAGTTCCGCCATTTGCTCGCTGCTGGGTGAAACCTTACCGGCAAAGGAATAGCCCCTGGCGAGGTTTTCATATTTACCTTCCCCCAGGCGGTGGTAGGGCAAAAGTTCCAGCCGGGCCTGCGCAAGGCCGCCCGCAAAGCGGGCAATCTCGGTCACGTCAGCGGGGTCATCGTTGAAACCGGGAATAATGGGCACGCGTATGGTCACGGGGAGCGAGGGGAAATCGCGGCATAACTGCCTGATGTTGGCCAAGATGCGGTGGTTGTCCATCCCCGTGGCCTGCTGGTGCCGAACCGGATCCATCTGCTTTACGTCCACCAGCACATGGGTCATGAGGGCGCACACCTTGCGCATGGATTCGTAGGGGACGTAGGCGCATGTTTCCAGCGAGGGGCTCAGGCCTTCCTCGACGGCTTGCCTGCAAACTGCGGCTGCGAATTCGGCTTGCAACAGGGGCTCGCCGCCGCTGAGGGTGAACCCACCGCCTGAGTGATAATAAAACACGGCGTCGGCGTTAATGGCGTGCACCACTTCATCCACAGTCATCCAGCGCCCTATCATAATCACGCTGCCCGAGGGACATGAGGTCGCGCAGGCCCCGCACTGGATGCACACCTTGCGATCCCGGTGAATCTCCCCATCGCGCAGGGAGAGCGCGCCAGCCTCGCAGATCTGCAGGCAAATACCGCACTGTTCCGGACCCAGGCATTTTTTGGCATTTCGGGAAATCTCGGGTGGAACCCGCTGGGACTCGGGATTGCAGCACCAGAAGCAGCGCAGGGGGCACCCCTTGAGGAACACAGTCGTCCTGATTCCCGGCCCATCGTGCACCGAAAATTTTTGAATATTGAAAACCAAACCTTTTGGTTCTGGTGAAGGATCCATACCGTGTTTGTTTCCTTATCCGCAGCGATGGTGTCCGGCAAAATTGTCAGACACCATCTCATAATTCGGACGTACTAAACCCTTGCGTGTTCAACCCGAGCAACGATTTCGTTTTGCAGCCCAGGGGACAGATCCACGAAATAGGCGCTGTACCCAGCCACGCGCACCAGCAGGTTCTTGTACTGCTTGGGATCTTCCTGCGCCTTGAGCAGCGTCGCCTTGTTGATGACGTTGAACTGGATATGCCACAGCTTGAGCGCGCAGAACGAGCGTAGCAGGGCCACCAGTTGGCGGCTGCCTTCCAGTCCGGCAACGGTGTTGGGGCTGAGCTTGATGTTCAACAGGCGCGAGGCTCGTTCTTTGAGCCCTGTGTATTTGGAGTTGGCATTGGACATCAACACGGCGGTGGGGCCGTTGATGTCCGCCCCGTGTGAGGAGGAGGACCCCTCCGACAGGAATGTCTTGGCATGGCGGCCGTTGGGCGTGGCCCACACCACTTTGCCCAGGGGGATGTGCGAGGTGACCGGCACGTAACGCACGTCCAGTTCCGTGTCGTTGGTGGTCCTATACATGTGGGCGAACTCCACTGCGAGCTTTTCAACTTGGTAACCGATTTCGTCCACATAGGGGTCGTTGTTGCCGTACTTGGGGCATTCCGACAGGAGCAGCTGAATGTCTTCATAGCCCTTGAAGTCAGCTTCCACGGAGTTCAATATCTGGTCCATGGTCAACTTGCCGTCCTCGAACACGAGCTTTTTCACCGCGGCAAGTGAGTCGATGACCGTGCCCAGGCCGATGAGATCGAAAAAGCCCAAGCTGGCCCCGCCAACGACCTGATTGGTGTGCAGGTCCAGGCATTGAGCCATGGCCTTGTCGTGCAGGGCGGAAAACAGCGGGGTGGCCACGTTGTTCGCCCGCACCTGTTCGGTCACCACCATGAGGATAAAGGCGTGCTTGAGGACGTTGTGCAACTGCGTTGTGAACGCCGTCCATAGTTCCTCATAGGATTTAAAGGAGCGGGGATCACCGGTTGAGGGGCCGAAACGTTCGTTACCAAAGCAATGCAAGCGCCCATCATTGAAGGTCATTTCCAGCACGGCACCCAGGTTAAGCCAAGGGCAGGGGTTCATGTAGGTGTCCCAATTGGGGGCACGCGCCTCCGTACATCCCGATGCGGCGTAATCGTTGGCGGCACTTAGCGGCACGCCCTTTTCCAGGTACAGGGGGATGATTTCTTCGTCATTGAAGACCTTGGGAAAGCCCGAGCCCTCCTTGATGGTTTCGGCGATTTCCATCAGATAACGTCCGGGAGAGAGGGAGTGCACCCTGGCGGCCAAATCCGGGTAATTTAGCGGCACTTCCCGCTTGGAGCGCAGAATGAGATAGGTCAACTCGTTGGTGGCATCGAGTCCTTCCGGGGTCTTGCCACCAACAGTGACGGCTTCCCAGTGGGCATAGCCTTCGTAGAAAGCTGCGGATTGTGGTGAAACACTGATGTTGATGTAATCTGCGATGTTCATCCAAAGGCATTCCAGCAATTCCAGGGCGTCGTCGTCGCTCAGGGTGCCGGCTTCCTTTTCCTTCTGGTAAAAAGGATAGAGGAGCTGATCCAAGCGCCCGTTGCTAATGATGGAGCTGGTTTTCTGCTCCAGGCGCGAAAAACACTGCATCAGCCAGTGCGATTGAACCGCCTCGTGGAAGGTTCGGGCCGGGTGTTCAGGCACATGCGCGCAGTTGGCGGAGATGAGTTCTAGTTCCGCCTTGCGCTTGGGATCGCTTTCTTTCTTGGCCATGGAGGCGGCCAGGGCGGCGTAGCGGTTGGCGAACATAATAAGGGCATCGCAGGTGAGCACCACGGCCTCTAGGAACGGCGCCTTGTTCAAGGCGATGAGCGGGTCCAGGCGATCCAGGGCGTCAAGACGTTCCTGCGCCTCGCGCTTAATGTCCGCGAAACCACGGTTAATTACCTTTTCGTAGTCAGGCACCCATTGCAGGGCAGAGCGAGTGGAAGCGGTCTGGGTGACGATGTATTTCTGGCTGTAATAATCCTCTTTCCTGAAAATGAGCCGCCGCGTATCTTCGGGAATGGCTTCGAACAGCTTGTCCAGCAGGGTCTTGCCCTTCCAGTAGGGTGCGATGTCCCGCATGAGTTGTGCATCTTCGGAGGGCAGCTCGTAGTGGCTATTGTCGTTTTCCAACAAATCCGCCACGCGGTCCAAAAACGAGCCTTCTAATTCCGGGTAGATAATGCCGTGCCGTCCGGCCTTGCCGTCGGTGCGGCCCGCGATCAGACCATCCGGGCCGATATACAGGCTAATGTTTTTAGCAATGTGCATCATCGCCTTGGCCCAGCGTAGATTGAGATGTTCGCCTTCGGTTGTGCGGAACGACTCGGTGAACAGCACCGCGCGTTCCATGCTCACGCGAGGAACCCCTTGTCCACGTAGATTTTCAAGCATTCTATAGATGCGTTTACGCCCCGGGGTTAACCCCGTTTCAGGAAAATCGTACAATTTCCCATTCCGGATTCGCTCCTCTTGGGGGGTCAAAATTTCTGTGCAGGAACTACAACTCATGGTATTCATGGTATTATCCTCCTGTCAATGGTGTTGGTTACAAAGAGAGCAAAAAGCGTACCACTCCTTGTAGATATTGGATGTTTTAAGTTAACATGCTGAAAAAACATGTTATTTTTAGATTCTACTTGATTTCGTCGGATATATCCTCTACAAATAAAGTGTCCAGAATTAGAACGGTTTAACGTCCACTTGTTCAGTTTTCGAACTAGCGCTATATTAAATGCGAACACACTGACTGAGGGAACTCCCTGTAAGTTTCCCAGAGAACTGGAGAGACAATGTCCACCGAAGACACGTCGATGCTAGATAAAACGACGCTCGCCATCCTGAAGTCCCTGCCTTTTGGTGTGTTCTATTGCGACACTGAGCTGACCGTGCGCTACATCAATCAGCCTTATGCCGATTACCTGGGAGTACGCCCGCAGGATGTCATCTCGCACAAGATCACCGAGTTCCTCCCCGAAACGCGGGCACCAGAGGTCATGAACAGCGGCCGTGAAGAGCTTTTCGACGTCATATCTGTCCAGCGAAGCAAAACACACCAGCGCATTCTGGTGAACAGGATCCCGGTCCGCAACGAACGCAGACAGGTAGTTGGCTTCATTTCGCAGCTCATGTCCGTGGGGAACAAGGGATGGGGCGACATATGGTACAAGATTGAATATGCCGAAAAGATGATTCGCACGCTACGTCCCGCCGCCCCGACGGACCAAGCCGGGATTGAGAACGACATCCGGGAAAGTATCATTGGGGAAAGTTCGCAAATTCAAAGAAGCATTGGGAAGTGTTTGGCGTTCGGTCAAACCGAAGAGCCCGTGCTGATCACCGGAGCCACCGGCGTGGGCAAGGAACTGTTCGCCAACGCCATCCATCATTACAGCCATCGAGCATCAGGAACGCTCGTCAGCATCAACTGCGCCTCCATGTCCAAGGCGTTCATCGCGTCCGAGCTGTTCGGCTATGCGCCTGGAGCCTTTACCGGGGCCATACGGCAGGGCAAGCCAGGACAGATCGAACTCGCGGACAAGGGCACGCTGTTCCTTGACGAAATCGGGGACTTGCCGCTACAGGCCCAAGGGGTGCTGTTGCGGGTGCTGGAAACCCAAAATGTTCAGCGCATCAATGCCAACACCTCGAACTATGTGGACTTCCGACTGGTTTCCGCTACCAACCGAGACCTCAAGGCCCTAATTCGCAGCAGCCAGTTCCGCAAAGACCTATTTTACCGGATCAATACTCTCACCCTGCCGGTGCCGTCTCTTGCCGAGAGAATAGAGGACATTCCCATCCTGACGCAGCATTTCCTGAGTAGGTTTTGCTCTGGCGATCTGCAGGTGGCCGCGGCGGCCATGGTTCTGCTTCAACGCTACGCCTGGCCCGGCAACGTACGCGAGTTGCGCAATGTGACGACCTATGCCGCTGTGCATGCCAAGTACGGGACCATCAGGCCGGAACACCTGCCCGCGGAACTGGTGGAAGAAGCCCTCAAGAACCAGGATCACGTTGGTAGTGCCCACGGGGAGGCGGATCAACACCGGCAGGGGGCCCCAGACAAACCGGATGGCCGCCGGGACCGGCAGCCCTCACCGCCGGGCGAGAGTTCCGAAAAAGACGCGCACGGCGGCGATAACTTGGCGGAGCCCCCACCAGGACATAGCGCGCACTCGCTGGCCTCCCGCGAACACAACGCTATCATCGACGCCATTCGCCAAAAAAACGGCAACCTGACCCAGACCGCGCGCCTGTTGGATATTTCGCGCACTACACTGTACGAAAAGATCAAGAAGTACCGCATACCACGCTGAACCCTGGTGGCCACTGCACTTTGGTGACCTGCTCAGGCAGTTTGAGCTGCTCAAGGCCGCGAGAGCGGTGGCCCAAAGAGTCCCAATGAGAAAAAGTTTTTGAAAATCCAGAGGTGCAAATAGGGTAGAAATATTATGTTGTCGGTTGAAAAGACAGGTTCCCCAAAACGTGCGATAAACCATTGCTTTTATTATTGAATCCGAATATCTCGTGGCGAATATAAAAACTGATACGCTTTCAGGGGGTTACGGCAACACACAACATAAAAGTCAAGATATCAAGAATTTTGATTTCCATGTCGCAGAACTTCACTCGGGTTGCGGCCAAACATTATATAATGTCCTTTGTTACCCTGGTCATTAACCCCAAATATCTTAGTGCAGAGGCACATTGTGTTGAGCGGAAATTGCTTACTGGAATAGTCATCGCAATGCTTGAAGGGGGGGGAGAGTTATTTACCGGGGGACAACAACACGGCTGATTTCAGGCAGCCCTTCTGACATTTTTATGTGGATATTCTTTTTCCAACTTTCATCCTCAAGAGGATGGTCCTCCCTGTAATGGGAACCCCTGCTTTCGGTCCTTTCCAGTGCTGAAACGGTAATGACGTAAGCGTTAATGGCCGCATGGGTACATTCAATGAGCTTTGAAAGCTCCCAGGGGTTCACAGCACGCTGTTCCAGGGCTTCTTTCAGGATGCCCTGGATGGAGGTTGCTGCCTCCTTCAGGGAGGTGCCGTTACGGAGAATTCCCGATTTCTTCCACATAAGCTGACCTATCTGTTTCATCAGGTGGGGACCCTCGGTCGCTTTTGTATTCTTATCGACCCTGGAGTGAAACGATCTTTGGGCATGTCTGTCCAACATGGCCTTAATATCCGGTGGTGTCCGGTATGACGGCAGGTCTTCAACGGCCGAACTCCCTGCCAAGGCACCAAAAACCAGGGCTTCGGAAAGCGCATTCCCTCCCATCCTGTTTGCTCCGTGGATGCCCCCTACCACCTCCCCGGCTGCAAACAGGTTCTCTATTCCCGTATGGCCTTCGGCATCGATGACCAGGCCTCCCATGGTGTGATGGCTGACAGGCGCAATCCTGACAGGCACCTCGTCATAGGAAATCAGTTTTTTCAACTGAGCCTTGAAGCCGGGACTCCCGGGGATCGTTGCATCATCGGTTTTCCGGAGATCTAAAAAAAGTGCTCCGTCCACATCGTTGCCCAGACGAATTTCTCTGTAGAGGGCCTGAGCAAAGCGGTCACGGGAAACGATGGCTATCGGTTTGTCATGCAGTGCGTACTTCTCCTTGAGATTTTCGCCCAACCGGTTCTTGATTTCACCCAGATCCCCCAAGGCTGCGGGGATAATCATGCGCGCTTTGCCCGCACCTGCGTAAACCAACGGATAGAACTGAACGAACTCCATGTCGATGAGCTCCAATGATGCCCGAAGACCCAGCACGTAACCATCTCCTGTCATACCTGGAGCATTATCATGTTCTGAAAAAATCGCCCCTGCTCCTCCGGTCGCAAGCACCACCGCTCCCGCACGGAAGCCAAATAGATCCCCGGTCCGCTTGTGAAAACCAAATGCTCCCAGGCATGTTCTGTCCTTTACGAGCAAATCCGTGACCATCACGTCTTCAAGGAATCCCACGCCCACCTTGTGACAGGATGTCACAAGCACCGAACTGATCTTGGGCCCCCCAATAAACGAAACGCCCCTGGTGGCAAAACCGCTAAAAAAGAATTTTCCTTCCAGGCCATGTTCCTGAAGTTCCGCAATCATGGACGGCGCTTCATTGACAAACTTGTCCACCAGAGAGCGCTTGTTAAGATGTCGACCACTGCTCAATGTTTTTTCAAGGTGAGCATCCCTGTTGAAATTCCCATGCGATACGGTAAATAATCCGCCTGCCAGATAGGTGTTGTTGGCTTTGCCTACGCTGGATTTGGAAACGACCAGTGCATTTTTCCCTTTTCTTGCAATTTCAATTGCTGCCCGCAGGCCGGCGATGCCAGCCCCGATAATCAGAACATCCGTGTCAATGATTTGCATTATCCGCTCCCCGGATCATTTTTTTCAAAAATCATGATTCACCAAAGTTCTTCCAGAAGTCCTCGTCTATGTCTTGCCATTTTGGACAAAACTTTTCGTCGTAATGCTCTGAAAAACGGTTAAACCATCTCGTGCAGCGACTCTTTAACAATCACATCAAAGTTTTGCATATTTTGAAGTTCCATTTGGTTTGGTTTCTAAGATTATTTCTACTTATCCAATCCTGAGTTTCCTCAGTATCCCTGTCCCTAAAATGCGAGCTCATAGAGAACCTTCTCTATATTTCTATACCAGAATTTTCTGACTTACTATTTCCCGCACCTCATAGCTCATTTCTTCTGTCCATATTTCTCATAGCTCACCTTTTCAAAAAGCAATGAGGAATTGGAATGACCGGGTTTATCTTCTTTGCAGTAGCCAATAGCAATTACCGCTTCAACCACCACATTCTCACCAAGTCCTAACAATTCTTTCACATATTCTTCCGATGTAGTTTGAGCATCATGCTCACGTAGACGAAGCTGAATCCAGCAACTCCCCAGGCCAAGATCAGTCGCTGCCAAGTGCAAAATAAGGGATGCTATTGAACAGTCCTCAACCCAGACGTCAGATTTAGTGGAATCACCGCACACCACAATCGCCAGCGGGGCATTCTTCAGGAACGAGGCACCATGGGGTTTAGCTTTTGCCAGACTCTCAAGGGTTAGAGGATCTCTAACCACCAAAAATTCCCAGGGGTTGGAACCTCTCGAAGATGGGGAGCGCAGCATAGACTCAACCAGCAGATCAACTTTCTCCTTTTCAACCGGCTTGTCCTGAAATTGTCTGACACTTCTTCTTTTACGTAAAAGATCTATAAACATGATTACTCCTTTTCAATTGATGAATGATAACTTAAAAGTATAGGCATCAGGCTCTACAGTGTGAAGCAGTATATGTTCTGTTTGGTTCGAAAACGAGACTACTCGTATAAATAATCTGACCTCTACAAGAAAAAACTGTATAATACCATGATTAAATAATCTATCGACGAGCAATCGGAGTGACCATGGACCCCCAAACATTTGCCACCTGCCTCATCGATGTATCTATAACGGTTTTTAAGTCCCCCATTTTAGGCGGCCTTGCCTTTTTCTCCTAAAGCCCAAGATGCCAGATTATCTTTTCTATGATTTCGAGACACTCAATGATGCTGATAAATTTCATTTTTCCAGAACAGACTCATTCTGAAAAGCATCTGACGGACACGGTTCGTAGCACGATAGGATTTGATATAACTTGACAAAGACAAAGAGTATCAAGGAGTCAAAATCCTTGTGATATATTTGGATCGTGGAGATTGGCTGATCGTGAATTTATTGTCCGAACGTGGTCTTCAAATATGTTGGGTTTCCAATAAAAAACCCAAAGTATTGGCACCATCAAAACCTGTTGATATGCCTTACTTACCCAATAGCTGATCAATACCTCTGAAATCACGCCGGAAATTCTTTCAATCACAACATATGGGTGGGAGTCGATCAATTCGTCCTCCATCCCCTCGCATAAGAATCTGGCTCGCATAATCCAGCCTTGAAACCACAGCTTGCACTCTCATGATCCATTTCTCGATACCCTACCGAGAAATGAAAATGGTCTTCAAATAGAATAGCAAGTTGTATAAATTCACACAGGTACAAGATCATGAAAGGACGCGAGCGTCCCGGAGGCTCGTTCCCACGCAACGCGTGGGAACGAGAAAGCACATCCTCATGGCAGAGGGCCGACACTGCTGAACGGGGAAGTCCTGGCCCTATCACAGATGGCAAATGACGGCGCCAGAGATTCCACTTGGCGACG
>Ga0233431_1004193_pt1 | contig 15868 bp, 9 predicted proteins | sample SI_118_April2016_FD_179867 | JGI IMG/M metagenome (GOLD analysis project Ga0233431, IMG submission 179867) | Seawater microbial communities from Saanich Inlet, British Columbia, Canada - SI_118_April2016_200_MG | ecosystem: Environmental > Aquatic > Marine > Inlet | place: Canada: British...
TTTACCGGTATTGACATGGCGAAAAATATTTTCAACAACCACAATGGCATTATCAACCAACATTCCCAGCGATACAATTAATGCGAATAAAACTATTTTGTTTAAGGTCATATCCATGAAATAAAGAATGATAAAGCTCAATAACATGGATAAAGGGATGGCCGTTCCTACAAATGAAGCATTCCTAATACCTAAAAACAGTATCAATACGATAAAAACAAACAGCACACCGGTGAGAATGTTGTTTTCCAAATCGTCTACCCCGTCTGCCACATCGATTGATTGGTCACCTAAAATATTGTAATGGATCTTATCACCCACCCTTTTTTGTTCCTGTTGGAGGATTTTTTTTACCGTGTCAGAAATGGACCCCATATCCGCGCCGACTACTTTTTTAACATCCAGGGAAACAGATTCCGTCCCGTTTAACCGTGAACGATTGGTCAGTTCTTTAAATGTAAATTCAACATCTGCCAAATCCTTGATGTATACCGGTCCATTTTCAGAATATGAAACTACCATGTTTTTGATTTCTTCTACCGTTTTGACTTCACCAGGGATCCGAATTTGATACTCCATTGGACCCACATCGATGCTGCCTCCTGGGATATCTTTATTTCCGTTGGATATCGTGGCAGAAATAAGATTCAAATCAATTTTGTAGTATTGTAATTTTTTAGGATTGACCTGTACCTTAACTTCTTTTTCAAGACCTCCTATCCGATCAATTTCAGCAATGTTAGGTATTCGTTTCAGTCGATTTTTCAGATCTTCGGCTTTGTTTTTTAATTCATATAATCCAACCTCTCCTGAGATGTTAATTGTCATTATCGGTCGGTCTGCCGGGCTGAAATCAGATATTACCCACTCATTTCCATCATCCGGTAAGTCAGCTTTAACTTTCTCCAGTGCATCACGGATGTCGGCTTTGGATTTTTCCAGATCTGTTCCCTGTATATATTCAATATCAATGGTTGTGGACCCGTTTTTTGAAGTGGATGTGATCCCTTCCAGGTCTTCTAAATCCTGGAGTTCTTCTTCAACTTTATTGGTTATCTGGGCTTCCACTTCACTTGAGGATGCACCGGGATAAGGAACGGAGATGAATAAATGATTAAAGGTAACATCAGGAAAAGACTCTTTGGGCATAGCTCGATAAGAGGTAAAACCGACGATTACGATTAGTAATAGGAGCATAAATATAGTAGTCGGTTTTTTAACCGCTAATTCGCTAATTTTAAATTTCATTTTCTTATTTTCCTTCGTTTATTTTTGACCCACCTATCCCGATTAAGATTGGATAACACATATCGGGATAGGTGGATTTAACTTATCTTTGAACGAGCTGTTTAGAGGTGGCAATGATGTTGATAATATCATTATTGGCAATAAACTGTTGACTGGATACAACTAAACGATCACCAACGTCTAATCCGGAAAGTACCTGGACTTTATTTTCGACTGATGTTCCCAATGAAACATTTTTTTCTACAGCTTTACCGTTTTCCACGATAAATACGACTTTACCATATTCCCTTTCCAAAACAGCATGGGAAGGAATCATAATCTGCTTTGAAAGTGAAAGAGCGATGGTTTCAGCCCTTGTCATCATCCCTGGTAGGAGGTTCCTGTCTGAATTATCGACAATGACTTCTGCCGGAAAACTTCTGCTTTTTATATCGGCTTCTAAGCCAATGGTTTTTATACTACCTTTTAAAATCTGATCCGGTAGTGCGTCTAATGTAATTTTTACTATCTTTCCCCGTTTAAGGTATTGAATATCCTTTTCAGGGATGTTGATTTTGGCCAGTACACTGGATATGTCCATGATCTCTAATAAGTTTTCTCCTAACTTTAGATATCCACCATTTTGAGCATATTTACGTTTAACAACACCAGTAAACGGTGCTTTAATTTTTGATTTTTCCAAATTCAACAAAGCCAGATCCAGTTGTACTTTGTTGACGTCACGGGCATTTCGAAAAGACTCCAGTTTGACTTGATTAGACTTACTGGCTGATTCTTCTAAATCTATTCGGATTTGTGCTAATTTTAATCTAGCATTCTCCCAAACAGTCTTATAGGATTTTAGTTTCCAATTATCATTTTTTACGGTGTAATTTTCCAGGTCCAGCTCCACTAGTTCCAAATTTATTTTGGCAGCATCCCGTTGGTTGAGAAAGGATTCCAATTGAATTTGATCAGTTTGGACTTTTACTCTTTCGAGCTCTATATTAGCTAAAACAAGAGCAATACGCCTATTTTCCAGTGTATTGGCAACAATATCAAAATTAGATTGACTGGAGAGTTGTTTATCTAACAATCCTTTTTCTTTATCGCAATTGGATTTGGCTAAATTATAATTGGCCTGGGCCTGGTTCAAGTTTAGTTTGGCTTTTTGCAATGAGATATCCTGATCAGCCAACATTTTTTGTGTTTGGTAATTGAGTTCAGCCAGTTGAAAGGCAGAGTTGGCATTTCGCTTTTCCATTTGCAGGCGTTTAAAGGTAATGTCCTTATCTACCAGTTGCTTTTCTGCCAGATAGTCTGATTCCGCTATGGCTAGGTCTTCAAGTGCCTGAGATTCTGAAATTTGAAGACGTTTATCTGCCATTTTTTTATCAAGAAGCATCTTTTCAGTTTGGTAATTGGTGTTCGCCAAGCGATAATTTGCTTTAGCTATGTCAACATCCAGTGTCAGTTTTTCGGTGGAGATATGTACCAAGACCTCACCTTTGTTGACCACTTTACCTTCATCAAAAAATACAGCTTCAACTGTACCGGCTGTTTCAGACTTTATGGTAACCCGTTCCAGCGGTTCCAAATGACCAATGTACTCTTTTTTGACTACCAGTTTTTGAGGAACAAGTTCCATTACTTTGACACTGATTCCCTGTGTTTGCCCAAAGAGCATTCCTGAGAAGCTTACAAGTATGAACCCTAAGATGATATGTTTTAATTGATATTTATTAGTCATAGTATTTAACCTGTTTCATTCTAATTTATAGTTTAACTGCTAAAAGATAATACTAAGCTAGTTTAAAAGTTTTGATAAAGCATGAATCATTCGTTAAAGTTTGTAATCAAATGTAACAGAGGATGATAATGTTTATTCTTGACCCTTAGCTGGAATTTAAACCTGTTGAATATTATGAAATAGTTAAGGTAAACATTCTTATCTGATTTAATTACATATTAGCAAAATGCAGTGGAAGAAATAAAAAATGACGTGCTTATGACACTTTCTTTGCAACAGGTGCTGATAGGTTAAGAGGGCTATATTGAATAATGTTGATATAGGTAGGTATTGTTTAGTTGGAAAAAATGCCTTAGATTAAAAGTTAAAGATTTAAAACAACAAATATATAGCAGTTTTCAATTGGATTGAATCTTGTTTTATAAAGAAGCTATTGCCCGAACCCATCTTTTTAACAGTACCCTGAGCGAAGTCGAAGGGTAAAATCGCTAGTATGCTTCGTTCTTTGCTCAAAGCATCGCAAATTCAGTGCTCAGCATACTGATAGGGGCAATCAATATGAAAACTACTATAGAAAAATTAAATGAACGACATTCCTGTTGGATAAGCAGTGAATTAACCCGAAATGTAAAATAGAGAGTAAATATGATTGTCGTTTTATCTCCTGCAAAAAATTTAGATTTAAAACCAGCAAAATACACATTTGAGCCGACGATACCCGGCTTTTTGGATGAGTCCCAAAAACTGATCAATAATCTGAAAAGAAAATCAGTTAAAAGTATCGAAAATCTAATGTCCATTAATCATAAAATAGCATCCTTAAATAAAGATCGTTTTCAGAATTGGAAACAACCCTTTACTGAGAAGAATGCAAAACCAGCCGTTTTAACTTTTCGGGGGGAAGTTTATATTGGCCTTAATTCTGTAACTTTCAAAAAAAAGGATTTTGAATTCGCTCAGAATCATTTAAGAATCCTATCCGGTCTGTATGGTTTATTGCGACCGTTAGATTTAATGCAGCCTTATCGATTAGAAATGGGTACTACCCTGAAAATAAATCGTTGTAAAAATTTATATGCTTATTGGGGTAGTAAAATAGCTGATGAATTAAAAAATAGCTTAGCTGACCAGAAATATCCCTTTTTAATTCACCTTGCCTCAGATGAATATTTTAAATCAGTAGAACTTAAGAACTTTCTATTTCCAATGATTAGACCGGTTTTTAAAGAGCAACGTGGCGATCAATTAAAAAGCATTCATGTTTATGCTAAAAGAGCAAGGGGACTAATGGCAAATTTTATTATTAAAAACCGGATATCGAATCCAGCAGAACTCAAAAAATTCAACGTCGACAACTATCGTTTTAATAAAAAAATGTCTAATGAACATGAGTGGTTTTTTATTCGATGATATCATAGATAATTATCAATAATTTTTGTACAGGAAGCAGGTTAACATGGAGCAATTTGAAATTTTAGAAGATTTAAAAAAAGGGATTTTGGTGTCAGAACTATCCAGTCAAGTCGGTAAAGATTTTCACCAAAACCATGTTAAGTTTTTGTATGATGAGTGGCGTGGGAATCGGCTGAGAGTAGAGAGAACATGGGGGGATACTGTAAATATTCCAATATCAATTGTGTATTCCAGTAGTGAATGTTTATTACCTGACGATTTTATTCAATTGAAAGCAGTCGAAAATATTCAGGCCATTAAAATAGCTACCTGGAATGTGAATTCGATTAGAGTACGCCTGCCACTAATACTCTCCTGGCTGGCAGAACAACAACCGGATATCGTGTGTTTACAGGAAACCAAGGTCGAGGATTTTCAATTCCCTGAACAGGAATTGAGAGCGGTAGGATATCATTCAGTTTATCATGGGCAAAAAAGTTACAATGGTGTTGCTGTTTTAAGCAAATTGCCCATTAAAAAAGTTCAGTATGGTTTTTTCTCAGGATTTGATGCTGAGAATAAACGTTTAATCAGTGTAGAAATCGAAGACATCAATATTTTAAATGTATATGTTCCTCAAGGGCAGACAACAGATTCTCCTAAATTTCAGTACAAATTAGAGTTTCTGGAAAACTTACAAAAAGAAGTTTTCAGTACCTTTTCCACCAATGACAATGTGGTATTGTTAGGTGATATCAATATTGCTCCGGATGACCGGGATGTTGTTTCACCAGAGGAAATGAAAGATCGAGTAAGCTTTCATCCGCAAGAACATGCCTTTCTTGATCAACTTAAAAACTGGGGACTTGCTGATGTATATCGAAATTTTCACACAGAAGATAAGTTGTATAGTTGGTGGGATTTTCGAACCAGAGGTTTTGAGAAAAACGAAGGTATGCGGATTGATCATATTTGGATGAGTAAAGCACTGGCCAATCGTTGTGATTCATGTATGATCGATACGAATAATCGTTCTCAATCGAAGCCTTCAGACCATGCTCCTGTGATCTGCAATGTAAAAGTTTAAAACAAGAGGAAATATGGCTAAACTTTTTGCCCTGGATTCAATGGCAATTTTATACCGCAACTATTTCGCCATGATCAGAAATCCGATGATCAACTCTAAAGGATTAAATACCAGTGGCATTTATGGCTTTTTTTCACAGATTGTAAAAATCATTGAAACAGAGAAACCCGATTATCTGGCAGTGGTTTCTGATTCCAAAGAACCTACTTTCCGTCATAAACAATTTCCGGAATATAAAGCCAATCGGGAAAAAATGCCGGATGATCTGGTTGAACAACTGTCTTATCTACCTAGGCTGGTTGAAGCCTTAAACTTACCTTATATTATCATGCCGGGCTTTGAAGCTGATGACATCATAGGCACTTTGATGCGGATCTGCTCTGAGAAAGATATGGAAGGGGTCATGGTTACCAGTGATAAAGACTATATGCAGTTGGTCACAGAAAAAAATGTGATGTTCAATCATAAAAATCAAAAAATAGGGATTAAGCAAGTATTTGAAAAATTTGCGTGCCGACCGAATCAGGTTATTGATATTCTGGGTTTGATGGGTGATGCTTCCGATAATATTCCGGGTGTCAAAGGGGTAGGTGAAAAAACTGCTATTAAACTGATCACCCAATTCGGATCAATTCCAGCCGTTTACGAAGCCATTGATCAATTACCTAAAAACAAACTCAAAGAAAAACTAATTAATGACAGAGAGAAAGCGCTGCTTTCCCGGGAACTGGTGACCATTGATATAAATGTTCCAATTGAGGTGGACCTGCAGGACTTAAATCTGGAAAAAACACAAGTATCCGAAAATAAAGCTCTGATTGAAATATTGGAAGAATTGGAATTTAAATCGTTCTTGAAAAAGTTTAAATCTCCTTCCAGCAAATCGTTTAAATCATTTGAATCAATCGTTGAAACGGAAGTTCCTGTTGAAACAACCCAAAAAACATTAGAACAAAAATCCATTGCTATCCAGACCCTGGATGAATTTGATAAATTGGTTGATTCTATTGTTCCATCAGAACCCCTGGCACTTGATGTGATTAAAAAAGGAGAAAGCTTTATAAATAGTGAAATAGTAGGCCTGGTTTTATCGAATAAATCTTCAGAAGCCTGGTATCTGAATTTTGAAGATCCTACGTTTTCTGACCACAGACAGGCAATATTTCAGAAATTAAAACCTTTTATTGAATCCCCGGTTTTTCCTAAAGTGGTTTATAACTGGAAACACCTGCTTCAATTGTTATGGCATGACGATATTAAAACTGGCAGTAATATTATGGATGTGATGTTAGCAGCGCATTTGGTAGAATCTGATGAAAGGGATTATAGCCTGGAAGGAATCGCCTTTCGCCAGCTGAATTATAAAAAACAGTACTTTGTGCCTTTTAAGAAAAATAAACCAGATGACGGACAAACGGTTCTTGAATCTGAAGCTGATTTTTACAAAGCCTACTGCGAATCTACCGGGCAATTGTGGCGTCTTTATGATCATTTGCTTCAGCAATTGAACCGGACGCAGATGATCAATACTTATCAATTTGTAGAAATTCGCTTAGCTGAAGTGCTAGCGATATTGGAGATGGGTGGTGTTAATATCGATGTGGATATTCTGAAGAAGATTTCAGATGAATTTACTTTAAGATTAGAAGCTATCAGTGAAAACATTTTTGAACTATCGGGGGAACGATTCAACATAAATTCAATCGTTGAGTTGCAGAATGTATTATACAATAAACTAAAGGTCCATGAACTCTGTAAAGTTAAACCTAAAAAAATAAAACTGGGTAATAAGTTATCAACAGGCGAGGAAACCCTGGAAAAAATGTTGGAACATCCCTTACCAAAAGTTATTCTTCAATATCGGGAATTGAATAAACTAAAAAATACATATGTTGATCAATTGCCGACGTTTATCAATACTAAAACCGGGCGAATTCATTCATCTTTTCGTCAAACTTCAGCTGCCACCGGTCGTTTGGCATCTGACAAACCCAATCTGCAAAATATTCCGATTCGGACGGAAGAAGGCCGTAGAATAAGGGGTGCATTTGTTCCTGCAGACGCTGACAATGTCCTGGTTTCTGCGGATTATAGTCAAATCGAGTTAAGGGTAATCGCTCATTATTCTAAAGATCCAACCTTTATGGAAGCTTATCGCCAAAACCTTGATATCCATGCTATTACAGCTGCTACCATCTTTGATGTTCCAGTAACGGCCGTTACCAGAGAAATGCGTTCCAAAGCTAAAGAAGTCAATTTTGGTTTGATTTACCGGATGGGACCTGAACGTCTGGCCCTAATCACCAATAGCTCAAGAACAGAAGCTAAAAATTTCATAGCCCGGTATTTCGAAAAATATGCAACCATCCATGGCTTACAGGAGCAGTTCTTAACCCAGGCTCGAAATAATGGATTTGCAAAAACATTGATGGGACGTCGACGCTATTTACCGGCTATAAACTCCAGGGGGTTACTTCGTCGGATGGCAGAGGGTGCCGCTATCAACACTCCCATTCAGGGCTCGGCCGCGGAAATTATTAAATTAGCAATGATTGCCATTGATCAAAAACTTAGCTGTGAGAAATTCAATACCAAAATGATTCTGTCGGTTCATGATGAATTGGTTTTTGACACGCCGAAAGAAGAAGTCTCCATCATTGTTGATTTGGTGAAACAGGAGATGGAGAATGTTTTAACCCTGGAAGTCCCCTTAATTGCAGAAGTAGGAATTGGGGAAAACTGGCTGGAAGCGCATTAAGCAAATCACGAAGCAAAGGAGGTTTTTAAACTATTCTTCTAGATAAAATTATTAAAATAATGGATAATGTCGCCACTACTTATTAAAAAAATCACTATCCATCCATAACAGTTAAAATAATGATAAAATTTTTTTCGTTCTTTATATTGTTTATTTGGTTCTTATTTCCATGTAATAGTTTTGCATTGAATCTCGATGAAGCGGCTGATCAAGTTGCAGAATATTTCCAAAAGTCTGCGATTAAGCTACCAGATAAAAAAAGTATTTATATTCAGGTACTTAACCAATTTTCTTTAAAAAAAGATAGCTCTGCAAAAAAAATTGAAACTGAAATCTATCTTGCAATGCAACGGCGATTTACAGGATATCGCCTTTTCCTGGATTCAAATCAGGATGCAGCCGCAGTAATGATCAGTGGCATGTATGAACCAAGAGGGAATGCCATTCATTTAACTCTAAAAGCATTCGACCGAAACAACCAAAATGAAATCCTAGGACAAACAGAAGTGGATTTCATCATGGATATAAAAGTTTCTAAAAAACTGGTCGCTGTATTGGATTTGGAAGCTAAAAACCTATCCGAAACCCAAATAAAGGCATTTAGTGATGTATTCCGATCAGCCTTGTTCCGAAAAAAAGCTTTCAATTTGGTTGCCAGTGCTGAGATCGATAAATTTGATCCGGATGAGATTCAAAATAAAACAGGTTGTACCAGTGATCAATGCGCGCTGATAATTGGAGAACAGCTGGGTGTGGATCGCGTAATCTCAACTAGTATGCGCAAAGTGAGCGACGGTTTATATATTCTGTCCGGAAAGATCATTAACAGCAAAGATGGATCCATCTATGCCGCTACGACAATCAAACATAATGGCAGACTTATCACATTGGACAGTGCCTTGGAAACGTTGGCTGTAAAGCTAACCTCGGACAAGGTGGAAGTTCAAGCCATCACCGGGGTAATGGAAAAAGAACAAATTGATCAGGAACTTAAAAGTGGATCACAAATAACCACCGATGAAAAGTGGCACATTGCCTATATTTTTTCTGCTGCTATTGCAGTCTTTTCGTCCCGTTCTGAGGCCGACAAAGCTAATGAACTCAGCGATGAGAATTCTGATATCAGTAAAGAATACAAAGTCGCAACGACTGCTGCCAAACGAATCGCTTTGAAAAAAAGGTATGATAGTAACACAAGTAAAATCAGTAGTTACCAGGAAAATGTGAGATTGTATGATTTAATCACGGTTGCTATTGTTAGTTTAGAACTTTATCACGCTTTTTACTATAAGCGTGATAGTGAACCTGAACCGGCAACTACGCAACCGATTACATTTCGAGTAGCGCCAAATATCGCATCGCAACAGATGTACTTTAGTTTCAATTGGAAATGGTGAGTGTTAAAAATATCGGAATTACATTTGGAGAAAAAGTCGAAAACCAATAAAACGACTCTTATAGGTATCAGGGACGTGTTCTCTATTGGAGCATCTTAATTCTAGCGGCGTGTCTAACCAGCCACCACCGCGAATGATCCGATCAGCACCGGGTTTATTATAAATAGGGTTATCAATCCTTTTAGCTGATTTGGTATATTTTTCATGGGTATCCAAAACCCATTCCCATACATTGCCACTCATATCATGGAGTCCGAATAAATTGGTCGGGAAACTACCAACAGGTGCCGTGCCATTCCACTGATCCAAATGTTCCATTCCGTCATAATTTGCCAGGGAATGGCCTAGGTCTTTGATATGACTATTTTTATAACGAAGAGAAAAAAGGTTTTCTGACCCACTTTTACAAGCATATTCCCATTCTGCCTCTGTCGGTAATCGAAATTGTTTTTCCCTTCCCCGGTTTAATTGCTTGATAAAGTTCTGAATATCCTTCCAACTGACATTCTCAACAGGAAAATCTAAACTATTTTTATGATAAGAAGGGTTCTCTCGATTAACAAAACGCATCCATAATTTTTGATCAACTTCATATTTCCCAAGGTAAAAATCGTCAACACAAACAGTATGGGTTGGTTTTTCCATTTTGGTCCCCAAGTGGAACGTGTCTCCCATTCGAAAACAATCACCCTTAATAAAAACCATTTCAATGCCAATAGTATTATGCGGAAAATGGTTGGTGCCATGATAATAAATTTTCCCCTGGCTATCAAATACAGCGATGAAATATTCCATACCTGCTGATGTTAGCTCAGCCACCGGAAAAATCGTTTTATACTGATTATCTGCACCGAATTCCATTTGAGTTGAAGTAAATACTTTATGATATGGACGTCGATAATTGAGAAAGACCTTAAACTGTTTTGGCTCAGGGGCTTTTATTTTAACGTTTAGTGTAGCTAATTCTCCCAAAACTGCAGCTTTCTTGTATTGATGGTCAATAACAGGATCAACTTTTTGCAGTAACTGAATCACATGAATCGTTGGTGTTTCAGCTTTATTTGAAGAAAGATAAGAGACGGTTACATAATATTCCAGACGTTTTCCTGTTAACTTGCTGCTGGGAATGCTCTCTGAAAATATCCCTAATTTTTTAACGCTATACATTTGGATTTCAGTAAATGAATCTTTACTGTTACCGACATTACGATAATAAAGCCTTGTCTTTAATTTCTCATAACTTGAACCACCCGCTATTTTTAGTTGAATCTTAATCGCTTGCAAAGGGTTATGCCTGTATCCGGGCTGACTTAATAATTGAGTCGCTTGCGAGAGAACAATACTAGGTCGTTTTTTAATAGGAATGATTTTAGGTCGTTTTTTAACAGGAATGATTTTAGGTCGTTTTTTAACAGGAATGATTTTGGATCGTGTTTTAACTAGAATGATTTTGGGTCGTGTTTTAACTAGAATGATTTTAGGTGATTTTTCAACAGGAATGATTTCAGGTCGTGTTTTAACTAGAATGATTAATGGATTTTTGATATTCTTTTTTCGAACCCTTATTGTTTTGGTGATATTCTTGGAATCAGCCATTGATGGGTAGCGAACGTTTATTAACCCATCGAAGGCGGTTACAAAATAATCCATTCCCTCTTTTCCAATACTTTGAGTGGGAATAAAGGCTGAGGATGTCTTAATTGATTTATCGAATTGCATTAGCTTTCTAGTAAAAGCAATATCAGCTTTTGAGTGTTTGCGATAATGTAAATATGTCTGAATTAGATCATTTGTTACATCACTCTTAATTTGGATATCAATTTGAATCGGGTACCCGGGATCATGAAAATAATCAGGATCATCAAATTTTAGCGTTTGGGTTGGAATAGAAATCACCGGTGCACTTGCTTTGATTAGATATGGTTTGTCAGCACTGCCGGAATCAGATCTGACACCGCTGTCATCCCAGGCCGAAATATAATATTGCACGCCTTTAGTGGTAATCTCGGCCAGGGGAATGACAGCGGAATATTGGTGAGGTACTTCTAGAAACATCTCAAGAGATGTATAGTGGAATATCCCGGCTTTTCTATAAAACAATTTGACAGTATCAACAGATTTGGTTTGGTCCGTAACTTCGGCAACAATTTTAAACCCCCGTTTGGGTTCGATCAGTTTAGATGGTACATGTTCAATCACCGGTGCAAAATTTGGATCAACAGCAATTTGATAGGTCTGTCCGAAAATTGCGCCCTTTTTGGGAGAAGTAGCCGTTAATTTTCCATCGAATGCCAATAAATAATATTCAATTCCAGGATCGCTTACATTGGCAGAAGGGATTGTCGCGTAAAACACATTCTCTTGCTGCTGCATTTGGATTTGAGAAAAGCTTTTTTTACTGGCAATTGATCGATAAAAAAGTGTGACCCTTAACTGATTTGGTGGAGCATCAGTTTTTACCAACGCTCTGATATCAATCGGTTTGGCAAACGTTTGTTGGAAACCGGGTTGATCATATTTGAGCATGGAAGCGTGCCTGGAAATTTCAGGGGCTGAGACGACGGTATATTCTTTAAGACTAGTTTGTTGCTTTAGATGATATCCTTTAATACCCAATGAAATTTTTCTTGAAGAGCCATCAAACTGATCCAATGGAGTTCGATAAGCGATTTCATATAATCGAGATACCGATTTAAAAAAACTAAGATAGACATTTTGGATATTTGATATACTTGGCGCAGAATAATATAAGCCACTGGTACGCCTGGCAATCTCTTTTAAGGGGGCGGGGTTAAGTTTGAGACCCAATCCAATCGTGTAAATGGGTATTTGCGCCCTAATTGCCCGCTGGATAAGTTCATATTTTGTAGTGGCACTATTATTATCTTCACCATCCGCGAAGACAACCACTGCCTTTACGCCACTCTCTTGGCTCAAAAGTGTTATCCCTTTATCTAAAGCATCATAAAGTGCGGTTTTTCCCTTGGTTTGGTAAGCATTGACGGATTCTTCAAGATCTAAAATCCCATTTTTATCTGTATCAATGGTTTTCCCTACAAAGGGTTGAATGACGTTTACGGTTGAGGAAAAGGTAATAATGGCAGCACGATCATTTTGGGACATTGCATTAAATAGTGTTTTAGTCGCTTTCTTAATCTTGGGCAATCGTCCCCACATACTGCCACTGGAGTCATAAATTAAAGCAATAGAAACACCTCTTTGAACTTTACCTGATTTTTTTAAAGATATATCGGTAGCTTCGATCGCTTGGTTGGTTCCATTTAAAAACTCTGAAATGGAAATATCTTTCGCCGTCAGGTTTTCAATAGGGATACCATCTGCGTCCTCAATCAAAGTGTATAACAAGACCTGGGGGAAGTTTTGCGTTTCAATTTGGGTAATATTTACAGAAAGAGATTTTTGGGAAAATTCCGCACTGAATAGAAATCCGGGAATCAGGTATAACCCAAAAACTAACCCCCCAAAAAGCCCTCGCCAGGAAATGTTCATCGCCAATTTATATTTTACAGATTATTGCATGAATCTGCCTGATCAGTTGTGAACATCCAGGTCGAACTATTTCTGTATCCACCTTTTTCGACATCATTGGTTGCATCAACGGCCACTACTCTCCAATAATAGTCAGTTTGTTCTTTTAATCCGGAAACCTGATAATACATCCCTGATTCTGGCGGCATGCTATTGTTTACACTGGATGGGCATTCCAGTGGATCGTAACTATCGAGCTCCGAGGCACCACACGCATAGATAATGATACCCATGGTTAATATAAGACAACCCAGGCGGAATAATTTCAGAACTCCTGAGGTTAGCCTTTGGAAACCATGGGCCGCAAGCTTCAGAAAAGGAAAATACAATCCGATAACATAAGGGTTTACAAGGAAAAGAGAAAACCTGTCTTTCTATCATTTTCAGAAAGGGCCGGATTTGCTAAAGATACCGAAGTTTGCAATATCAATTCGTTCTAACTCGGTTTAAAAGGAATAACATGGCTCAAATGGTTCTTCCAGTTTTCCCCAAAGGAGTGACGATGATCACTTCGGTACTTTGTTTTGAGAAACGCGACGGACAGGTTTACTACTTTCACGGAAATTTGCCGGTTTTCTCCCATGGAGAAGATGACATCAAGAGTTTTAAGATGTTCACGAGTCAGCTGATCGTCAATGGCAGCTGCAAACAGGTGGATATTATTCGAGCGTTTGGAATACCTCCCATTAGCATGAAACGGGCAGTGAAACTGTACCGGGAAAAGGGTCCACCAGGTTTTTTCGAGAAGAAAAATACAATCAAAAAACCACGTGTGTTGACACTGCAGGTGTTGGAGAAAGCCCAATCTCTGCTCGACAAAGGGAAAAATCGCTTTGAAGTGGCGAAAGAGTTGAATATTAAACCCGATACATTTTATAAAGCGATTCGGTCCGGCAAGTTGATTGAACGACCACTTGAGGAAAAAAAAACAAAAGTGAAAGAAGTATAGAAGACAGCAATAGCCCGATGGGCCAGGCATGCACCCGGACTGTAGAAAGAGTGGCTGCCGCTACTGGTATGATCGATCATGCCGAAGTAATATTCGGAGATCTGCAAGATGTCAGGGGAGGTGGTGTTCTTTTTGCTCTTCCTGCACTGTTGATGAACGGACTTTTAAAGTACTCCGATAAGTTTTTCAAGCTTCCGGATGGGTACTACAGTCTGTACAACGTTTTTTTGCTTCTGGGTTTTATGGCTCTGGCCAGGGTGAAAAACATCGAACGGCTCAGATACCAGGAGCCAGGCGAATGGGGCAGGATATTGGGATTGGACCGGATTCCGGAAGTTCGCACCCTCAGAGAAAAAGTCAGTTTCTTATCTGTGGAGGAGAAAAATGTCAGTCAGTGGAGCGGCAGGCTGTCAAAAGATTGGATGGACCAAAATCCGGATGCAGCTGGGGTGCTTTATGTGGATGGCCATGTTCGTACATACTACGGATCGAAAAATAAACTTCCCCGGCGCTATGTATCCAGGCAGAAATTAACTTTAAGGGGAATGACGGATTACTGGGTGAATGACGCTCAGGGACGCCCCTTTTTTACAATTTCCAGCGCCTTTACAACCGGGCTGTTGGATATACTGGAGAATGAAATTGTTCCGCATCTAGTCCGGGATGTTCCTGGGCAACCGGACCGACAGGAACTAAAAAGCGATCCATACTGTCCGCGTTTTGTTTTGATCTTCGACCGAGAGGGTTATAGTCCGGAATTTTTCCAACGGATGTGGGAGACGCGCATAGCTTGCCAGACCTACCAGAAGTATCCGAAACAGAAATGGCCGGAAGCGGAGTTTGCCAAATATGCGGTTAAAATGCCCCATGGTGAGATTATTGAAATGAAGCTGGCTGAGCGTGGATTTCTGCTGGGAGATAAAATCTGGGTGCGTGAAATTCACAGAAAATGTCGCAGCGGACATCAAACTTCCGTATTGAGCACGGATTTTCAAGCCGATTTTACGGAAATCGCCGCCCATATGTTTTCCAGATGGTCTCAGGAGAACTTCTTTAAATATATGATGGAAAACTTTGATATAGACTCATTAACAGGCCATAAACTATATGGGTTTAACGAGACCAAACATGTAGTTAATCCGATGTATCGCCAGTTGGATGGAAAAGTCAGAAGTCTTGTCGGCATATTGGGACGCAAAAAAGCCAAGTTCCATGATTTACAAATGAATGGAAGTGAATTGACTCCCAAAAAAATGGAGCAATACGAGCAAAAAAAAGGCGAGCTTCGAGAAGAGATTGATTTTATGCAGAAGGAATTGGAGTCGCTAAAAAAAGAACGTAAGCAGACAAAAAGGCATATCCCATTCGAAGAATTAGCCGACGAGGAGCAGTTTTATCGAATAGCACCGGCTCGAAAACAGCTCCTTGACACGGTCAAGATGATTGCGTACCGAGCAGAAACTGCAATGGCTCAAGTATTACGGGAGAGTTTGGGAAGAAAAGACGATACACGTCCTTTACTGCGGCAAATATACAATGCGGATATAGATCTTGTCCCTGATGAAAACAACAAAACGTTGACTGTAAAGTTACATCGGCTGACCAACCCGCAGTCAGATCGTGCTGTTCATTTATTATGCGATCATTTGAACGACACCGAGACAATTTATCCGGGGACAGATTTCAAGTTGAACTTCGAATTGGTATCAAATTGAAATCGCGCAACTCAGGAGTTCTGAATTTAGGCCGTTTACCCGTG
>Ga0233431_1004196_pt1 | contig 15864 bp, 10 predicted proteins | sample SI_118_April2016_FD_179867 | JGI IMG/M metagenome (GOLD analysis project Ga0233431, IMG submission 179867) | Seawater microbial communities from Saanich Inlet, British Columbia, Canada - SI_118_April2016_200_MG | ecosystem: Environmental > Aquatic > Marine > Inlet | place: Canada: British...
CAGGGGGGGGAGACCGCTTGTCTGATCCGGCGGTTACGGAGCTTCTGTGGGCGCGAAGCAAGCGAAACCGTTTGCATTGCTACATCGGCCACGATCGTCGACAAAGAGAACCCCGACGCCTCACGGGACTTTGCCTCGCGCTTCTTCGGGGTGCCCAGGGACGAAGTGGTGACCGTCGGCGAGGCTTACGAGCCGGAGGTGTGGGAAGGGGACCGGGGCGTGCCGCCGTCGCCACCGCTGGATCCTGCGGAACACCTGAACGCTTGCGCCCTCGCCGTGGATGATGAGGAAGATCCTGATGCGGCGGTGCGGGCGGCCTTTCGAGATCTTGCCGGCGTAGACTTGGGGGCTGGCGATACCCCGGTGGCGCTCCATAAAGCGCTATCCAGCAACGAATTGGTCTTTCAACTCAATGAGGCGCTCGTCTCACCCCGGCCTTTACATGAATTGCCGGTCGAGCTGGAAAAAAAGATCGGCCGTCAAGTGAGTGAAGCAGAAATACTCGCCTGGCTGACACTAGGAGCCACGGCCCAGATTGACGGACGTCCACTGCTTCGACCGGTCGTTCACGTTTTTGTCCGCGGCATCAGTGGCGCGGTGATGAGCTTTCCCGAGGGAGAGAATAATCTGCACCTTTGGCTTTCTGCAGAAGATGAGATCGAAGCGAGAGATAGCGAAACACTTTACGCCCACTTCCCAGTCACAACCTGTACGACTTGTGGTCAGCATTACTTTGTCGCTTTTCTCAAGGACTTCGAGTTTGCGGGCAAGGTCCCTGGTGGCGGTGAGGCTGACAGCGACGGGTCGTTCTGGGAACCCCTTGAAGAAACGCATGGCGGGTGCCGAGTGGTGATGACTGACAGCATCGTCGGAGGTAGTGACGATGAAGGAATTGAGGACGACCGCCGGACCGCAACGCTCCATTTCTGTCGTCACTGTGGCGCTGCCCACCCAGAATCCTCTTCCCGTTGCCAACATTGCAGCGCGATTGGAGATATGGTCGTGCTTCACGTCATCCGTCAGAAAAGGGACAATCCCGGATACCTTTCGAGTTGCCTCTCCTGCGGCGCCAACGGCCGCCGGATCGGTACTCGTTATCGCGAGCCGGCACGTCCCGTGCGCGCTACCAACGTCGCCGACGTCCACGTGCTGGCCCAGGACATGGTCCACCACTCTGATCGACCGCGCTTGCTCGTCTTCTGCGACAATCGCCAGGACGCCGCCTTTCAAGCTGGTTGGATGAAGGATCACGCACGGCGCTTCCGGCTCCGTGCGCTGATGACCGAAGGCATGAAGACTGGTCCTGTTTCAATTGGCGACGTTACTCATCACCTAGACGATATCCTGAACCACGACGAATCCCTCTCTCGCGCTCTTGTGCCGGAGGTTTGGCAAGTGGTCCGCAAGGAAGGTGGCGGTGGGCGCCATGAGCAGGAGAGGCGTAAGTTCCTGCGCATCCAGGTTCTGCGCGAGGTAACTCTCTCGGCCCGGCAGGCGATTGGTCTCGAACCGTGGGGGCGAATGAATATTGAATACCAGGGACTGGAAGCGTCACTCCCATGGATACAAACCCACGCCCATGCTCTCGGCCTTCCCGCTGAAGAGCTTCGTGATGGTGTTGCCAGCCTGCTTGACAATCTGCGCCGCAGGCGTGTGCTGCATGACCCAGAACGAGAAATTTTTACCAAGTATTGGATGGACGGAGATCTTGAGATCCAGCAAGGATACCTACCACAAATCGGAAACCCTATCGGCACCAAGCTACGCCGGAGTGCAGACGAAAAATCCGCATTGGTTAGCCAGTGGCTAAGCGATAAAGGTGATACCACGGTGCGGCAAATTGCCAAGAAATGGGGCGTGGCGCCGGATAACTCGGAGGAGTTCTTGGAGGGGCTTTTCGCATTTCTGGTGGAGGAAGGGTTTCTCAAACCTGTTCGCCTCAAGGGCTCAAAGGGCAAGCCTCTTCCCAATGTCAGCGATCTATACCAGATCGACGCCGACCGTCTTCGACTGCATGGGAATCACGGTGTTTGGCGGTGCCGAAGTTGCCGACGCCGGACGACCCGACGACCTCCCCACGAGAAATGCCCTGCATGGCGCTGCGATGGTGATCTCGAGTTCGTGAGTGAGGATCCGGACAACTACAACCTACAGGTCTTGGACCAAGACTACTCTATGCTTCGCCCAGAGGAGCATACGGCGATGGTTCCGAATATTGAGCGTGAGCGGCTTGAGAACCTTTTCAAGGGCGAATCTGAGGCAGTCAACTGCTTCGTTTGTACGCCGACCCTGGAGATCGGCATCGACATCGGAAACCTGGATGCCATCCTGATGCGCAATGTGCCGCCACTGCCGGCAAACTACTGGCAGCGTGCTGGTCGAGCCGGCCGCCGACACCGTATGGCGGTCGATTTGACTTACTGTCGTCCGGTCTCCCATGACCGAGCCTACTTTGCTGAGCCGTTAAAGTTGCTTGCTGGTCGGGTGGACCCACCTGCTTTCAACCTGCGTAACGATCTGATGGTGGCTAAACATGTCCACGCGACGGTCTTTACCCGGCTATACCGTTATGCGCGGGATGAGTCTCGATCTGAGGTTGAGAGAAGTCGTATCGACGACACTCTCCGAGATGGCTTGCCGCAACGAGTTTCCCATTATCTTTTCGAGGCCGGACTCGTTCGCAATCAACCCTTCGATCTTTCCGCCTTTCAGGCATTGATCGAAGAGAATTTATCTGACCTCGTGGAATACGTGGAGAGTGCCTTTCGTCAAGGGTGGCCTGAAACAGATGCTGAGGTAACACCCTCTGAAGCGCTGCGTGCTCACATCCATAGTATGGCCGCAGGGCTCTCTGAAATAATTGCGCGATTGCGACGGCGATTACGTTGGGCAATGGACCAGATCCGACGCCTAAACGCTCTGCGTGAGCAACAGGGAGACCTGGAACCTGCGGACGAGGCTCTTTTCCGCCGGTGCGACCGCCTCGTCAAAAGGCTCAAAGGCACCGCAAAGCGCTCTCGTCGAGAGGCAGAAGGTTACGACGACGCTAACACCTACGGAGTGCTGGCGGCGGAAGGATTTTTGCCAGGTTACGGACTGGAAATCGGATCGGTACGCGGCACTGCAGAAATTCCCTATTGGCGAACGGGCGCAATGGAGTTTTCATTGCCCCGGCCGCCCAGCACCGCGTTACGAGAGTACGTTCCCGGCAACCTCATTTATGCCAACGGAAACCGGTTTGTCGCCCGACATTTTCATCGCGACGTGGACGAGCAGAGAATCGAGATGCCTGTCTTCGAGATATCAACCGATCACCAGGCGGTCAAGGAGACTAATTTGGGCAGCAGTCCATCCAGCCTAAGCTCGACCGTTCTCCCCACCATCGCGATCTGCGACGTGGACCTCGTCCACCAGTCGCACATCTCCGACGAAGAAGAACTTCGTTTTCAAATGGGTGTTTCGATTTATGGATTGGAGCAGGACCAGCACGCAGGAGGAGCGGCGTGGCGCTGGGGTGAGCAGGCACTACACCGTCGCAAGGGTGTAAGCCTTCGCTTGGTCAATGTGGGGACCTCCAGCGCGATCGAACGCTTCCGTCGTTTTGGATATCCTGTGTGCACGGTGTGTGGGCAGAGCGTCTCACCACTTTCTTCAGATCGGCAGCGGGAACATTTTGAGCAATTCCACGAGGACCGGTGTGGGAAGAAGATCGAGCCGATTGGATTTTACGCGGATGTCGTGGCCGATGCACTTTCACTTCCAGGCTGTGAGAACCAGACTGTCGCCTATAGCGTCCTTGAGACACTACGTTTTGCGGCTGCCCGCGTTCTCGATATGCACGTGGGTGATTTGCAGATCTTGGTAATCGGTCACGTAGACCGCGAAGAGGTGGATGCCCTCTTATGGGACCCAATGCCAGGCGGCTCTGGTCTCCTCGACCAGATGTGTGAGCGATTTGACGAAATTGTCGCCGTGGCTCGGGAGATTGTCGCAAACTGTCCATCGGCCTGCGAAACTTCTTGCGTGGATTGTCTCCAAACCTTCCGCAACACCTACTACCATAAATTCCTTGATCGGAAGCTGGCCCTGGACCGATTGGACACTTGGGGGCCACGCATAACTACCACGCACGTCATTCCTCCAAAGCAGCCCTCGCAGGAACCACAAGAGGGCTCCCATCCCGTCAACGAAGCTGAACAAAAACTCCGTCACCTTTTGCTTGCGGCCGGCTTTGAAGAGGGTACCCGCGGAGAGCAACTTCGTCTGGATCGCACAATCGGAACCACAACGCCGGACGTTATCTATCGAGCAGACCACCACGACGATGATGAGGGCGTCTGTATATACCTCGACGGTCTAAGTGGGCACCTTCACGGCAATCCAATAACGGCAGAAAAAGATCACCAGATCCGGACTTGGCTGCGAAACAGCGGCTACGAAGTGATCGAGATCGCGGTCAGCGATCTGGACGATGAAGGCGCAATGGTTCGACACTTCCGCCGGCTCGCCGGCTATCTGAATCAGCCCGACCTTCGTCAATCCTTGAAAGGGAATACAGGGTGGTTCGCCACCCGTGCAAAACAAGCTGGTGGGTCTTGAAACAGGAAATGTCGCTTTGACACGATTTAACAACAAATGGGATCTAGGAAAGGTTTGCTGGGAGCCCGTAGTTTTGCCGTCATATCTTGATGGATATTCTGGAATACTTCCGCTGCAGGTGACGCTAGATCCCTCTATCGGTTCTGAGACAGCAATTTACATTTTTGATAGGACACCATTTGCGCACGAGATCGCGGCATTGAGACCGTTCAATTTAAATCTCCTCACAGGTCTCATTCCATGCCAAGCGGGACCCGTGTTATTCCTATTGTTCTGGCTTCCGCAGCCGGCCGGAGAAGGAGTGTTTGCTGCGTTTGAGAATACTGTCAATCCACATAGTGTAGAGCACTTGCAGCCCTACTGGGATTTAGCTCGGCAAACGCATTGGCATGTTTTTGTTCTTGGGCCGGACAATGAGGAACTCGACTGGTTTGAGTTCGAGAACCTGTTCGCAATTGGGGATACCCTTGATCAAGTTGCGGATGTGATTCCATCCTACCCTTGCGTTAATTTCGACAAAGCCAAGGCGGAGTTTGAGGCCCAATATACCATGGATGATCTTTTCAATTTATAGGTTGGGGCAGGACCAGCATGTGGGGGGAGCGCTGGGGTGAGAAGTCACTTCATCGTCGCAAAGGGGTAACCTTCGCTTGGTCAACGTGGGCACATCGAGTGCAAATGAGCGCTTCAGTCGTTTTGGGTATTCCCGTTGACGATAGGCTTGCTTTCCGGGTGCCGAAGACACCAGTCGCGATACGCTTCCAAACTCTTATCAAAGTCAGGTTCAGGCATCGGGTTTCCGCTGTCGTCGATTAGCCCCGCCTCCAGTTCCGCAGCAACACAGTGCCAATAACGATCAACATTGGTGGCGAGTTTTGCACCACACCCACTGTGGTACGACAACTGCTTAGCACAGATGTCACGGGCAACTGCTTCGATGTTGCTCATTGTTGATGTCATGGCTATGAGGCTACCGCTTGCGGGGGCGTTAGACAAACTTAAAGAATGGCCGTTACCGCATTACCATGCGGAACCGAAAAACTTCCTCGCGCTATCCCGGCGATGCGTTGCCACCGGCTCGGCAAGGCGGTAGCCCTTTCCTTCTAGGCAATCGGAGATTTCGGCCTTGCGCTCCTCGTGTGAGGCTGAAGCACCCAGGCAAAATCCTGCAACACCTCCTACCGCAAGACCGGTAAGCATTATCCGCCAGTCACCTTCTCCATCATAGCCACCAGTAGCGCCAGCGCCGGCCACAAAACCAACCATTGCGCCCTTTGCCATGGTTTCTGACGTCGTGAAGAAGTTCGACCACGTCGGCCCATCCGAACAGTCCTCTAAATCGACCTCGTACTTTGCTTGATCGAACCCTATGGCGGAATGATCCACTTGCGGCGTCGCGCAGGCTGTTAACGTCACAGAGAGAAGAAAGATGACGCAAATTTCCGGTTTACGCCACATCAGTCTGGCTCCGATCCATCACAATATGCCCGCGCCGACTGGTTTCGGTGCCGGGCATTTGTGGTGGCGGTTCGTCGCATAAACCGAGCATTATGCGGCATTGCCACCAGACCCGTTGGGCAATCAGGTAATGAGTCCAAGCGCAAAGCTCGGAATTTCCGGGGCCGTGCACCTCCGCTAAATGCCAGCTTCTTTCGCCGTCATTTTCAAGCATCACGGTAGCGGATTCGGTTCCAGACCAGTGATATAAATAGGCGTTTTTTGAGAGTATCCCTTCTGTATAGTCGGCAACACAGTTTCGCATGCGCCTGCCCTCCCGACGCAGCGTGCGATTGTCAGTGATCGGACGCAACTGATCATCGCCGGGGATCGGCGGCTTCGGGAAGGGACGCCGGTATTGAGCCACGGATTGCCATCTGATGCACCAAGCTTCGAGATCGAAGAAGTCCTTGACCTCGCGAAGCGCGGAGGTGCATCGGCGACGATCCTCGTAGTGAAGCGCGTTGGAAATCTCGACAATGTCCGTCAACATGCTGCGTGGCGAACACGGTTCCTCCTCGCAAAGGGCAAACAGATTGGGCAACCGGTAGCATTCGGGAATATCCAGCAGAGTTTCTGGAACTTCTGGGCTAATTATTTCCAAGTGCCGCAGAACTTTTGCAGCTTTGGGAATTTTCATGGCCCTGGCGATGTTGCGGTAAACGCTCCCCGGTAGAAGCTCGTCGCCCAACTTGCAAATCGTGTTGACGGTGGATTTCGTGCACGCGGTGCCCGTCAGAGAAGTCAGAACCTTGCTTCGCTTTCGGTTCATGATTGCTTCTGCAATTCGGCGTCGCATTGCACGCGATTCACCCGCGATACTCGCTAGCGACAAACAGGCATACACATATTGCTGACGGTCGTTGAAAATCTCCTGGTCGATGAAGTGTGCGAACTCCGGAACCTGCCACATCAGATCAAGGGCAACCCAGCGATACGGCCCCATGCTACCCGCCAGTTTGCGCATACGCGGTGGAATATCCGAGAAAAACCCGGCAAAAGCGGCCTTAGCTTCCAGTTGCCAGCGGGCCGGATGATCGTTTATCCCCCCACCAAGGCGGGGATGCCACGGCGGACATTTTTCAACGAAACGGCCATGTCTGCTCAGGGCAATAGGTTTGGGCACAATCTCACGCGACTTGTTGGTCGCACGGTCAATCTCCCAGCACCCGAACAGGCGCGACAAGAAACCATAGACATAGCGGTACCGCCCATTCTCCTCAACCAGACCATCGGGCGTGAAGCGATAGGTCCAGGGTGGATCGAAAATCGCTGGATCGATTTCCGGCAACGCCATGCCCAATTCGAGTTGCCGTGCCTTCTCCATATTTGACTGTATCCTCTATCCCGGTGCCGTGATCTCTCGTTTTGCTGCCTAGCGTCGGCGGTCCGATGCTCGGGCCATTCGTGCTCCTCGGGCCCCGTACCGTGAGCCGATCTCACCGTCCTGCGCCTTTGGGAATGCACAGAGATGAATAATCGTGCTGTCCAGCTCAAGGGCGCCGCCCGACAAGTCAGCGACGGAAAGCCGCAGATCTTGGCCCAAGCCGACTGCCGGGTGGACATCGGGCTTCGTCGCCCCAACCAGCCCAAGAAATTTCTCGATCTTCTCGCACGTGGGGGGGCGGTCCACGTTCCCATCGATGGCATCGAGGCCATAGCTCCGAACTAGCTTCGCTGTGAGTTTTGCGAACGTTTGCGGCTTATCAAAAATATCCATTCCGGCGATTTCGCCCCCAATGCAAAACACTGCCCCGGCGTGATCGGCATCCGGCTGTATTTGCTCTACGAAGGCTTCCAGGTCGGCCTCGTGGCTGGCAAAAACGTCGCTGATCGCGCTGGTTGGGGAATGCACCCCCAGATCCGCCGACCTGGCATCAACGTCCGCCCAGACTTCGCTTTGGTTTGAGATACGGTCTCCAGACTCCCGCATATTCGCAGAGACGGATGCGGCCTTGCTGGCACGCCCCCGACTGAAGTGAGCATGACGGGACGATGAAAATTGGTCCGAAGAGTACGCCCACCTTCCAGACTCTACGCAGGAAACAGGAATGGCAACGGTGGATTTGGGAGCCACCAGCATGCTGAGGTTGAGTATCCGGTTCTGCTTGGCCCCGACCAACTCCTCGCCGTCGAGCAGAAACACGGCTGTTTCGCCGTCGTTGGCGAAGGCAAGTTCGGGCACACTTCCGCCGCTCGAGATTTCGGTGACCCGAGCGCCCCCGGAGGCCAGTGCTTCGTCGAGTGTTACATAGTCAACCAGTGAACCATGAGCGCCGAAAAGTGGGAAGAGCGCCAAGTTCTTATGAATCAGGGCCTCTCCCAAAGTCAGGGTCTCTAGTGTGCTCGCAATCGGGTCCATATTGATCCTCCCTTCCGGGCCGCATTACGGCCTTTTGGAGGATATTAAAACAGGGCATGGTGCCCATATTGGTCACATTAAGGCGGGGCGAGGCCACCTGCAGAAGAAGTTGCTCACAGTCTCATAATCGTTCGACCGTTCCAGCGACGGGCGTCTTGCGCTGGTTGGCGTTGCGTCTGGTCGCGCCTGAGGAGGGTTTTGTGCGTATGAAATGATTTTTTTCGCACATTGTCGGTTTTTTGACAGACCCCTCTCGGCTCTATCGCCTGTCCGCTAGGGCAAGTTTAGCCTACGAACTTTTCCTTCCAGAATTCTTTGCCGTCTTCCAATTCCTACTAAAACCTCCTATTCAGACGAATCCACGCCGAACACAGTCATCATTAGGGAATCTCCCTCTACCATTTTTTTCGCCAAGTAACGCTTGCTGGACTCTTTTTGGAAATGCCGGATATGTCGGGTTCTTGATGGGTGCTTGAGTTTTCGAATTGCGCGTCGGTAGCAGCGGCTAATCGTCGACTGGGAGACTGACAATTGGTCTGCCACCATATCTTGTGTATACACCTGCCCCGTCTCGATTCCGAGTTTCACGCCAGTAGTGGGGAAGCCTATATCGACACTAATGCCGAAAATACTCCGTATTATCCTTTCCTCTCTGGCGGAAAGTGTGCTTAAGATTCGCACTACGGCAACCCGGAAATCTTTAATGCCTTCTGCGGGTTCCGCATTTTCGAGCATTCCATCATTTTTTTCGGCCTCGTCGATCACGGCTTCCGCGATCCCACTCTGAAATGAAAACGGCACCACGTTGTCGGGAAGTTCCCCAAATTCGGCTTGAGCCAATTTCTCGGTTATCAACGTTTCTAGGGCGTCCAGAGATAGCCCACTACTGAGGGTTCTCGAAACCAGAAGCCCAGCCCTGATGGCAACGTCACGAAGGCGATCTGTCAAAGACAGGGAATCCGCAATCAGTTCTCGTTGTTTCTTTCGCGCAATTTCGAGTTCCATTTCCAGATTTTCAATTCGCTCGCTTGTTTCACCGTGGTGATCAATCAACAGCCTTGCGGTGAAGAGCAGCGTGTCCAATTCATTCGACGGTTTCATATGTCCCCTCCGTTGAACTCTTCCAATACAAATCATACCTACTGCGTCCTGCGGTCAATCGGCCCACCTCATTTTTCGCATGAATGAGTGATCTTGTAGATCACCAGGAAATACTGAGGTCGGCGGCGTACCATCACGGCAGGCCCGGCCAACGGGGCCGGTGGTCACGGGTCATGTCGACAAGGCCCTTGGGTTCCAATACTTCCACTTGATCACCCCAGCAGTAGAGATGCCACGCCATTTCGAGATCGCCGCCTGCGCGGAAGCGAACGATTAGCGATCCGTCCTCTTGATCTTCCATCACTTGACTCGGATGAAACACAAAATCGCGGGCATTCGGCGCCGCTTCGGACGTAAATCGCCAAACCACGTCGAATGGCTCTTCCTGATAAAGTCCGAAAGACTGTTCGGCGTAATTGCGAAGTGAGAATGTCGTATCCCGTTCAAAACTTCCCTCGAGTATTTCGACGGCTTCGATATTAGGCATAGCGAACGGCGCCATGTGATTGGCCTTTGGGTGTTCGTGCCAGCCAATAAGGTAGTGCCGGTGGCCGAGAAGGAACCCGTAAGGTTGAACAATGCGCCGGTTCAGTTTTCCGTTTCTCCGATTGCGGTATTGCAGCGCCACTTTGCGGCAGGCCTTGATGGCCTGTCGCAAATCTTCGATGACGGTTAGGTGAATTCGTGGGCGAGGTCCGGGACGCATGGCCAGGCCTTCGGCCTCCAATAGAGCTTCCAGGTCCGGCTCAACCTTTCTTGCCACGTCGGGACGCAGGAGAGCTTTCAGCTTGGCGGCAAGTCCAGCTAACGACGCCGCCCGGTCAGGCAGGTTCTCGCGGTCGAACAAAGCGATCGCCGCCTCAAGATTGGCCAACTCCTCCGCATCGAAGGCAATCAAACGGTCCAGGATTCCGAGCGGAATACGCCAGCGCTTCGTTCGCTCGTCGGTCGGGACTTCCTCGGCCTGTGGGAAGTTGCGCAACACCGCATCGCGCATCCGCATAGCTGTACGTCGGCCACATGCAAAACGCTCCTCGATGTCAGCAAGCGAAAGCCCACTGCGTGCCGCCTGCATGTCCAACGCCAGTTGCAATAGGTTATCAGCTTTTTCGTAGCGCATCATGTCCCCCCATAACACGACTATGTGACCAATACTGTCATGCACGTGAACGAGTGAAAAGGACGTTAATTAGCCACGCAAGAACGAAACGTGACCAAAACTGACTCATTGCTGTGTTTCACTATCGCCTATGGAAAGCAACGATCCCACGGCACAAAAACCATGACCCGGGAATCCTGGAGCTATCGTCTGACCGACGAGGCATTGATCGAGGAAATTGATGGTCGGACACGCGTTTACGGTCGCTGGGACTGGCGACTCGGATGCTGGGATCTGGATTTTGAGAACGGAACACGACGATCTGTCGTTATTGATTGGCCGGTCTTGAACGAACGGGGCGTCTGGTTGGAACCAACGGCCATTCGCGGCCCGGCCAGCCACCCAACGCATGCATCATGGCGTTTCGAGGCCCAAGCCGCCTACGCAGCCTTCTTTTCTCTAATCCCAACCCGCGTCCGTCTTCTTGCGACCCCGGATGGCTCACTCCAGTGGAGACAGTTGTGTCTAATGAATTTGGATGGCGGTGCTTAGGCATTGATGCGACGAGTGTGGCAATCTACTGTGATTTTCCCGGACTACATGTATCGCGGCCAAATTGAGGAGATGTCGTATTTGAAAATTTTCTGGGGCAATGACCTTCTCGATACGACGCAAGGCCTGGACATATTGGGTATCCGGGGGTTCGACCAATCGATCGAAATCGGCATGGTCAATGGCATCACGACGATTTCCCAGCGGGTGCGGTATCTCTCGATCCTAACCTGGGCGCTCGGCGAGGTCTTGATCCAAAAATCAACAACGGGTGCAAAATGGGAAGAGGTCGAGAAATTCCTGCGGCGTGTTGAATTTCTCGTTCTCGCCGCAACACGCTTGGATAAGGAAATAAATGGCGCGGATGCGGTGGGGACGCTTGGCACCAATTTGCTCCAAGAAGACATTAACGCTTTGCTCAACGGAGCCGATGTTTCCATTCCGGATGATAAAGGGGGCGCCATTCTTGGCACCTACCTCGGTCCTTGCAGAGCTACGGGCCTTTTGGTCGATGGTGAGGCCCCTGTTTTCTATAGATTGACGCCACGTGGCAAAGAAATATGGGAGGCTCGAAACCGACAAATCGCGACATCGCCCCTTGTAATGCTTTTGCACGAGGGTGGAAGCCTCACGCGGGGCGTTGCGGAGACAGCGATCCCGGACTTTTCATTGGCGGCATTATCTCAACGCACTGAGGAGGCGACATTGCTCTGGGCCGCATTAACGACGCCTTGGAGCCCTGTTGATGAGGCGAGCCAGACCCGCGTTGACGCGGCTTACAATGGCCTTATAGGAACCATCGATTGGGCCAGTGCGCTTCTGGAGGAACAGCCCGACACAGCGACGGGCGTCATCACTCGAAACTATGAGAAATGCTGTAATAGTCTGGAGCAAGACCGCGTGTCCGCGACCTGGGCAGAGTATGAATACAGACGGCGTTGTCACCTTTCGTTGGAGCTTCTGCTCTCTGCGCTTACCCGGGGTTTGGCCAACCATGAGGAAGCAACGATCTTCCAGATTGTTATGGATTGGTCGCGTGAGCCCGATGTTTCAAATTTTCTGACTGCGATGTGGCCAGACGCGACCGGGGTCTGGGGAATGCCCGCGGGCGAAGCCATTGGATCGGTCCCGAAAGGATTGTTCCTTGGGGCTCCTATGCCGACCGGTGATCTGCGCCATTTACCACCGCTGGACCAAGTGCTGGCCGCTGTTGGCATTCTATCGGCAACCGCAAAACAAACCGCCGCGATGCGAAGTGCTGGACGAATAGACATGCGATCAGCAATGCCGGGAGATCAGGCAGTGGGGGTGGTTGAAAAAGCGACTGACGAACCGGTTACTGCGCTGATTGAGGAACTCTTGCACATTGCTGCTATTGCTCATTTACAAACAACATTGAGGAAGATGGGTGGCGAGCAGAAATGTTCACTGAGGTTCTTCCCGGAAGGCCCTGTTCTGAGGCCGACCGGGCTTGGGATGACGCCTGGCCACAGCGGCGACCGATTGACGAATGTGCTCAAATTTCTGACTGACCTAGGTATCTTGGACGCCACGGAGAATGGTCTTGCCCCTGCCGATGGAGCATTCTGATGCGTGAAAACGTATTGGACTGGATAAGCGGCACAATGACGGACGCTACTTCCGCCATTATTCTCACGCACAACATCGATTTTCTTTTACTGCAATCAGTTTTGCTGCCTCGCCTGCGAAAATGTGGGTTCCCAAAACTTACCGTATTTGCTGACGCCACGTGTGCCTCAGGCACTTTTCAGCAACAACACCGTCTATTAGGGGGTGTTGGTCGATCGTGCCGTGTTGTTCCAATCGATATGGGTGTCGGCAGAAGATTTCATCCGAAGGCGTTTTTGTTGTCAGGCCCGACAAAAGGCGCTCTCGCCGTTGGCAGCGGAAACCTGACCCATGGGGGTTGGAGCGCCAACCATGAAATCTGGGCGACGTACGATAGTGAGCAGGATGGGGGCGCATCATTGTCGGCATTTCGCGACTATCTCGCGACGGTGATGGGCTTGATTGGAGATGATGAAATAATCTCCGCTGAGATCGCGGAAGCTTTCGATGCGAGCACCAAATCCTGGGTCTCCGATCTCCCAGAACCGGCAGGATTGATCGGGACGCCGAACGAGCGCTCGATCCTGGATAGGATTTCCGAGGAGGTAGGTGACGGGATTCTAAGCGCTAAGGTGTGTGCGCCGTATTTCGATCCCGACGGAGCGGCGCTATCGGAAATTGCCAACCGCTGGCCTGTGCGAGTTCAAGTGTTCATGCAACGAAGGAATGTCGGCCTCTCTGCTGACGCGGCAAAATCTCAACCTTCCAATGTGGATATGGTCTCGGTCGACACCGAGCCAGCGAGGTTCGTCCACGCAAAGATGCTCGCCTTTCAAGGCCCTGAAGACGTAACACTGATTTGCGGGAGCGCAAATGTCTCGAGAGCCGCACTGTTATCGGACGCTGCGTGGGGCAATGCGGAATTGGTCGCTTTTCAAATTATTGGACATGACGAGGCGGAGGAAATCTTCGCTGAATTGGTACCGCAGGAAGAACCGCCTGACTTCCCGGAGACGCCCCCTTCTGAAGAGTGGGATATCCCCACAGTCCCCGTTCGGCTTCTTCGGGCAAATCATCTTGAAGGCTTGCTGCACGTCAAATTCAAAGTAGACGGCGAGCCCGAGCGTCTCTCCGTCATGACCGACGACGGTACGGAAAAGGCGTTCTCGCATTGGACAGTGACCGGTGAAGCCGATGTCATCTTTGTGCGGTGTCCAAAATCCATTTCACTACGCTGCAAATTCAAGGATGGGCGAACGGCCGAGTCATCACCGATGTGGGTTTGTGATGAAGCCGTTCTCGGCAAGCCTGTGCCGGAGCGTCGTCTTACGGCAAAACTGATTGAGAGCATGGAGGGTGGCTCACTCTCAGCAAATGGCATGCTGGAAATTTTGCACCTCTTAAATGAACATGTCCGGACTCCCGTTTTGAATCGTCCCGGGGTCACACATCAGCCCCCTACGCAAGGTGAAACGCCGATTAGACCGTACGACGCGAGCGAAGTTTTTGCCGACGGCTTTGGTCGTTCAAGTGGAGGCGGAACTTCGTTGGTCCCAGGCGGGTTCTCGGAATCTGATTTTCTTCGCACGTTTTCAGCCTACTTTTCTATGAGCGGGCTCGAAATGGACGAGAATCCCGACCAAAAGGGCAATCCGAATGAGGACGGGGAAGAACCACCGGAGCCCGAGGACGAAGAGACCGTCGCGGCAAAAGAACGCCATCACCGCGAAAACCGGAAGCGCAGAATTGAGGAAGGTGTGCGGCTACGGAAAAAACTCTTAACTGCGATAGATCTGGTTGCCGACGCGATGATGTCGGACGACTTCATCGATGGCCGTCCTCTGGAACGTCTCGGAGCCGATATTGCGGCAACAGCTCTTTTGCTGAGAAAGGCCCTCGCCGATCAGGTCCTCTCTGAAGAAGATTTCGCGCAAGCAACCGAGGAGCTCTGGCGCATCCTGTTTTTTGGTGGAAAAGACACACCGAGCGTTCTTGATCGGCTAGCAACGAGGCGCGAAGTTGATGAGCTGCTGCCCCCACTTGATAGACTTGCTTCTCCGAAATTCACGGCCGCGCTTACGATGTGGTGCGCCCCCACTTGGGGAAGGCAGGAAACATACGCCGTAAAATTCCGATTCGCAGCGATGCTCCTGGCCACGCGATTCCAGTGGCTGGTTTCGGCTGGGACACCTGATGAAATTCATGCCGAGCTAAGCCGATTATCCAGGGCGATGGGTTCGAGCATTGGAGCAACGGCTTTTTACGAAACCTGGCTGCGTTGGCTAGAATCAGGCGTCGCGTTCGCGGCATTTGAGCAAGCGGTCCAAAATTCGACGCCAAAGGAATTGGCGCAGAAGGTAGAGCAAAAAAAGGTTCGTGCGGGAGAACTCCTATGGCAGGCAGGTGAGTTCTACGTTTCGAGGGATAATTGCCGCCGAGGATCGAACGTTACTGCCTACGTGATGCCGCTGCGCGGTGGGGCACCCAAACCGTTTAAGGGAAATTGGTTAGCTCCCGTTGTGGCGCTAGTTGAGAAAGATGGCGTCATTGAGATGAATCGCGATGCGCGGAGATTGTGAAGCACTTCGTATCTGAGCTCGACAAAACCTATCGATAAATAGACATGTTGCAAAAGTACGGTGAATCTTTGTTAACCCGCGTGTGACTCAAAGAAGGAAGAGCAAGGGAGGCTCTTCCGATGGCCTTTCATGTTGCACCCACCTAGTGGATGTCGATTATACTATCCGTTGGCTTGAGCCAAGGAGTCACGCTTGATGATCCCGTTATTTACGTGGCCGATGAATGATGTGTTGGCGCAGCATGTTAAGCAGCTGATTGACGAAGAGGTACCCGAGGGGCAGCACGTCGAATACAAGCAAACGCTTCCTTGCGGCGACGCGAAAGGAGACCCTTGGCTAGGAGAAGGAAAAAAGATTGGTAACGAGGCACGTGATAAGATTTTAGCCGAGGTGATCGCCTTTGCAAATGCAGAGGGCGGGACCGTTGTCGTTGGAATAGAAGAAACGGACGATCACCCGAAACGGGCGAAAGATATAAACCACCTACCCAAATGCCACGAATTGGC
>Ga0233431_1004198_pt1 | contig 15856 bp, 13 predicted proteins | sample SI_118_April2016_FD_179867 | JGI IMG/M metagenome (GOLD analysis project Ga0233431, IMG submission 179867) | Seawater microbial communities from Saanich Inlet, British Columbia, Canada - SI_118_April2016_200_MG | ecosystem: Environmental > Aquatic > Marine > Inlet | place: Canada: British...
TTGGCTTTGGCCGGCAACACCGCCATGACCCACTTGTTTCTGGGGCTGAATCCACGCTGGATGATTCGCGAACCCTACATACCTGCGGTTAACGTCCCTGGAATTTATAAAGCAAGCGAGTTGGGTCTAAAAGCCGGTGCTCATGCGTGCGCCTATATTTTTCCCAATATCGGCAGCTATTTCGGCGGGGACCTAATAGCCGGAATATTGACCGCCGGTATTCATCGTCATGAAGAGACCTCTATTTTAGTTGATGTAGGCACCAATGCCGAGGTGGTTTTAGGTAATAAAAACTGGCTGATCGCCTGTGCCGGCGCAGCCGGTCCGGCCTTGGAGGGTGGTGTGACCCGCATGGGCATGATGGCCGCCCCAGGGGTTATCGACCGGGTACTAATTGATGCGTTGTCCGACAAGTGGCGTATCCACACCATTGAAAATAAAAAAGCGGTGGGCATTTGCGGCTCCGGGCTGATCGACCTGGCGGCCCAGCTTTTTATAAACGGGATGATGGATATCAGGGGCAAATTGCAGCCCGCCAAATGTCACAAACGCTGCAAAACTATTGATGAAATAACCCATTTGACGGTGGTGGCGGCAAAAGATGCAAAAGGTGGCCGGGATTTGACCATCAGCCAGGTTGATTTGGATAGTCTCATTCGATCCAAAGCAGCCATGTTCACCATCTTGGAAACCATCACCACCACGGTGGGGATAAGCTTTAAAGATCTTGAACGCTTTTATGTGGCCGGCACCTTTGGCGCTTTTATCGACCCCAAGGCAGCCATTACCATCGGTATGTTGCCCGATCTTGAACTTGGGCGTTTTAAATCGATCGGAAACAGTTGTCTGGCCGGGGCCACAGCTGTATTAACCGACCGCAGCCTGATGGCCGAAATCAGTACCATCCGTGAGCGCATCACCTACATGGAGTTAAACGTCAACCAGGACTTCATGAACCGGTTTTCGGCCGCGAAATTTTTACCCCACACAGATACCGGCCGTTTTCCTTCGGTGCCGGTGCAGGCTTAAACGGGGTAAAAGCGATGGCCAATGCGTTCACCATTAAAGCAAAAAAACTGATTAAACAGATCCCGGCGGGCAAGGTGATCACCTACGGCCTTATTGCCGCCCATTGCGGCAATCCGCGCGCCGCCAGGCAGGTGGCCCGGATTTTACATGCCAGTTCTCGAAAGGAAAATCTCCCCTGGCATCGCGTGGTGAATCGTAACGGCCGTATCTCTCTCAAACATTTTAACGGCTACGAAATTCAGAAACAGTTGTTGCAAAAAGAAGGCGTCGTATTTGCAAAAAACGACGCCATTGATTTGAATCTATTTTTATGGCAGCCACAAAGCGATTTCTTGCTTTGCGGAAATAAAGAAATCCTCAAAAGTTAAGCGCCGGAGGCTTTGTCAATATCAACGATTTTGCCTTCCAGATAATCCTTGGTTTCATATCTGGTGGTGCCAATCAGTTTTTTTGTTATTTCGCCGATTTTTTCGATTTGCTCTTTGACGGTCTTAACCTTGGTATATAGAGGATCCTCTTGATCAATGCTCAAAAGCAGGATTTCAGAATATCCGCTGACAACCTGTAAAGGTTGGTTCAACTCGTGACAGACAGCCCCCGCCATTTCGATGATGCCTTGAAGTTTTTCGCGCTGAATCCGTTCCTCTTCGGCCTGTTTGCGCTCGGTGATATCCTTGAAAATCGTTAAAGCACCAAAGACGTAACCCTCCAGATCCCGGAATGCGGTTGCCGTCAAAATACAGGGTATGCGTTTGCCTTTATGATTGGTTTGTTCCACATCGGTTTCCACCCGTTCTTTACCGTTTAAAATTCGGGTCACCGGGCAGTCAGGGGTTTTACACAGCACACTTCCAATCACCTCAAAACAGTGTTTGCCAAGCGCTTCTTCTTTTGTTGTTTCAAACTGTTTTGAAAAAGCTGCGTTGATTCGAATCAGGATAAAATCTTTATTGATCAGACACATACCGTCGGCAACGGTATCAAATATTTGATTAAGCTCCAAACGGGCGTTTTCAGTTTCAAAAGCCATTTTATTGGCCCGGCTTATGGCCACTTCGAGTTGTTCGAGGGTGTCTTCGGCCTCCTGGTGGGCACCTTCCATGGCGGCGGCATTTTTGTGAAGCGTGTTGATCTCTTCAATTAGCTGTGCTCTGGTTTTGGCGTTATCATTCATCGCAGGTCTTTCCAACATCTGAGATAACTTCAATATTCGTGCAGGTAAAAAAGTAGTAGATACCAGTTACTCTGATTGTTGTTAGCATATACCATAACAGACTGCAAACGTTCCGGAAATGGATAGGCCCGGCAGGGCTTGCGTTTTTAAATGAAAATCATTTGAGCCAGTTTCAAAACGTCCCACTTTGGCCAATCTTCAGTCTTCGCTCTACGAGCTTCGCCATGACAAGCGGCGTTGGGCTCAAATTTCAATCCTCAATCCCGATGGAATCGGGACTAACGGTTGAAATATTCGCCCGCCTTTTTATCCCGTATCCTTGCGGGGGACCTTGACCAAACTGAAACGTTTGAAATTGGCTCATTTCTTTGAATCTAAAACCCAGAAATGTGGCATATAGCGCGGATCTATATCATCCGAAGCAACTTTTCCGTATTCGTTTTCCAGCTCGGTAAAAAGGCCGGCCAGAATTTGTCCCACGGATGTGCTCAGTTCATGGGTGCCTAAACTTGTTTGTTGCGCCAGCCATCCAAGAAACGTGGTTTGCATCTTTTGGTCGGTTTTAGCAGGCAAAGGCCCCGGCAGAAGCTTTTGAAAAAAGCCCTTGAATTGATCATGGGGTATGGGGGCAAAGGCGACCTCAAGTTCTAAAACAGATCGTGCCCAGAGGGTAAGCAGAAAATTTTTATAGGTGAGAAGGGGGGCTAGAACATCTGTTTTGGGGACGTCGGTGTTTATCGCTTTTAACAGGGTATCCATGGCAATGAGGTCATCCAGCCCGGCCTGGGTCTGGGTTATATCGGCAACGGTTTCAAACTGGCGGTAGATGACGCCGGTTTGATAATTATCGAAATAAAGAGGTTGTTTGAGCAGCAAACCGCCCAAAACGCCCATCCAGTGTTCACCCCAAAAACTCAAGGCCAGACCCTGTTCTTGGCCCCATGATTTGGGCAGCCATTTTTCAGCCTGCCATTTCAGGGCCAGGGCCAGACCGTATCCGGTTCGAAAAATTTGGGTCAAGGGTTGTCTTTCAAGAAGGGCGGCGGCCTGCTGCGGGGTGGGGCTTTCTTTTTTGTCCAGCAATCGCCAGAGACCGATGGACAGATATCCGCACGCTTTTTGGACCACCTGCCGCAGCTGTTCCCGTGCCTGGATGGGTTGGCTGCCGGCTGAAATGATGTGGTTGCAAAGGGTCGCAAACTCAGCTTGGATATGGGGCAATATGTTCACATCGTCGATGGCGGTAAGGGCACGTGTAAACAGATTGTTTTCCGTCAGCAGGCTGACTGGAAATTGGGTCAGGGGGATAAGCTCGGCGCCGCCATTTGGGTGTGAATTGTAACGATATTCTTTTGGTGGATTGGCCTTGACCTGGTGCGGCTTAAGGGCCGAATGGATGGCCAGGGCTTCTTCAAAGGACGGAAATCCTTTTTCCGCCAGGCGGACATTGCGCAAACGGTAGGATTCCTCTTCAATTTCAGCCGGGATGACTGCGGCCGATTCCAAAAGCAGCCCCTGATACTTGACGTGATCGTACGCGGCAATGCGGCTAAGCAAAAAATCAATGACGCGCTGGCGCTTTTCGACAGTATGGCGGGCATCGTCATCTGTGTAATTTTCAGGGGTATCCAATAAGCGGATGTAGAAAACATCGTCGTGGGTGAAGAAACCTTTACCGAAATCCGAGGGGTCCTGATCATGCTCGCGGGCGATGACCTGGATGGAACGATACAAATAGAGCGCGGTCAACTCATTTTTTTCTTCCAGACACCATTTGGCCAGGCGTTTTGCATCGGCCTGCAAAAAAAGCGCAAGCCAGGGTGTCAGCCGGTTTAGATCCACGCGGTCGCGCTGCCAGATTTCGGCATCCAGCATAAATTCCCACTGCTTGTTGGTTGCATAGGCGATGACCGGCAGGGCATCTGCCAGCCCGATATCATGCACTAAAAAATAAAGATCTTGTTCCGGCAGCGAGTGGACCAGGGCTGCGGGCTGCGGCGCATCCAGAATAAAATCGAGCGCCTTTTCCGGCGGCAAAGAGAGCAATTTCTGGCGCTGTTTGCGTAGCTCGATAAGTTTTTTTTGGATGATATCCGGTAAATTATCGTTCATTAGTCTATTCTAAGATACCCCTCGACCCTAATATTTTGTGTTATCTCAAAATTATCAATGTTTGAATGATATGGCAACCGATCTATTAAGCCGGGGTCAGTCGATTTTTGCAGCGGTTTTGTTTAAGGGGGCGATTTTGAACAAGATCAGCATTCCGGGGATTGCCATCAGGGTGCAGAAAATAAAAAATCCTTCCCAACCCATATATTTTGCCAGATAACCGGTGTTGGCTGAAGCCAAAACGCGCGGTGCGCCCATCAGGCTGGTTAAAAGGGCATATTGGGTGGCGGTAAATTTTTTATGGGTGACACTGGCCATGAAAGCCACAAACGCGGCAGTGCCCAAGCCCGCGGAGATGTTCTCAAAGGCGATGACCCCGGCCAAGGTTGGTATGCTATGGCCGATACGGGCCAGCAGTGCGAAACCGGCTGTGGAAACCGCCTGCAAAACACCGAAAATCCAAAGGCAACGATTGATGCCCAGGCGCAGCATGAGTAGACCGCCGATCAGCCCGCCGGCGATGGTGGCCCAGAAACCGAAAAATTTTACCACAGCCCCGATTTCAGTTTTGGTAAATCCGATATCCAAGTAAAAATAGGTCGTTAAGAAACCGGCCATGGTATCGCCGATTTTGTAAAACAAAACAAAGGCCAGAATCCAGACAGCCAGATCCCGATTAAAGTATTCCACTAAAGGCGCCACCACCGCTTCTTTCAAGGTCTGGGGGGTACCCATGGGGGTATCTGGTTCAGGGGTTAAAACGGTTGTGATAAGCCCCGGTAACAGACTTGCGGCCATGATCAGATAGACAAATTTATAGGGCATGTAATCGGCCATGATCAATCCGCCGCCTGAAGCCAAAAGCATGCCGACTCGGTAACCGTTTACATATAAAGAAGAGCCCAAACCTAGTTCAGCGTCAGCCAGGTCTTCACGCCGGTAGGCATCTACCACCGTGTCCTGGGTGGCGCTGAAAAAGGTGACCAAAAAGGCGGCTATAGCCACCATCCAGGGTGCCTTGCCCGGATTGGTGAAACCCAACCCCACAACAGCCAGTATCAAAGCCACCTGGGCGATTGCCAGCCACCCCCGCCGCCGTCCCAAAAAAGGCAGGCTAAACCAGTCCAAAAAAGGCGCCCACAAAAATTTCAGCGAATAGGGCAGCCCCACCAGGGCCATCAATCCGATTACGGTGAGATCGACACCTTCTTCCTTCATCCAGGCCTGCAAAACCGAAATGGTCAGCAAGAGCGGCAATCCGCAGGCAAATCCCATGATAAAAGAGACCAGCATGCGGCGACTTAAGATGACCTTCAATATATTGGGGGTAGATTCATTCATCGTTTTGGGCCTAAAAAATTGACGGGCAACGGCAAAGCTGCCATTGCCCGTCGGGTTATATAATTAAAAATAAACTATTTAAGCGGCGGCGATGATCTGCTCGGGCGTTACAATGGACCCGCAAGCCGCCTTTAGGGCCTCAAGCTCTTTTTGCTGGGTCTTCAATACATCAAAAAGTTTTTCGGGTATGTTTTCTTCTTTGCCGTAGGCTTCAAGTTGCAGATTGATACGAGCCAGAATTTTGTCCACATAGAGTGAAAACTGTTTGTCATACAAGTCTTTGGCGTAATCCTTGTCGATCAAGTCTTTAAAAAGGTCTTTTAAATCCTGGTAAAGGGGCAGATGGCCAATGGGGGTTTTGATGGTTTTAACATCGCCATGGACTTTTCTTTCCAGCCAGCCCAACCAGACCTTGACGTCCCGTTTTTCACCCAGCAGTTTGCTGGAGGTGCCCCCCCGGGCGGCATCGGTCAAAAAGTAATTCAAGCCCGCCATAACCGGGCTGCTTTTTTCAACGAGGGCCGCGCTGTTGAAAAAGACAAATTGGGCATCCATGTAATCGCCCAGGGCACCGGGGATAAAGGGTGCATTGGCCCAGGGGGCTCGTTTAACGCCGGTAGCGCCCACTTCGGTGGCGGTTGCGGCGGAAACGATGCAGGCGCCGATGGCCACACCTTGATCAGCGCTTGTGGCCGCCCAGACCGGCGGCATGGTGTCAGCGTCGCGGCCGCTGTAAGTGATGATGCGGGTCTCAACCCCGGCCGGGTTTTCAGCCTCGTCGGAGTAATTGGCAAGGGCTGAAGATGAAAGCGTACAACGGGCATTGGGATGCGAGATGGGAAGCGCTTTGCCGTCTTTATCGGTCATACCTTTTTCCCAAGGGCCTTGAAAATTTTTGCCTTTGGTCGGTGCTTCTTCGCCGTTTCCGACCCAATGCGGAACGTTTTTTTCATCGATTAAAACGTTGGACCAGATTACCTCGGTCCCTTGTTCACGCAAAAGCTTCATGAGTTGGGGATCGCCGTCCCGGTTAACATCTTCCACAATACCGAAAATGCCGCATTCGGGATTGACCGAGCGGATCGAGCCGTCTTTGGCGATCCACATCTGGGCTAAGTCATCACCCACAAAATAGTCGCCGGCCATGGCCGTGGTGGTTTTGCCGCAGCCGGAAGGCGCTGCGCCTGCGCACCAGGTGATACGGCCGCCGGGGCCTTTGAGACCGGTGATAAACATATGTTCGGAAAGCTCGACACCACGGTTTTCATAAACCGCCTTGTCCACCGAAAAGCGGTGGTTGCCCTTTTTCAACAAGAGCGTGTTACCGGCATAGGTACAGTTAACGCTATAGGTGGTCCAATGGCTGCGGTCCATGTATACCCGCGCGTCGGGCAGATCTTGCGCCCGGTTTTGGCCCTGGCTGTGAATATTGGCGTAAAAGTGGCCCAGCTTTTTGACCTCGTTATCAAAATCAGCATAGGCATTGCGGTATAGAATTTCGGCGCTGTGCGAGACATAGGCCGAGCTGGTGATTTCCAAGGCCGGGTTTGAAACCGGCGCGCCGACCGGTCCACGCATGAAAAAACCCACCATCATGGTTTTGCCGCGCATGATGCCGCTAAATTTTTCACGCACATCGATTAGCGCGTCGCTACGGTCTATCTTATTGGCCAGGCTGCTGATTTGCTCACCAGGGTTGGCAATATAAAAGGTACGGTCAACGATACGACCCTGTTCTTCTTTCAGATCGTAATGGATCGTATGGCCGTCCATGGTCAGGGTTGATTCCTCACCGGTATCAAGCGCCCAGTTTCGAAAATAGGCCCGGTCTTCATCAGAACCGGTGTTGATATACACTTTTTCCGGCTGGCAGGTGACGATGGCATTGGCGATTTTCAACAAAACATCTTGGTTTGTAATGGGCGCAAGACGTTCGAGATGCTGCTGATCAAGACTTTTGGCAAAGACCTCTTTGGCAGCTTCAAGGGTTGTAACCTGCCCTATCTCCTGAATGATGTCCACACCCTGATTTTTTACTAACATATTGTTTCCCCTTCTTATAACGGATTGCATGGAAATTTATAATGAAAACGAAATCAACGACTATGTCTAATGTGGTTTGACGGGTTCGGTTATCCGGGCATCTGCTGGAGGATCCAGGTCAGAACTTTGTCGAACTCGTTGCGCATTTCATTTAAGGCTTTACCACGGTGGCTTAAGTCGTTTTTTTCGGCAGCTGAAATTTCGGCAAAAGTCTTATTAAGCGGCGGATAATAAAATATGGGATCATATCCGAAGCCATTTTTGCCTGAAGGACTTTCGGCAAGCAACCCTTCGCAACGCGCAGCATAGGTCAAAGCCGGGCCGTCAGGCACGGCGATGGAAATAACGCATTCAAAGGCGGCTTTTCGATTGGTCTGGCCTTGCATGGCTTTAAGCAATTTGTTGCAGCGGTCCTGGTCGCTGGCGTCAGGTCCGGCGTAACGGGCCGAATAGATCCCCGGTGCGCCGTCTAAAGCCTCCACCACCAGGCCGGAATCATCGGCTAAGGCCGGCAAACCCAGAACCCGGGCGGCAAAGCTTGCCTTTTGGTATGCATTTTCATCGAAGCTGAGGCCATCTTCGGCCAGTGGCGGCAGTGGACCGAAATCATCCCAGCTTTTGATGGCAATGGGAAAATCGGCAAGCAGTGTGCTTATTTCAGCAATTTTGCCTTTGTTTTGGGTTGCGATCACCAGGGATGTGGGTGTCCGCATAGGTGCCTCTTTCATATTTTAAGCGATATTTTGTTATTTGTGCGGTTTGTCCAAAGCAAAAGAATCATCTAAACCATTGGGCCTTGTTTGTAAAGCGATTTCAAGGGGGTTTGGGCGAGCTGAAATTAGGATTGTGGTTTTAAGCGATATCTTCTAAAGTCGGTCGTTATTTCAAGGCGGTTTTTTTAAAAAAGTACTATCTGAAAGGAAAATTCATGTTCAACAAACAATTGGCTTGCGGTCTTTTGGTATTTATGGGGGTCATTGCAATGGGTGCGCCGGTTTTGGCCGAAAGCGGAGCCGACTCGAATCCGGTCTATACCATCACAACCAATATGGGGGCCATTGATGTGGAACTTTTTGCCCAAAATGCGCCCAAGACCGTGGCCAATTTCATCGGTCTGGCCGAGGGGACCAAGTCCTTTGTCGACCCGCAAACCAAAAAAAATGTCAAACGGCCCTATTATGATGGTCTAATTTTTCATCGGGTCATGCGGGGCTTTATGATTCAAGGCGGAGACCCCCTTGGAACCGGATCGGGCGGACCGGGCTATAACTTTGAGGATGAAATTGACGCGGTGGCCTTGGGGCTTGATAAAATCAGGGCGATGAGCAGCAATGGGCAGCCGCACCAGAGCCTGATGATCCGCACCAGAGAGGACTTCCAACGCAACCTGCTGATGCCGCTTTTGGTAAAACTCAAAATATCATCACAAAAAGAGCTGGACCAGCGTAAGGACGAAGTGCAAGCTGCCATGACCAAACTGACCCTGATGGGAGTTTATGAAAACATGGGCTATCGTTATTCTGCAAAAGGCTCTCCCCATCCACCTAAACGCGGCGTGCTGGCCATGGCCAATATCGGTCCCAACTCCAATGGGTCGCAGTTTTTTATCAACCTGGCCGATACCGACTGGCTGGCGGGCAAGCATACCGTCTTTGGCCGGGTGATTTCGGGCATGGAGGTGGTGGACAAAATCGGTAGTGTAACGGTTAATGACAAACACAAACCCGTTAAAGACGCCCTTATTGTTTCCATTCGCAAAAAGAAAACAAATTAGGACGAGATCGTTCAAACGTCTGGTATTTAAAATACAATATATTTAAAGGCCAGGTGCCGGAATTTAAAAAATTAAACGACCACCCCACGGTTTTAGATTCTGGCACCTGAATGCCGTTTCCAGACACTATATAAGATCTTCAAGTGCTTCCAGCCGATCAACCAAATTTGCAAAATAGGCAATCGCCTGTTCAATGGGTTCAGCGGTACGCATATCGACCCCGGCATCTGCCAGTTGATTTAGCGGAAATTTAGTCCCGCCTGATTTCAAAAAATCAAGATAGACATCCCCTGAAGCTTTTTTGGGATCCATTACGTCATTTGCCAAAGCGATGGCAGCCGATATACCGGTGGCATATTTGTAGACATAAAAAGCTGAATAGAAATGGGGAATTCTAAGGGCCTCCAGTTCAAGCTGTGGATCGATCTGGATGGTGTCACCGAAATAGACATTGAGCAGGTTGCGATAGATTTCGCGGATGGTCTCAATGGTCAGAGGGCTGTTTTTTTCGGCTCTGGCATGCAAAATTTGTTCGAATTCGGCGAACATGGTCTGTCGAAACAGGGTGGCGCGGATGTTGTCGATTTCACGATTGATGATATAGGCCTGCATGCGCGCATCATCTTTGTAATGGTCTAAAAGGTGGCGGCTTAAAAGAACTTCGTTAAAAGTGGAGGCCACCTCGGCCACAAAAATGGTGTAATCATGGTCCACATAGGGCTGGTGTTTACGGGCATAGTGAGAATGCATGGAATGGCCGGCTTCGTGGATTAAGGTATAGAGGCTGTTGATTGTGTCGTCGCGATAATTGAGCAGGATGTAAGGCGGTGAATCATAGCAGCCCGATGAGTATGCCCCGCTGCGCTTGCCGCGGTTTTCATAGCGATCGACCCAGCTGCCGCGCAGTCCTTTGGCCAGGGTGGCGCAGTAAGTGGCGCCCAGTGGTACCAGGGCGGCCAAGCTGGTCTCAACAGCTTCGGCATAGCTCATGTTAAAAGGGACTTCGGTAATAAGGGGCACATAGGTGTCATAGATGTGCATGGTTTTAAGTTTGAGGCTTTTTTTTCGTAAGCGCATGTATTTAAAAAGCGGGGCTAAATTGTTTTTGACGGTTGTCATCAGGTTGTCATAAACGTTTTCAGGTACGTCATCGGCAAAAAGGGCTTTGCTGCGGCAGGTTTCAAAATGGCGCACGCGTGAATAGAAAATATCCTTTTTGACGGCCTGGGCCAGGGTGGCGGCCAGGGTGTGCTGGTGAGCTTCATATGATTTGTAATATTGAAAAAAAGCTTTTTTGCGCAGGCTGCGCTCGGGTTTTGATAAGAAGCTGATGAAATTGCCGTGGGTCAAAGGCATTTTGGCGCCTTTTTCATCAGCAATTTCGCCGAAGGTTAAATCGACGTTATCGAGTTGGCCAAAGACCTGGGAGGCGGTCTGGGCCATTTCCTGGCTCATGGCCAGAATCTTTTCGCCGGCCTGATCGAGGGTGTGGGCTTTTTCACGCAGGATCTTAAAAAGATAAAAACGATATTGGTCCAAAAGCGGGTCTTTTTCAAACCGGGCGATGGTATTATCGGGAATCTGCTGGATTTCCGGTACCATGAAGCTGGCTTGCTGGGATGCGCGGGTATAAATATTTAGCGCCCGTTGGTACAACCCCAGATATACACTGTTGGCTTTGTCCTCATCGCTTTTTAAGTGGGCATAGGTAAAAAGTTTTTCAATGCGACGGCTCAGATCAAGGTGAAAATCGAGCGCATCGGCCAGGGTTTTAGCCGATGTTTTAAGCTGTCCTTGGTAGCGGGCGTACCCTTTAAGGGCTGTTTCAATTTCACTATAGGCCGCTTCCCAGTCGTTATCGCTGGCAAAAAGCGGGGTCAAGTCCCATTTATGTTCAGCCGGAACATCGGTGCGGTCAGGAATATTGTTTTGTTCCATAAGTAGTCTCCTTTTATAAGATGTCCCGATAATACCTTGCCCAAATTGAGTAGCCGTTAGCGAAAATGGTGTCACGACCGTGCAAAGTGTCCTAAAGGCGAGCGATCCTTTTATTAATTTATGGGCGGGCAGCAGGTCCGGCCAGTTTCAAAGATTGCTTGTTGGGGAAATAGGTGGAAAGTGGTTTGTTGACGGTGATAAAAGAAATGGTGGCGTCGTACATGGCCGGAAAATGGGGTGTACTGAGCTTAAAAGAAGACTCGTTATCCGGATAGAAAGGATCGTCATCAAGAAACGTTTTGGCCGAGGCTATGGCCCTGCCTTTGCGGTCGTGCCAGATCACCATCACGGCGGCAAAAGTCAATTGAAATTTGGAGATGTTTTTGACGCGCCCTTGAACCGTGACCAGATTTCCCTCCTGCTGCCAATGCCAGTCGATAAGCTCCAGTCTTTTATTGCCGCGGAGGGCTTTCTGGTGGCGCTCATAGCGTTTGCGGTAGGCGGATACCTTGTCTTTGTAAAATCGATTTTTAGGATCAAGCTCAAGCAGCTTGCGATAAAATTGCAGGTTTTTATCGATATTGTTGGCCGGTATTAGCTTTGCCTGGGCTTCCAGGGCCGCAATTTTGGCTTTTTTCTGGGCAGTATTTGCTTTTCTTTGGGCCTTTGCCTGCGACAACGTTTTTGGATCCGAGGTGACCCAGAACCTTGAAATATAACCGCTCGTTTTTTTTGGCGTGCGGACCTTGTACCAGAAACCATCTTGAACTGCTAATACCTTAAAATCGGTCCCTATCTTGAATCTGCCGATTCGGCGGGCATCAAAAGCCGGCGCAGCGAAAACCGTCACCTTATGCTTGGCATATACTTTAGGGGGTAAAGCGGCGGTTTTTAAAGTCGTCTCACTATTTTTGTCTGAGTTGTTGTCAGAGACAGGGGCCTCCAGAATTTCGCCGGTACTTATGCTGCTTTTTTCTTCTGTTTTCTCTACTCGGGTCTGGGTGGTGGGAGTTTTTGTTTGGGTATCGACTGTTACCCAGAATGCCGATAGAAAACCGGTTTTTGCATCTGGCGTGCGTACTTTGTACCAAAAACGGTTTTCAACCGCCACCAGCTCAAAAGCAGTGTTTTGGGCAAATCGGCCAAGCCGGGCCGCATCAAACGCCGGGGCAGCGTAAACGGTCAATTCATGTTTGGCATACACCTTCTGATGTTTTGAGGGTGGTTTGGGTTTTGCGTGGGCTGTAAAGATGAAAGAAAAGGGACCAAGATTTAATCCATAAGCGCAAACAATGCCTATGATAATAAAAATAAAGCACTTTCTCATTTTGCAGCCTCTCTTGCTGAAGGTCAAAAAAATGGATACGCGCAGGCAATATTGAAAAAGGTCGGATGCCCCCTGGTAAAACCAAATTCAGAGGCAATTTGCAAGGCGTCGGTTGTAGTTATTAAAAAAAAGCATGGCCAGATTGGATCTCTTTGTCACAATAACGCCCGGCTGGGTGTTGCAAGGCGATACTGTGCCTGAAAAACAGGATTCGTTTTTAATCCGGGTAAACATCCAAAAAAAGGCGGTTTGGTTTCTGCCTTTTAGCTTTTGGGCAGAAACGAAACCGCCTATTTGGTGCCGCGGCCTAAAAAAAGATACCGCTAACGTGTTATCCAAAGGCCACGCAGGTGTTTGTTTTATTAAGTGTTACCGTTATCCAATCGGTGACGGTTTGCACAAATGTGTTTTTTCCATGGCCACTCGGCCGCACCCGTCGCAAGAATATTTCATGGCGGAAAGTTTATCTTTGCACATGTGGGTGGCCTCGGCTTTAGGTGTACCACAAAAGCTGCACTTGGCAGCGTCGCCGCAGGGGTTACACAGATGTCCCGGCGCATCAGCTACGGCGCCGCAGTTTTTACATGAATAAGCCATGATATGCCTCCTTTTATGTGATTATTGACCCAAAATATCGGTTTGAGCCGATATGTAGTATAACAAATATGAAACCGGCTTGAAGGAAAGTCAAGATTGGGAATGTGCCAGGCGGCAAAAAATAAATTTCATTCATCTATCTGTTGTGGTAAGTATGTCCATATACTTCCACATATTGATTTTTTTGCCAATTTAGTGTTATCTGTAAAAATGGAAACACTAGAAACTGCGATCATTGCAGACGGTTTGTCTTTGGTCCTATAAAACAGGTGAAACAAAACGATGCATTCCGAAGAAATTGATGAACTTTTCAGACAGGTTGCACCAGACACCACGGTTGGTGATGATGAAGGGGTGCGACAGGTCTTTGAGACCCTGGTTGAAACAACACTCACCTATCGGGATCAGCTTAAAAAAGGCCATGAGTTTATTTTAACGGTGGAAGATGTAGGGGTCGTATTGGACTGGCTCATGGCCTACATGCAGACCGGCAATGGGCCGGATACAGATAATGACATTCGCGCCGAGTTATTTCGGCTCTGGCTTGTGGCCTTAACCCCCAAAAGGGCCTAAAGCTGAATTGCTTTGCACGATCAATTTGAACCGAAGGATGCCATGCGAAAAATATTCTTTTTGGCACTAATCGTCGGGTTGGCGGGTATCGGCCCGGCGGCTTTGGCCGCACCGAGTTCGAACACGTCCTTTTTACCGGCTTTGCTAAGAACGGTTAAGCCCCCTCCTTTTTGCAATGAGCCGGTACCCCTTAAAGTGCCGGGCATGCGCGAGCGTTTTGAAAAAGAGCTTATGCTGATGGTTTTCAACCAGCCCCAGGTAATTTTGTGGTTGAAACGTGGCCATCGACATTTCCCCGAAATTGAAAAAATATTGGCCCGACACGGCGTGCCGCTGGAATTTAAATATATGGCGGTGGTTGAAAGTGCCCTTAGGCCCCATGCCCGTTCGGGCAAAAAAGCGGTGGGATTCTGGCAAATGCTGAGTCAGACCGGGCGCAAATATGGTTTAAGGGTCGATCGGCACGTTGACCAGCGGCGAAATTTGACGGCCTCCACCAACGCGGCGGCACGTTATTTGCTAGAGTTAAAAGAGATGTTCGGTTCTTGGACCCTGGCCGCGGCGGCCTATAATATGGGTGAAAAAGGTTTGATGGCGGAGATTTTGGCCCAGAAGGCCAATGATTTTTACCGCCTTTACTTGCCGATGGAAACCCAGCGCTTTGTTTTCAGGATTCTGGTTGTCAAAGCGATATTCAAAAATCCGGAACGCTTTGGTTTTGTGCTTCAAAAAAATGATTATTACGTGGCACCGCAGGTGGCATTAACCCAGGTCGATTGTAAAAAGGAGATTCCCATCCGCCTGGTGGCCCAGGCTGCATCGACTGACTTTATACGCATCAAGGAATTAAATCCCGAGCTGCGTGGCCATTACCTGGTGGCGGGGAAATATGACATCAAGATTCCCGTAACCGGAGCCAAAGGGTTTGCCAAACGTTTTAATGCATTGGCGCTGGCCCACGGCAAAAATATCGAAAACCGTATTTATATCGTTCAAAAAGGTGACAACCTGTCGTTGATCGCCGAACATTTCAAGGTGCCACTGGCCGCCTTGATCATCTGGAACCGGATCGATTTGCGGCGGCCGATTCAGCCAGGTACCCGGCTGATTGTCAGGCCGGAGGGTACAATAAAATGAAATGGCCCGGATGTTTGTTATAACGCGGAAAAACTTGCCGATGAAAACCCCTGTTCGTTTGAAAACTTGTGCTGGTTTTCTGGCGGCCATTTTTGTGATGTTTTTGACGGCGACGTCCGGCTGGGCTGATATTTATACTTATATCGATAAAAATGGCGTAATTCATTTCACCAACACACCAACCTCGGGCAGATATCGCGTTTATATGAAAGAGCCGCCCAAAAAAACAGCCGCGCCAAGGGGTATAAATCGCTATGATGCGTTTATTAAAAGTGCTGCCCGGCAGCACGGGGTTGCTTTTGCCCTGGTCAAGTCCATCATCAAAGTAGAGTCAAATTTTAACCCTAAAGCAGTATCCCATAAGGGCGCTTTGGGGTTGATGCAGATTATGCCGGAAAATGTAAAAGACCTTAAGATCAAAAATCCTTTTGATCCGATGGAAAATATAATGGGTGGGGCGCGCTATTTCAAACGCATGCTGGATCGCTTTAACGGAAAGCTGTCTTTAGCCCTGGCGGCCTATAACGCCGGACCGGAAGCGGTCAAACAGTATCAGGACATCCCACCATATGCCGAGACGGAAAACTACGTCAAAAAAGTTTTGAAATATTATTATTTATACAAAAAAGGATAAAAGCGTTAGGCCTACCCAAAGCGCAACTCACCTACAATTATTCAATAACTCTCTGCACTGATCGTCGATTCTCGATAATTACATCCTTTTTAAAACCACACCTTCTTCAAAACGGACATAACCGACGATTTTTAAGCTTCGGCAGTCTGACAGTGATGGCACCCCGGCTGCAAAACG
>Ga0233431_1004201_pt1 | contig 15847 bp, 7 predicted proteins | sample SI_118_April2016_FD_179867 | JGI IMG/M metagenome (GOLD analysis project Ga0233431, IMG submission 179867) | Seawater microbial communities from Saanich Inlet, British Columbia, Canada - SI_118_April2016_200_MG | ecosystem: Environmental > Aquatic > Marine > Inlet | place: Canada: British...
CGAAATTCTTGACTGAACTTCCTCCAAATATCCTGTCCATAGTGGACGCTGTAAATGATATTCTGGTATCAAGAGAAGAAATGGGACTGAAAGAGGACCTCCTGACGCGCCTGAAATGTGTATACAGAGTTTTAGATTCGGTGAGAACCCATCATGACCCAAAAGATAAAAAAAGTTATCTAAGATTCATAGGAGGTTATTTATCAGGACCAGAAAATTAGTCTTTTTCACTGCTGTTCATATTTCCACAAAGGAACTTGGGCTTATTAGTTCTTCTCTGAGGTTGTTTCTCGAACGGGATTCTTCTCTTGTAGTAAGGTGAACCATTTTTTTACCTTCTTCAAGCATCTATTATCTTCTCGAACGATGGCAAAGATAGTGGGGTTATTTCAATCTTTTCTGGAATCCAAAATCATGCTTTATTTTTTGGATGGTTTATGGGGGGGCGTGCGATGAGGGTTCATGCGATATTGTGTCATCGCAATTTCCATCACAAAATCCTCTAAGCTGAAGTAAATTTGGTTCTGAAGTCTTTACTCTGCTTACCATAAATCTTTCTAACTCCCAACACAAAAGAGAGGGAAAACCAAAATATCCCGCCCGAAACCAACAGCCACTTTTGAAAAGTTCCAACATGTTGGGCTAAGAACTCTTGTCCTGGTACATCAAGAAAAGCAGAGTAATAGCTCAACAGAGGAAGACCAGCAAAAACGATAAGGAGAGTAATGCCTTGAAAAATCGCATTAAATTTTAATGTAAAGGATAAGAACTGGAGAAACAGCATTGATGTGTGTCTTTTTTGCATTATTGAATGAATCACATTCAATCCTGAGGAAAGGCCTTTTAATTGGCTAATAATTTTCTTGTAGTTAAAAGGACGTTCAGAATTGACCAACCTTTCTATTTCCGAAAGTTCCGAATGAATAGCTGTCAATCGGTCAGGGAGTTCCCCAATAAAAACAGAATATGAGAAATTAACTACAAGAGTGAAATATTTTTCACAGGGGGGACGTAATTCGTAGACTATTTTCCTAATATTTTCCTTTCGTTCTTCTTTAACTTTCTGTCCAATGGAAAGAAGTTCGGTTGCATATCGAATCTTGTCAAGATAACCAAAATAGCTTCCTGATCCCGAGATTTTCTTTATCTTATCCCACAATGATTGTGCCTCATCAAACCACTGTTCATTCTTGTATAAGACCATTTTCTTCAGAAGACCAAGTTCCTTTTCTGCCTTTGGAACAAGCTGGTCCGCATCTTCCTTGGCTTCATTAAAGAGACTCCGAAGCTTTGGATGTATATCTCTGCTGAATGGGGCAAGATCAGGGTCAATTAAAGCTTTAATGTAATATTCCCTGTATTTCTTTACGAGCATCATCAGTCGTGAAAGTGCCTTGCTTTTGCGTTGTTCCTTGAAGTCGAAGACTATTGCTTGATACAAGGCTTCCGAGCATTCAGGGTCTTGCAAGAGGATCTCTCGTAGTTTTGTTTTTGCCTGAACAAATTTGCCCATCAACTCATAAATACGAAAAAGAAGGAAATGGATGAATATTTTTTTCGTCTTGGTATTTGCAATGTGCAATGCATTATCTAAATACCTTAGCGCCTGGGGAAAATCATTTTGTTCTATCTCTGTTAGTGCAAAAACGATGGACAATTTATGGTTTTTACGGAATTTAAGGATCTCTTTTTCAAGGAATTCTTTTGCTCTGGGTGCACTTGATGACCGTAAAGAATCAAAGGCTTGCCAAATAGGACCGGTCTTTTCCCTGCCGCTTTTCTTTTTTCGCATCTTTTCCCAATCCAGATTCCCCCAACCCCAAATGGCACTGAGAAAGCGTAGTTGATAGATCAGTTTTATCTCAAAAAATAGATCCTTAACTAAGGAATGGGATTCTTTCTTAATTCCATTTGCCTCCGAATCGGCATCGCTCAAATAATCATCAAAAAGTTTATTGAGTTTTTCCGGGCGAAGGTATCCAGCTTTTTCCAAACTATCCGAAATATACAATATGTTTTTTGAAGGGCACTCGGGAGCAATATGCGTTCTATTGCCGCAATAAAAACAGGGTGGCTCGTTGTCCTGGGCTAGGGCATCTTGAGGTGCAAAGAAACGTTGTTGCTCCTCTTGTTGCTCCTGGTCTATTTTATAGATATTGATTCCATGAAATTCGTTTTCTTTATCAATAAACTCGATCTGGTTGAATTTTACATCGGGTAAATTTTGAGCTAGATTGTATACATCCTGAGATAAGTAGATTTCATTTTCGCCAGCAAGAGATACTATTTTCCCTGCCAGATTTACCACACTATCGGTAATACCTTCCGCCTGAACAGTCTCTTTTCCGTGGTGAATTGCGATTTTAATAAATATCTGATTTTGTTCTCTTTCAGTTTTAGGGGTATTGTTAACTTTTTTCCGGATTTCTATAGCAGATCTGACTGCATTACCAGCATCCGAAAAAGATCCTATAACAGACTCATCCGTGATCTTGATCACCTCCCCCCCGTACTCGCTGATAAAACGTGAGAAGGATTTTGCATGGTGTTGAAGTAATTTCCTTTTAGTTAGGACACGGTGAGGCGAGGGGCTTTCGGTTAAACCGACGATGTTGGCGAAAAGAACAGCGATGTTTAGGACGGATGCCTTTGATTCCTTACCGTTTGGAATAGGTAAATCGATTTTTTTCATATATTTCTCAAGAGTTTTAAAAAATATCTTGACGGCCAGTCCCCACTATCACCCAACCGCCAAAGTTAGACACTACAACATCAGGAAACCACGGCTATCTCCCAACTGAGATATTTTCACTGTGCCGATTTTTCAGTAAAACAATTAAGCTAAGTGTTACCCCTAACAAATACTTGATTTCAAGTATTGTCTCAATGTAATGATTAATAATCAAAGTGGTGAGATATAGCAAGGGTAAAACCCATTCATTCTGCACAGAGCTATATGGGCCAAGTTTCATGGCCTCTGTGATACAAGACAAGGGACCTGAATGCCGAGGACTGTTAGATCGGATAGAATTGGATATGGATATGGCTCTGGATGGCTTGCAACATTATAAGGGAGTGAAGTTTTCTCAAAATTACCGAAAAGCTCCTGAATATAAACAGTCTTTTAATGAAACAGAGATGAAGATTTATGAAGTGATGGCAGGACGACCTTATCCAAAATAAATTTGTGTTTATAATAAAAAAACCTGGGACCATTAGGGCTTGTCTGAGGCCATTTGTCGAACAGATTTGTCCTTTTGATAGTAAAGTGAAACGTCACTTATTTCCTTGAACCAGGCTTTTTTCTCTTTCTCAAGCATTTCTTATCTTCTCGAACGATGGCACAGATATCAGGCTTGTCAAGCTCCTTACAACTTGAATGATCGTACAGCGGACATTCTGGATATCTCTTCGACATCAGCACCTTCCCCTATCCTTCAATTAGTTCTCAACCCCCCCTCAACCCCCCTGTAATTTATTTCATTTTTTCTTTTTGACGTTAATCTTTTCTCTGAGGTTCTTGGAGCATTTGAAGGTCACGATTCTTCTGGCATCCAGGAAGAGATCGCTTCCGGTTTGTGGGTTTCTTCCACGGCGAGATGTTTTCTCTTTTACAATGAATTTACCGAAACGGCTGATAAGGACGTCTTCTTCTGATTCAAGGGTGTGTTTGATGATTTCCAAGAGGGCTTCAATCGTGGTCGAGGATTCTTCTCTTGAGAGGTCGTGGTTTCTGTGAAGGTGGTTGATCAGGTGGGCTTTGTTGACGTTCATGTGGGGGCGCTCCTTGGGGCTGATATGGGCTTTTTATGTATTTATTTGAGGGTTTAAATGGGGGATGGTATTATAATCTTGATTTTTTGTAAAGAATCTTTGATAGTTATGGGATTTCAAATGGTATCGAAAGAAATTTGAAATAATTCTTAAACCATCAAAAAACTTGTTTGGTTTTGACCTGATATGACAAACTAGTTTGTTATCATAAATATGTATAACAGGCTCATCACTTTTTGATGAGGGAGTTTCTATTGACTTTTTAAGGAGTTAGATCTAAACACTCATGAATATGAGTCATTTTCACCCCCTAAAATGAAAATAAGCGATGCATTTTCATGGTAAACAACAGTTAACAGCATTCTCAAACGAAGTTTCTTCTTTCGACCCCAAAAGGGCTGTAGTAAATGATAACGGATTACCATGCAAAATATTACGCCCATGAACTCAGCAGGATGGGGGGCAGTGGTGTTGACCGACTTGGCCGTGCATTGTTCGATGCATGTGTAGACTTAAATCCACATCAAATTGAGGCTGCCCTTTTTGCTCTCCGCTCACCCATTTCAAAAGGTGTTCTCTTGGCCGACGAAGTCGGACTTGGGAAAACCATCGAAGCGGGGCTTGTGCTCTGCCAGTATTGGGCTGAGAAACGTCGTCACATTCTTGTTATTGTTCCCGCATCGCTCCGTAAGCAGTGGGCAATAGAATTATCCGAAAAATTCAATCTGCCTTACACCGTACTCGATGCCAAAACTTTTAAATTACAACAAAAAAATGGAAATCCCAATCCGTTCCGGAATAATAAAATAATCATCTGTTCCATGCACTATGCCTCTGGTAAAGCAGAGGATATTAAAGAAATTCCCTGGGACCTTGTGGTGGTTGACGAAGCTCACAAACTTCGCAATGCATACCGTCAAAGCAATCGCATAGGTCAGCGGGTTCGTTGGGCCACAGAGGATCGAAAAAAACTTCTTTTAACCGCAACACCACTTCAAAACTCCCTTCTGGAGCTTTATGGCTTGTCAACGCTCATTGATGAGCGGCTTTTCGGGGACCTGTCCTCATTCAGAACCCAATACATCAATTATGGCGGCGATATCCCAGGGCTCCGAGATCGATTGAGCGCTTTCAGCTGGCGTTCTTTGCGTAGCCAGGTAGTCGAATTTATTCGCTATACAGATCGTAAACTTATAACCCGCCCCTTCAAACCAACCGAGCAAGAGCATAAGCTTTACGAGGCGGTATCCGCCTATCTGAAGCGCGACGAAGCCTATGCTTTGCCTGCCGGCCAGAAACACTTGCTTATCCTGATAGTTCGCAAGGTGCTCGCCTCATCACCCCATGCCGTTGCCGGAACTTTGGAGACTATGCGGGATCGGCTGCTGAAGCTAAGGGATGACGTTAAGAAAAATGCAAGCGCTATGGAATTGATTATTTCGGATGAAGATCTGGACGATGAGCTTCTGGACGAACTCCTTGAAGATGAGGAGGACAACCTGTTTAAGGAAGAATCGGGGGAGGGCGATCCAGATCAGTCAATCGAACCTAAGTCCGTCGACCTGGAAAAGCTCGATGCGGAAATCAGCGAACTGGAAGATTACATCCGTTGGGCCAGAAGCATCGGTATCGATACCAAAACAAAGGCGCTCCTCACAGCATTGGAAATCGGCTTCAGCAGAATGCAGGAGATGGGGGCTGCCAAAAAAGTTATTATTTTTACCGAATCACGGCGTACCCAAAACTGGCTGAAAGAATTTCTTGAAGGCAGCGGCTACACGGGACAGGTGCTGACCTTCAATGGTACCAACAGAGAACCGGATTCCACGCGTATTTACGAGCAATGGGTTGAGGCCAACAGGAGAAGTGGACGGGTTTCCGATTCGCGTCCTATCGATGTGCGTACGGCCATCATCGAGCGTTTCCGCGACAACGCCAGCATTATGATTGCCACAGAAGCCGGGGCAGAAGGGCTCAACCTTCAGTTTTGCTCGGCAGTCATGAATTTTGATCTGCCATGGAATCCGCAACGCATTGAGCAGCGCATTGGCCGTTGTCACCGCTACGGTCAGAAACACGATGTGGTGGTGATCAACTTCTTGAATGAGCGCAACGCGGCCGACTGCCGTGTTTACGAGTTGCTCGAACAAAAGTTTAACCTTTTCAGCGGCCTGTTCGGTGCAAGCGACGATGTCTTGGGCTCCATCGAAGCGGGTATGGATTTCGAGCGACGTGTACTTGAGATTTACCAGGAATGCCGGAGCGAACGAGAAATCCAAACAGCTTTCGAAAAACTGCAATCTGAGCTGGACGAACAAATCCAGACAAGAATGCGCAATACCCGTAAAATCCTCCTGGAGCATTTTGACGAAGACGTCCATGATCGCCTGAATGCCAATATTTCAGGTGCTCAGGAAAAGCTGGACCGGATCGGTCGCATGTTCTGGGGATTGACCAAGAATGTCCTCTATAAAGAAGCTGAATTCGACGACAAAGCCTTCACTTTCAATTTAAAAAAAAGTCCGGTTCAGGAGGCGTCCACAGGTCGTTACCACCTCATATCCAAAACTAAAGAAAACACGCCCGGTGAATACCTTTATCGATTGAATCATCCTTTGGGTGAACACGTGCTCACCGAATCGAAGGCATGCCCTTGTCCCCTTGCCGAAGTTAGCTTTGACATCACCGGTCACCCAACGCTTATCTCGGTGGTCGAGCAGCTAAAAGGGAAATCCGGATGGTTGAGCTTGCAGCATTTGCGAATCGATTCCTTTGACTCGGAGGACTTCCTGCTTTTCTCCGCTGTGGATGGCCATGGCAAAAATATCGATCAGGAAACCTGCGAAAAGCTATTTAACTGTTCCGGAGCGGTCAGTGAACAACTGATACCAATCAATGAACAAGTGGCCAAAAGGCTCAAGGCGGACAGCCAGCGCCATGCCCAGGCCACCATTGCCCGAAATCTTGAAGAAAACAATCGCCATTTCTCTGAGGCCCGGGACCAGCTCGATAAATGGGCAGAGGACATGGAAATGGCTGCGCAAAAGGAGCTGGAAGATACAAAACGCCGGATTCGCGATTTACAGCGTCGCAGCCGCCAGGCTCCCACCATAGAGGAACAGCTCAGCTTGCAGGAAGAGATCGCCAGGCTGGAACGGAAAAAACGCAAGTTGCGCGAAAAAATATTTGATATTGAAGACGAAATCGTCGACAAGCGTGACCGTCTTGTGGAATCTTTGGAAAAGCGTATGCAACAGAAAACGACATCCACACCGCTCTTCACGATTCAATGGAGGGTGATTTAAAACTTAAGGAGACAAACATGCCATCTGCCGAGCAACTTCGCAACCGTCTTTCAAAAAAGCTCAAAGAGCTCTTTCAGCTCGATCAGCCTGACCTGGATTTTGGTTTTTACCGTATCATGCACGCCAAGGCCGAGCAAGTTCAGGAGTTCATCGAAAAAGACCTGTTGAAAATTGTGGAAGATGCCTTTGGACAGGCTGATGATGTGCGCAAGGATGAATTAAAGGCCAAAATTGAACGGGAAATCCAAGCCGCCAGAGAATATGGTGTGCCAGATCCTGAAAATTCTCCAAAAGTTAAAGAAGCGCAGGCGGAATACGAATCCGTCAAAGACAGCGCAGGCAGCGAGGCCGATGTCTATGACCATCTGTATCGTTTTTTTGAGAGGTATTACGATGCTGGTGACTTCCTCTCACGCCGTTACTACACGCGGGAAACGCCCGGGAAGGCTGCTCCTTTTGGGATACCTTACAATGGTGAAGAGGTCAAACTGCACTGGGCCAATGCCGACCAATATTATATCAAGACAGCGGAATATTTCACGAATTTCACCTTTGACCTGCGGCAAACTCAGGAATTTCGCGCCCTCCGTGAAAAAACCCGGACAGGAATCCTGGAAGGTTTTGAAGACGATTCACCGCTTAAGATCCATTTCCGCATCGCTGACGCAGCCGAAGGCGAACATGGCAATGCTAAGGCAACGGATACCAACAAGCGTTTTTTTATCATCCATAACCAAAATCCAGTCGAGGTAAGCGATGACGGCGAATTGGTCATCAACTTCGAGTACCGTCCGGACCCGGAAAAATCCGGGAAGGAAAAAAACTGGCGTGAGAAACGCAACGCCCAGGCTGTCGAGATGATCCTTGGGCAACTCGAAACAATGATACTGCAAAGCGACGGGCATCGCGCGACCCTTGCCGAGTATCTCCGTCTGCTGACAATCCCTGCGCCCACTGAAAAGGACAAAAAGCGTCCGGTGCTGGCCAAGTACGTTAATAAATATACGGCCAGTAACACCATGGACTATTTCATCCACAAAGACCTGGGCGGATTCCTTCGTCGTGAACTGGATTTTTACATCAAGAATGAAGTGATGCGCCTCGATGACATCGAAGATGCCGATGCGCCTGCTGTGGAAAGCTACCTGGCCAAGATTCGGGTGTTACGCAAAATCGCGGGGAAACTGATAAGCTTTCTGGCTCAACTCGAAGATTTTCAGAAGAAACTCTGGCTAAAGAAAAAGTTCGTGGTGGAGACCAATTACTGCATCACATTAGACCGGGTGCCGGAGGAGCTGTATGTTGAGGTAGCTGCAAATGAGGCCCAATACGATGATTGGAAAAGACTATTTACTTTGGATGAAATTGAGCCAAATTCGCCCAGTTCTGGATCTTTCAAGCCTTTAAAAGTAAGTTTTCTAAGAGCTAATAAAATGCTTGTATTGGACACTCGGTTCTACAATAAAAATTTTAAGGCTAAACTACTTGCCACAATCGAGAATATAGACAAGCAATGTGATGGTCTATTGATACATTCCGAAAATTATCAGGCGTTGAATCTAATAAATGAGAGGTATCGTGGCCAAGTAAAGTGTGTGTATATTGATCCACCTTATAATACTGGTGGCGACGATTTTTTATATAAAGATGGCTATCAAGAAAGCAGTTGGTTATCTCTCATTGAGGACAGAGTTATTATGGCAAAACCATTGCTTAATAGATCTGGCACTTTTTCAACCAGTATAGATATAAAAGAAATAAGTAAGACAATTTTTATGCTTGATTTGGCATTCGGACAAGAGTGCCGCAAGTCAAATATAACCGTAAAAAGAGGGTCACTAACAGGTGCAAAGGTTATTAATCCAGGACCGATAAATATCAGTGAAAATGTTCTAATTTACAGTGTTTCTGAGGAAGGATGGGAGCCAGAAAGAGCATATCGAGAAAAAGAATATGATTCTCGATATGGAAGGTTTCTTATTAATCCAGAGGATGATTATAAAAACTGGGAATTTTCAACAGTTCTCGATCAATTCGCACACAGCCTCAAAATACCAAAGCAAAAGCTCCGAAAAGAATTGGGTGAAGGATATGATCAACAGTTATTCAAATTTGTTGTTTCGAACAGTGATAAAATTGTCCAATTTGCCGGTCTTGACGAAAAAAGTATTAGCAAAGAAGCCCGTGAGCTTAAAGAGAAATCCATAGAAAAACCGAATGAATTTTTTCATCTTCCAAGGAATGGAGTAAATGATTATTATATAAAAAATGGACAAGTTATTCTTTTCTATAAGGATCGATTACAAAAGATTGGTGAAAAATTGGTCCCTGCGGAACCTGTATCAGATATTTGGGATGATGTTCTTCCAAATGACTTGCACAATGAGGGTGGTGTAACATTAAGGAAAGGCAAAAAGCCTGAGAAATTAATTCATCGGATATTTGAAAGTGCAGCTAAAAAAGGCGAACTTATTCTGGACTATTTTGCTGGCACCGCAACTTCAGGTGCAGTTGCCCAAAAAGCGGGGATTAAGTGGATTAATATTGAACATGGCCAGTTTTTTAATGACAAGCCCTTAACGAGACTTAAAAATACTCTTTTTGGCGAAAAGTCGGGAATATCGAAAACTTTAAATTGGAGTGGCGGTGGCTTTTTCAAGTACCTAAGCCTTGAATCCTACGAAGACACGCTGAACAACCTTCGCTTCAATGAAAAGCCAGAGCGCCATCAGGCTGTGGCAGCCAATACCACGCTGAAGGAAGACTATATGCTTCACTATCTGCTGGATGTCGAAACCAAGGGCAGCCAGTCGCTTCTCAATATCGACGCTTTCGCCGATCCAACCGCCTACTCCTTGGCCGTCAAAAAGCCAGGCTCGGATGAGGTTGTTACCCGCTGTATTGATCTTATCGAGACGTTTAACTTTTTGGTTGGCCTGCGCGTTACGCACATTGCTATGCCTCAGTCCTTCAACGCAGAATTTAAGCGCACACGAGACCCGGATCTCCCAGAGGACCAACACACCAAACTGGTGGTGGATGGCCGTGTGAAACAGGACGCGGAAGGGCCCTGGTGGTTTCGTAAGATTGAAGGCTGGGTTCCCATGGACGCCGCCAAACCCAACAACGGCCAACGGGAAAAAGTGCTGATCGTCTGGCGCAAGCTTACCGGCGATCTTGAAAAAGACAATCTAATGCTCGATGAATGGTTCCAGAAGAACCGCATCAGCACCCGTGATTTTGAGTTTGACACCATCTATGTCAACGGTAGCAATAACCTGCCGAATCTGAAGCTGGACGATGAAAACTGGAAAGTCCGCCTCATAGAAGAGGACTTCATGAAACGCATGTGGGACGTGGAAAGCGTATAAGGAGGCGGACTGATGGCACCAAGACGATCACGCGGTCCCAGGCCGCATAAATTCATGAACAAGCTGCTTCTTAATCAGTGGCTCATCAGCCTATTCGGCATTGATCCACTGATAGAACAGAGAAAAAACGGCAAGGTAGTGCGTCCCTTTCATAAGCTGGCGGAACCGATTCGTGATCCGCGCATGGAAGGTCTGGATTCAGACAATATCCACAAATTTTATCACAACCTGATTAACAGTGACATGTTCTGGAATGACGGTGGGCGGAAGCTGAGCAAGGAACAGCTTTTAATCTACGAAGAGAACATTGTTCGGCATACTCAGGCCATCAATGAAAAACGACATCGGCCGATCGTGTGGAAATATTATCAGTGGTTGACGCTGCTCTTTGTTGAAATTTACCTGGACCGATTTTTTGGCAACCGGGAAGGCATGTTGTCGGAGATTAACGCCTTTGTGGAACGCTTTAACCGGCACTGGGTGGATTATGCCGACGTGCCTGCCTACAACGAAGATGACCTGAACAAACTATGTCTGCAAAATGCCACCGGCAGTGGCAAAACCCTGGCGATGCATGTCAACCTGTTGCAGTACCGTCACTATGCTCACAGGCATGGCAAGGACAAGGATTTATCTCGCGTTATTCTGCTCACGCCCAATGAAAGGCTGAGCGAACAGCACATCGCTGAATTAAGGGAAAGCAATATTCCGTCAAGCAATTTCGCCAGTGAGGGATTTAACCTTTTTACGTTGGCTCAGGGATTGAACCGAGTTGATGTACTGGAAATCACCAAGCTGGCGGACCAGGAAGGCCCGAACACCATCGCTACCCGAAGTCTCGGTGACCAAAACTTATTGCTGGTTGACGAAGGCCACCGGGGTATGAGCGGCAAAGAGGAAGGTGTCTGGTTCACACGCCGTAGCAACCTCTGCGCCAAAGGGTTCACTTTTGAATATTCAGCCACCTTTGAACAGGCTGTGAAAGCTTCCGGCAATGCTGGATTTGAGAACAGCTATGCTAAGGCGGTCATTTTCGACTATTCCTACCGCTGGTTTTATGAGGACGGGTTCGGAAAAGATTATCAAATTCTAAATCTTCCGGATTCTTTTGATGAAGCCCAGACTGTCTATATTACCGCATGTCTGCTCAAGTTCTATCAACAACTTCGGATCTACGAAGAGAAATCTTATGATTTTCAACCGTTTAATCTGGAGAAACCGCTATGGGTGTTTGTCGGTAGCACGGTTTCTTCCGGGAAGTTGACAAAGGCTGAAAAATTGATTGCCACTGACGTGGCATTGATCATTCATTTCATTGCGGATTTTCTGGACAACCAGCAGACGTCCATTCGTCGAATGCATGAAATTTTGACCGGGAAAGGTCAGGACACCGGTTTGCTGGATAAGGATGGTAACGACATCTTTGCCGGGGCATTTACCTATCTTGCCAAGATCATGAACACCGGGGAATCTGTTGAAGCCATATACAAGGATATCCTTTCCCGGTTGTTTAACAATGCAGCCGGCGGGAATCTTTCGCTTGATCGAATTAAAGGAGAATCTGGCGAAGTGGCGCTACGGGTGGGAACGTCAGAAATTCCATTCGGTCTTATTAATGTTGGCGATGCCAAGGGCCTTTGTGATCATTTGGTCCAAGTCGCAACACAAAACGGCACCCGGCTGACCGTGGAGGACAGCGACTTTTCAGAGGCTATGTTCGCATCAGTGAAGGATTCTACGTCTCCTGTCAATCTTTTGATCGGTTCTAAAAAGTTCGTTGAAGGCTGGGACTGTTGGCGGGTCAGTACGATGGGTTTGATGCATGTCGGCCGCTCTGAAGGTACTCAGATCATTCAGCTGTTTGGCCGTGGCGTACGCCTAAAAGGGTATGAATGGAGCCTGAAACGTAGTGGTCATTGTCATGCACCTGTCCGCCCGACCTTTATCGAGGAACTCGAAACATTGAATGTATTCGGAATTGAGGCGGACTTCATGGAAAAATTCCGTGAATTTCTTAAAGAGGAAGGTCTCCCAGGGAATGAGCGGCGCAAGACAATAACCATTCCTCTTAACGTGACCTACGATTTCGGCAAAAAGCTTAAAATTCTCCGTCCCAAACGCAAATCCTCAGACGGCAAGGAATATGATTTCAAAAAAGACGCACCGGTTCCGACCGTTGGTGATATTCCGGACTACTTGACACATAACACGGTCGTGGCGGATTGGTATCCGCGTATTCAGGCGGTACAGTCGCGTGGTACCGCACTAGCCGCCCAAAAAGACAAAGTCTCTTTTCTGAAACAGCATCTTGCATTGCTGGATTACGATGCCCTCTTTTTTGAACTGGAGCAGTTCAAGCGTGAGCGAAGCTGGCACAATATCAATATCTCAAAAAATGGTATCCATCGCCTGCTCAAAGACCCAACCTGGTACACCCTCTATTTGCCGCAGGCCAGGATGAACCCGGCAAATTTTGATGGAGTATTGCTTTTACAACAGGTGGCAGCTGAGTTGCTGAAACGCTATTGCGACCACTTTTACAATTACCGTAAACGCGAATATATCGAACCACGGCTGGAGTTGCGCGAGTTGACGCCAGCTGATGACAATATTCCACAGGAGGAATTCTATCAACTCATCGTTGATGGTGATGAAGAGCAGGTTATCGCCGGTATCAAACGAATCCAAAAAGACCTGGAAGACAGAAAAGATGACCTGTTAAAGGTGGGTGATTTGAATGCCTGCAATTTTGGCAACCACCTCTTCCAGCCGTTGTTCCATGTCCGACGGGGCGGAAAAATCACCATTCTGCCGATAGCACTCAATGAAAGCGAGTACCAGTTCGTCACCGACCTGAAGACTTGGTGTGACCACCATAAGGCCGTTTTAGAAAAAGACGGTATGGAGCTTTTCCTACTCAGAAATTTGAGCCGTGGTAAAGGTGTCGGTTTCTTCGAAGCAGGCAACTTTCACCCGGACTTCATCCTATGGGTGCTGGTTGGCGGCAAACAGTATATCAACTTCATTGAGCCCCACGGGCTTATTCATGAAGGTCCCGCCAGTGAGAAGGTGTTGTTCTATAAGCGCATCAAAGATGTTGAGAAACGAATGAATGAGCCCAGCATTATTCTAAACAGCTTCATCCTCTCATGGACACGGTACCCGCAATTGAAATGGGGTAATTCCCGAGAGGAACTTGAGAACAAGCATGTTCTTTTCATGACGGATGACAGAGACCAGTATATCGGTAAGCTCTTTGGCGAAATGCAATAATCAACAGGAAAGCTCTTGAAAAATTCAATATCATGCATCAGTTCGGCACCGAGAGAAAGTGATTGATGAAATAGATGATAGATGTTGGTGACAAATCGATAAATTTGAACTGTTTTAACAGTTTATATCCGACGATTTCAGCAACTTGCCATATCTCAATATCCCATTTCTCAGAATTAGTCATGCTAACATGACTTCTCATGGAGCACTAAATCAAATGTTCTTAACTTCTTTATTGTAAATCACCATATATTGTATAGGACGAATGCTGTACATGATGATATTCTTCCATTTCCTGAAGGAGTTCGTAATACGGCAAGAAACATAGAGTTGCTACGGAGTTGCCGAGTAAAAAATGTACCAGAAAGAAATTGAATATTGTTGAAAATATTTCATATCTCATTCAACAAAATCCCACTAACTTCCTTATCCTCGATCCCGAGATATCTCATGGTCACAGATGGATTTGAATGACCGAATCTTTTACACAAAATTTCAAACCCAACCCCAAAGTTCTTCCTCTGTATGTATCCAAAGGTTTTCCTCATACTATGGGTCCCATAGTTCCCCCTCATTCCTGATGTCCACTCTTTGACCTTCTGGTTTACATAGGATTTGGTTATTGGACAATTCACCCCTTTCCTTGATTTGAACAAAAATTCTTCATCCCCGGGATCAGCTTCAGCCAAGAAAACGTCAAGAACCTTCCGACTCTCTTTGTTGACCATCAACACATTCTGTTTTCCAGTTTTCTTTTCTATCACCTGAAATGTTTCACCAGGCGCCAATCCTCTAACATCTCCAACTTTCAAATCCAGCAAATCACTGATCCTCAACCCATTATTGACACCCAAGGTAAATAACAACAAATCCCTCGGATGGCTTTTTAGTTTCCTCTTGATCTTCTTTATGTCCTTGATATTCCGGATCGGGCTCACCGTGATCCGGGACCCCTTTTTAGGGTGGTTTTTGTTACTGCTCATATTCACCTCCAATCTCAACAATATGCATATATATATAAAAAAGTTAATGTTGAAAAGCAATGGAAAAATTGATGGTCTGAAATTGAAGGTGGTAAGTGGTTGGAATAGCATTCTTTATGGAAGTGGGGATAGGTGAATCTCAACTTATATGGAAAAGTTGAGATTCAGGGATTTGTTCTGTCCAGGACAGAACAATCTAACCAGAAGACATCCGATATGCATTCTTATTGATAGGTATATAATTTATTCACAGGGTGATGGTTCACCATATATGAGCTGAAGTTGCTGGAATCGATGGAAACAGATTCTCGATCATGATCAGGAGGGTCTAAAACAATGGTTCTTGAACCGGAACTTTGAAAGAAGGAATCAGGGCATGGCGAAGATGATGGCTAAATGGTATGAAGGTAAAGCGTCAATTGGGGCGGAAGAAAAACCAACAGCTGGACCCTATTCAAAATAGGCCACCTTCAACACCTTACTCAAAACATCCCGGCATGGACTAATGATTCTTGTAGGCGGCACAGCAAAAAGAGCAATCCCAGGAGAATTTTTCATTTTCCCTATTAGCTTTCCGGCCTTGGCCAGATTGATGTCATAGGGTGGATCTTCATCTGATTTCAGGGTGCTCCAAGCGTTCTTCTGAAATGATACAACGATGCCATCATTTGACAGAAAACCCCTTGAACATTCAATAACTCTTTCTGTTTCAGCTTCTTCCAGTCGTCTCATTGCTTTGGCACCGATAAGTTTCTGTACACCAGCGACACCGCCCCATTTACCGCCAGGAGCACTTGGCATCGAGAAAATGACACATAGGCCGATACGAAAAGGAGCATCATAATCAAGATCTAGCAGGCGGTCCCTTCTCTCAATGTTCAGTTCCTCCATTGATCGAGCTGGATCAAACGGAAGGTCAATGATACCGGACGGTTTCAAAATGTTTTTCCAGAAACGGTTTTCTTTGCCGTTATCCTTGAAAGAGAAAAACATACCGGATTGAACAGAGTGAGATGCAGGATTACCAAAGACCAGTAACAGGGCCGGCCGAGAATCCTTTTTAGAAGGAATGAGTTGTTCCGATTTATAGAGGAGACGATTTCCTTTCCTCTGATAAATACTTTTGTTGGCATCATCTGAC
>Ga0233431_1004202_pt1 | contig 15842 bp, 14 predicted proteins | sample SI_118_April2016_FD_179867 | JGI IMG/M metagenome (GOLD analysis project Ga0233431, IMG submission 179867) | Seawater microbial communities from Saanich Inlet, British Columbia, Canada - SI_118_April2016_200_MG | ecosystem: Environmental > Aquatic > Marine > Inlet | place: Canada: British...
CTGAACCCCGAGTCAAACACATGCAAGATGATATGGTGGAAGTCACCCGTGTCGCTGAACCAGCTATATATCCCAATGAAAATCGCGTCGATGTGAAATACACCGTTTTTATACAGGGTAAAGAAGTCAATATGTTTAAGTCGTTTTCTGAAATCCATCCCATGCGCCACTTTTCCATCCCTGAAATTGATTTAATTGCATCACAAACAGGCTTTGATAGATTGTCAGCAGAGGAGTTCCTTAGTGGCAAGGACGCAGGGGAAGAAACCTGGGGGGTTTGTTTTGTACTTAAAAAATCTTGAAATAAAAGGAAAGACCAAATGAAGAAGGCTCTGATAACAGGAATAACGGGTCAAGATGGGGCCTATTTGGCTGAGTTTTTAATTGAGAAAGGCTATGAGGTATATGGCACTTATCGACGCTTATCAACACCGAATTTTTGGCGATTACAGTATTTGAATGTATTTGATAAAGTGCAACTGATACCATGTGATCTTCTGGACAGCGATTCATTGTTTGAGGCCATTCAGATTAGTGAACCGGAAGAGATATATAATATGGCGGCGCAAAGTTTTGTTGGAGCATCGTTTGAACAACCCATCAGTTCTGGTGAAATCAGTGGTCTCGGTGTGACCCGCTTACTTGAAGCAGTAAGAAAACTATGTCCTGAAACTAGAGTGTATCAGGCATCGACCAGTGAATTATATGGTGATAATAATTTTCAGTCCCAAAATGAGGATACTCCCTTTGCTCCATCAAGTCCCTATGCGGCAGCAAAATTATATGCGTATTCAACAATAGATATTTATCGTAAAGGTTATGGACTGTTTGCCAGTAATGGAATTTTATTTAATCATGAATCACCCCTGCGTGGTTTAGAATTTGTTACCAGGAAAATCACGAACGCGGTTGCTAAGATTAAATTAGGTCTGGAAAAAGAGCTTGTCCTGGGCAATCTCACTGCCAAGCGGGACTGGGGGTATGCGAAAGATTATGTTGAAGCAATGTGGATGATTCTTCAGTATAAGGAACCAGGTTCATTTGTGGTTGCCACAAATGAAGCTCATTCTGTTGAAGAGTTTGCAAAAAAAGCATTTGGAATTGTTGGCCTGGATTATCAGGAATATGTCAAACTTGACAATCGTTTTTTGAGACCTGCTGATGTGAATTATTTATGCGGAGACTATAATCGTGCAAGAGACTTGTTGGGATGGGAGCCAAAGACAAAATTTGATGGCTTGGTTGAATTGATGGTAAATGAAGACATGGAGAGATGGGAACGTTGGAAATCAGGAGAGCATTTCCCGTGGGATGCATTTAGTTATCCACATGAAAATAATATTTTGTCACGTTCACTAAAATTTGATAAATAAAAATGATCCCTCATAACCAGTTTATACCGGTCAATGAACCTCTCCTCGACGGTAATGAGAAAATATACGTCAATGAATGTATCGATTCAGGCTGGATTTCCTCTGAAGGGTCATTTGTAAAGAAATTCGAAGATGGTTTCGCTGCCAGAGTGGGCAGAAAACACGGTGTCGCTGTGTCCAATGGAACCGCTGCACTGGATATGGCGGTAAAGTCTTTGGGAATAGGCCCTGGAGATGAGGTTATTTTGCCAACTTTTACTATTATCTCCTGCCTAAATCAGATCATTAAATCCGGTGCCACTCCAGTTCTTATCGATAGTGATATCCTGACCTGGAACATGAATGTTAGCCAAATTGAAGATAAAGTTACTAGGCGGACCAAAGCCATTATGGTTGTGCATACCTATGGCTTACCGGTAGATATGGATCTAATACAGGACATTGCCAGGAAATATGACCTTAAAATCATTGAAGATGCCGCAGAAATGCATGGCCAAACATATCGGGGTAAACCCTGTGGTAGTTTTGGGGATATAAGTATATTTAGCTTCTATGCCAACAAACATATTACCACTGGTGAGGGTGGTATGATCGTCACAGATGATGAAGTATTGGCTGAAAAATGTAAATCACTGCGAAATCTCTGTTTTCAGGAGGAACAACGATTCGTCCATGAAGAACTTGGATGGAATTATCGTTTGACTAACCTACAGGCAGCTGTGGGTTTGGCTCAACTGGAAAAACTGGATGAACACATCCAGAGGAAAAGATTAATGGGTAAACTATACACCGAATTGTTAGCCGATCTACACCAACTTCAATTGCCTCTAGAAGAGACAGATTATGCCAAGAATATCTACTGGGTTTATGGACTCATCCTAAATGATGAGTCACCTATTAATGCAAAAGAATTAATGAAATTATTAGGTGAAAATGGGATTGGTACACGACCTTTCTTCTGGCCCATGCACATGCAGCCCGTATTTATAAAGCTAGGTTTATTCAAAGGAGAACAATATCCAGTAGCAGAATTTATGGCGAATCGAGGGTTTTATGTTCCTTCGGGGATGGCAATCACAGAAAATCAGATTAGAAATGTCAGTAAAAAATTAATACATTTATTAGCTTGAGTAGAGTGACTGATCAACCACCCCTATATGCACAAAATAATTATAAATAGTTGATTAACTTAGACAATGAGCATTAAAAAAATCATATTCATAAATTTGATTCCGCATGTTGGAGCATTGCCAGCATTAATTAGTAGTGTATCATCACTCTCCGAGCGTGGTTTTATCATTGATTTTGTTACGATTAAATATGCAACCCACATTCCCAAGCCAAAATTTCCAAATTTGAATGTGAATGAGATATTTCTACCTGCAAAATCTAGTAGGTTCAGGCTTGTCCCATCAATTTTATTCAATTTTTATCACACGCGAAAGCTTCTACGAAACAGGAAATCCTATCAATGCATGTTTGGTGTTGATCAGACTGGCATGATATTATCTGTAGCCATGAGTCGATTTATTAACACACCTGTTATTTATTTTCCAATGGAACTCTATTTATCCCAGGAAAACACCAGAAGGCTCGCCAAAATGTATAAGTTTTTAGAACGTGTCTGTAATAGACAAACTAAGATAACAATAATACAGGATGATGTGAGGGCGAACCTATTAATTAATGATAATACCATCTCACCCAGTCAAATTGAAATCGTTCCAAATTCTGCACTAGGTATAGCGAGCCACAAAAGAGGATATTATTTTAACGAAAAATTTGGAATAGCTAAAGATAAAGTAATCATTCTTTCTGCGGGGAATATTATTGGTTGGGCTATGAGTTATGAGCTTGCAGAGAGTGCCTTATTATGGCCTGAGGATTATGTATTAGTTCTTCATGGCTATGTACAAGATAATCAGCACGAGTATTTGGAAAGGATAAAACGGCTGGTAGGACAAAGTAACTCCGTAATAATTTCCCAAGACATGGTTCCCTATGAGGAAATTGATTATATGCATTCTTCAGCTGATATTGGTCTTGCTCTTTATAATCCTCAAGAACATAGGCGCTCCACTGATTTTGAACACGTCGGCCTGGCATCAGGGAAACTCATGCGATACTTGAAAGTCGGATTGCCTGTAATTGCTTCCAATTTACCCAATCTTAAGAAGCTCATGGATCAGCACAATTGTGGAGTGTGTGTAAACCATCCAAATGAGATAAGAGACACATTGAAAATGTTATCTGACAATTATAACGAATATAGTCTAAATTCAATCATGGTATATAATGAACAATTTGAGTTCAATAGTCATTTTGATAAAGTTGTCAAAAGAATTAGAAAATGGTAGCAATTATGTATGTTATTCAAAACTCGTTTCGCTTGGAAAAATGGTGTACAATTAGTCACAAATCTTGGTTTAAATCACAACTCATTATTTCAATGATACCATAGTAATAATGATTAATCAATTTATTAGTAAGGACAGTATCCTCGATTTTAAAGAATATTCATTGTGAACAAACAGGATGCAAAATTTAATAATTATCAAATTCAAAAAAACATACAGATTCCACAAAGAAATCTGGCATTCAATTTATAAAATATTGATGTATTAATCAGAGGTAGGATAAATAACTCCATGATAAAAGATAAAGTTTACATGATCGGTGAAATAGGCATTAATCATAATGGTGACTTAAACATTGCTAAAAAGTTGATCGATGCTGTGAATGCATGCAACTGGGATTGTGCAAAATTCCAAAAACGTAATCCCGATGTATGCGTTCCAGAAGCTCAAAAAAGTGTCATGAGGGAGACCCCGTGGGGTAAGATGACATATCTTGATTACAAGTACCGGGTAGAGTTTGAATCTGCACAATATAACGATATTGATCGATATTGTGCAGAGAAGCCAGTCGACTGGACAGCCTCAGTCTGGGATCTGGATAGCTTGAAATTCATTCAGAATTATCAGGTTCCATTTATTAAAATTCCCTCCGCCCTCATAACTGATTCAGAGTTATTAAGAGCATGCGCAGAGACAAAAATTCCACTGATGATAAGTACAGGTATGAGCACCCTGACTGAAATTGATGAAGCTGTAAATATAATTTTAAAAGTTGGTGTGAACCCAATTGTGATGCACTGCAATTCATCTTATCCAGCCAAACATGATGAGCTCAATTTGAGTCTGATACCATTCTTAAAGGATCGCTATGACTGTCAGATTGGATACTCTGGGCATGAAGAAGACCTTGAACCCTCAGTGGTGGCTGTGGCACTTGGTGCGACGGTGATTGAGAGACACATTACGCTTGACCACAACATGTGGGGTACAGACCATAAATCTAGTCTGGAAGTCATGGCAATGGATATTCTTCGAAAGCGCATATCTGTTGTAAGAGAAACTATTGGTATTCCGGAGAAGATTGTAACTGATAGTGAGAAAGAGATTCGTGCGAAGCTAAGGAAATAGTTGCCTTGAGAAAGCAATTCATTATTGGGATCTCAGGTGGTTCTGGTGCAGGCAAAACGACACTCTCTAAAGCAATTATTGAAAATTATTCCAATGATAGAATTGCCTATATCTGCCTTGATTCATTTTACCTTGATCAATCACATATACCGCTTCAAGAAAGAGAACGAATAAATTATGACCATCCTGATTCAATAGACTTCAAATTACTTATTTCCGTTCTAAAAAAAATCAAAATGGGTGAGCCCATAGATATCCCTCGTTATGATTTTGCTACACATGCGAGATCAAATTTAATTCAACATATTGAGCCGACTTCAATTATAATTCTAGATGGAATTCTATTATTTCAATCCCCTGAGATTCTCAATTTGTTAGATGTGAAGATATTTATAAATATATCAACTGAGATTCGATTAAAAAGACGTGTTCAAAGAGATGTCAAAGAAAGGGGTAGGACGATTGATAGTGTGATTCATCAATTCTATGAGACGGTCTCACCCATGCACGAGCTTTATGTTCAACCGACACTGAAATATGCAGATATTGTAGTAAACGATAAATTTGTCTCAGAACATGTTATTGAAGAAATCAATTCCCGAATTCACAATGAATATAGAGCGAGCAAGTAAGTAAATGCGCTTATTAACTGCTTTTCTCGTTTTTATGTCTTTTGAAGCGTTCATCACCAGTGGCAACTATATTCAATCTGGTGGAAATATAGCTAGATATGTTTCCAAATTTGATGAATTATTTGTTCTCACCATGCTATTAATTTCCGCATATTTTTTAACGCGCGGGCACCTTAAAAAATACAAATATGTGCTGATCTCAATTTCTTCGTTGTTCGTAATAATTATCATTTCCAGCATTGTTAACGCAGTGAAAATTACCACTATTCTTGAGTTTATGTTGAGGTACGGAAAAATACCAATAATTATATTATACGTATTGATAAAAAATATTGATAAAAATCAATTGTACATGGTTTTAAGAAAATATATAGTTTTGCTTGCAACCCTCCAGTTTTTCATAAATCTGCTTTGGGCTGTTGGGATTAAAATCATTCCAAATATTAGAATAGATTCTCCAGATGACTGGGCAATCGGCACTTTGGGAAACACATTGTTAGTTGCTTTTGTAGGTATGATTGCTATTAGTACACTTTTGTATGAGAATTATTATCACAAAATACCCAGATGGAAAAAATATCTTAACCTCTTAATTATCATATTGTTGATCATTCAAATATACTGGTCGCGGTCACATCACTTGACAGTGATTGGAATTGCAGTCTTTTCTGTGATTGGATTTATGAACATACTATCAACGAGAAAAAATATCATAACGATACTTTTTATCTCGATGGTAATCAGTGGAGTGGGAATCAGGTACATAATGAGCAGCAGTTATGTAAATATTTCACACCAAATTGACAGATTATCATTGTCACCCAAATGGATCAGTACTTATGAATCTATCTTTTTGCTTCCGAGCACCTCACCATACGTTATCTTTGGTGTTGGTCCAGGTCAGGGCGGATCCTTTATCGCAAAAGAGAATCCCACATCAATAACACAAAACTTGTTTTTACCTTATGAGTCAGCAAAAATAAGAAAAGGATCAATAATCACACTGACATTTACTGGGATTAATACTATAGCTAGTGAGCTTGGCCTTGTTGGATTGCTTTGGTATTTACTCACCGTGGCATTATTGTCACTTCACCTCTTTAAAACGGAGGAATCAACTGGAGGTGGTTTAGCTATTTCAAAGAATATCACTATTGTAACTATTATAAATATTTTCTTTTTGGAAAGTATAATGATAGATTTATTTCAGCACACGATTATCCCTGTAATACTTGCTTGCTATATCGTTTGTGTAGTCAAATCTAATCCCATTAGTCTCAACCAACGGGTTAGCAACGTGGTCGAAAATGATTTCCAGACCGGATGACCTTTCCACCTAGAAAATATTTGCAGAGAGATTTAACTTTAATCAAGGAAAGTCTTTCAAAGTTTAACCCCCAGGCTATTATTCTATATGGAAGTCATGCTAGGGGTGAGGGGGCGTTTTGTACAATTGATGGTGTTGAATATGCTTACAATGATTATGATATCATTTTGTTGTTTCAAAATTTACCAAACAATGATTATACCAAAATTAAAGTTGATCTAAAAAAACTCACACGGGTAAAGTGGTTCGACATAGGTGAGTATACGCCAAAATCTCTTGGGAAATTAAAAAACACAGTTATGGGTTATGATTTATTTAGTAACCACCTGGTTATCCATGGTGACGAGGAAATTCTCATAAGTTATATGGTAGATGTAAAGCAGCGGGATATTCGTATTCGAGAAGCTGAGGTGTTATTGTTTACTCGGATATGGTGTCTTATCGGATCTTATCAGAGTCTCGATGAAATTCCCGATTTAGCTGGTGAAGACCTCTGGTTTTTTCACTATCAGTTATCAAAAGCTATTTTTGCTATGGTGGACTCAACTTTAATTCAAAAGGGAGCGTATCGTAGTCAATATAATGAAAAGATCATAACCTATCTCGAGTTGGAAATCAGTGAACTATCTGAGAATCTTTTAAATTGGGCGTATAAAATAAAAATTAATCCTCAATCCGGGGGATTTGCATCCTTAAGCAATCTAGATCTGTTTAATCAGGTTTATGACAGGTATGTGAATTCATTCGTTAAGTTGTATAATATAATGTACCATGTGAACAATGTAGATGACCATGAGCGATTGTTGCAGTTAAAAAAGCATGACATCAAATATCGTATTATATCCTCCCTGAACAAAATAAATATCTGGAAATCAAAATATAAGAAACACACATTCAATCTTGCCCAGTTAGGTTTATTACTATCCTATAATCTATTCCCACAAAATCAGGCTTTCCTTAAGACATGTCAGTTTTATTTATCCACAGCACTCGATCAAAATATCGAAGTTCATGACTGGGAATCGTTAAGAAAAATCATATCCCTAGAAAGACAAAAAGTATAGTATGGCTACTGTGTTATTTTTGGTTGATGCGTTCAGCAGCAAATATGTAATAAAAGAGCGAGCTCCCTTTCTCCATTCGTTAACTAAGCGATCCCTTTACTATAAAAAAGTTAAACAATCGGTTGGATTTTGCGAAAGAAGTGAAATAGCAACAGGGAAAGCTTCCTTAGAGAGCGGATTTTTAACTGCTATTGGCTATAAAAAATACAATAATCAATTTTCCCAATATAAATCAATCCTTCAGATATTACACGTAGTGGAAAAAATTATTGATTTTGTGAAACTATCAATCATCAAACAGCGGTTACGGAAATACATCTATAAAATATTTCAGAAGATAAATCCAAATATTATCCTCAAGCCCTATAATATTCCATTCAATATTTTACCCTATTTTGACCTCACTGAGGACAAGCAAGACCTGTGGGATATTAATGAACCTGGGGAGAAGAATTTATTCAAGGATATTATTGAGTCTGGATATGGGTTTGATGTAAGTATGTTCACTTCATTACGGAACAGCAGTGAACTTGCCACAGAGGAAAAATTCGATATGCTTGAAAAAGTCCTCGCAACAAAATATAAGGGGGTAATATTTGTCTATATAGCGGATACAGATATTATCGCTCACAAGTACGGAATAGCTTCTGATGAATTGAATTCAGCGATTCTTAACATCGATCAGAGATTAAGCAAGGTTATCAAAAAGCATTCAGAAGAAAATAAGTTTATCGTATTAGGCGATCATGGAATGTTGGATGTTGAAAGGCGGATCGATGCTGGAGAAATAGTTAAATCGCTGGCTGATCTCAACAAATTGCGTAATGGTGTGGACTATATGTATTTCCTCGATTCAACAATTCTCCGGATTTGGATCATGAGCAAATCAGATGCTACTGAGAAGTTCCTCTATTCTGTAAAAAATGATCCAGTATTGAACTCAAATGGCGACGATTCAATTTTCCCGGGGGACAGTCATGATAGAAAATATGGTGACTATATTTGGTACGCAAATCCTAGTGTATTAATATACCCGGATTATTTTCAAGGCAATGAACCATACAAGGCAATGCATGGATATGATACAGAAATTTCACAACACATGGGCACTTGCATAGCTTATGGAGAAAACATAGTTCCTGCAGAAATTGAAATGATTTATCTGCATGAGATGTACAATGTTATTAAAGAACATATGACGAGAAAGTGAACAGAATGAAGCGAATATATATTGCTGGCAGTGGTGGCATGCTGGGCGAAGCTATGCATAAGCAACTTATGAAGGATTACACAATTAAATGCACGGATATCGATCTAAATGAGGATTGGCTCTCCTTTTGTGATTTTCGTGACTATAAACAATACGAGCAAGATGTATTCGACTTCAAACCAGATCTCCTCATTCATTTAGGTGCGCATACTGATTTGGAATATTGTGAGAAGGAGGAAGAAGATTGCTATAAAACAAACACACTTGCAGTGGAAAATGCGTGTTTCATTGCTAATAAATTAATGATCCCTATTGTCTATATTAGTACAGCAGGAATATTTCACAGCGACCAGGATACTTATGATGACTGGGATACTCCCTCACCACGTGGGAATTACGCGCGTTCTAAATACCTCGGTGAAAAAATCGTACAAAGTTTAGTGCCAAGACATTTTATTTTTAGAGCAGGTTGGATGATGGGTGGCGGTCCAAAGAAGGATAAAAAGTTCATCAATAAGATTATTCAGCAAATAGTTTCTGGAAAAAAGGTTCTCCACATCGTAAATGATAAATTTGGCACACCGACCTACACCCATGATTTCGCTAAAAATGCACTGGAGGTAGTCCAATCTGAGATGTATGGTATCTATAATATGGTATGTGACGGGCTAACCAGTCGGTTAGATGTTGCCCAGGAGGTTATACAATTGATGGGCTTGGAGGATAAAATTGACCTGGTAGAAGTGACATCAGAACATTTCCAGGAAACATATTTTGCACCACGTCCACTATCAGAAAGATTAATAAATAGAAAACTCGATTACAGAAATATGAATCACATGCGAAATTGGAAATTGGCTCTGCGTGAATATTTAGCCGATTATTATTCTTGATGAACCATTATGGATAATACCTTAAAATTCTCTATCGTCGTGTGTTGCTACAATGGTGAGGCAACGATAGAAAGATGTTTGAATAGCCTGTGGAATTTATCCTATGACAAATCGCAATACGAAATAGTGCTGATAAATGATGGTGCTATTGATAAAACAGGTGAAATCATTGAGCGCATACTTTCAGAAAAGAGTGAGCTACTGCCCCTCGCAACACATTATGTCAGTGAGAATAGGGGGCTCAGTGCCGCCAGAAACAGAGGTATCAAAAAGTCTCGAGGTGAAATTATACTGTTCATCGATGAGGATGCAGCGGCAAGTGAGAATTGGCTGATCGAATGCGAAAATAGTTTTCAAGAAATCAATGAACCCGGTATCGTTTATGGGCCTGTGAATCCGTTCGAAGATAGCAACAAGTTTGAGAAATATATAAAAGACGTCCACTACACACATTTTAACAATATGGGTGATCAAACCCATATCATGATCGGAACGAACATGGCGTTCCATCGATCCATATTTGAAAATAACTTCCAATTTGATGAATCATTTACCTATCGAGGTGATGAGACAGCTCTATTACTTCTGCTAGGGAATAAATATAAAATTCGGTATAATCAAAAAATGCCTGTCAGACATAAATATCCCCAAACCATTGGAATCTGGTTAAATGAGAGATATCACAATGGACTCATTTCCAGACAGCTATTGAAATTGAGGAAGACCCACAAGCTTAAAACTTCATCCAGTGGAAATAAGAAACTAGTGTATATATTCTTGCTTCTAGTGGCTCTAGTCTACTTTGATACTTGGTTCGTGCTCTTGACTTTAATTTTTGGAATTGGGTTTACACTCGCTCTAAAACGCCTGGTATTGAAGAGTAAATATACGCTTTTAAAAAATCACTACGGCATACTTGCACTCGTGTTATTCCCATTTTCATATCTCTTAAAAACAATTGGATTTGTGTATCATTATAAAGGACTGCTTGCTACTTACCAAAAGTGACAACCTGTTATAAAATGAAAACATTGCATCTAATATGGTCTTTCGGCCATGGTGGTATTGAAAATTTGTTGATCAATATTATTAACAATGGGAACCACAATAAGAAATCAATGTTTCTCCTTATTATTAATGATGACTTTGATAAACAAATATTGAAGCAACTAGATCCTGATAAGTGCACTCAAATATATTTGCATAGGTCACGAAGCTCCCGGGATATAAAACCCTGGGTTAAATTATTTAGAGTGATCAGTGAAATAAAGCCCAATATAATTCATCATCACAGACAAAATAGTATACTGCTAACTTTTGTTTCAAAATTATTTGTTAATCATAAAGACATACTAACTTTCCATTATTTACCGGATGATCAAGAAAAGCTGAAGATTATAAGACTATTTGATCATGTAATATTTATCTCAAAATCAGTTGAATCACAAACCCATAGAATAGTAAAGTTAAAAAAGAGCAAAAACAGTGTGGTTTATAATGGTATCCCCTCTCGTAGAAGGAAGTATTCTGCAAGAAAAGATGAAGATGAAAGCATTGGCATTGCCTGTGTTGGTCGCCTGAATCATCTTCAAAAAGGTCAACATCTTATTTTGAATGCAACCATATCTCCACATTTTCCACGCAATCTTGTGTTTAAGATCACATTTATTGGTGATGGGGATTCCCGAGAATATCTCGAATCTTTGGCAAGAGAAAATAAAATAAAATCACGTGTATCCTTTGTAGGTCCGAAATCCCAAGATGAGATATCATCCCTTATGCAACATGTTGATATTATTATACAACCCAGCATCTCCGAAGGGTTTGGTTTATCGCTATTGGAAGCGATTCAATTTAATAAACCCTTGGTGATCTCAGACATCCCAGCATTTAAAGAAGTTTGTTTACCAGGAGAATATCCTCAATATTTTAAATGTGGTGATGCTGATTCATTGGCTAGTGTTTTGCACACTGTTACACAGGAAATATTAAGTGGAGAACTTTCCCTAATTGACGGTCAAATTTATGACGATAATTATTCCAAGAAATATTCAATTGTGAAAACAATCGCGGAGTATGAAAAAATATATAAAAATGCTTAACTATTTCAATCAATTGTGTTGGTAATGAGACCCTCTGCTTTGATCTTGATGCAAGATCATGAGAATATGAATAACCTTGTACCGGTGGCCAATCAGCTAGTAACTGAGGGCGTTGAAATTGAATTCATGCATATGGATAACATATTGCACCAGGACATTGCGAGTTATCTTCCTGAAGGGTCTCATGTAATTGAATTTCCGGTCTCAACAACCAAATCTTTTTATCTACTCAAACAGTTAGACAGAATACGCATCATTCTTCGGCTATTGATCACTCCTCTCAAGTCTACATATAAATATTTACTGACAGGACGAATTGGCATCTTAGAGTATGTAGTGATTAAAAAATTATTAAAAAATAATGAAGCAACAAAAGTATACTCAATTCAAGATGCCATTATTATTTATCCCGAGTCTAACTCAGCCTGGAAAAGGCTCCGGAAATATCTATATTTCACAAAAAACCGACTAAATATATGTGATAGAATTTATGTGTCTGGAGATGTTACAAAAGAGTCGATGATCTACGATGGGGTAGATTCAGAGAAAATTATTGTTACTGGATTGCCTAGATTCAATGTTGTTGAAAAACATATCGATGAAAATCTGGACTCTTCAAAAGTGTTCCTATTCATAACTGGTGCCCATCGCTGGAATGGATTTACTAAGTGGGGTAGATTCCAGGAAGACACAATAGATGTTATTAAAAACATATTTCAACCTGCTAGTGGTTATGAAATATGGATTAAACAGCATCCGCGAGACGACTATGCCATTGAATCGGATTCCATTAAGGTGATCAATGATAAGTCAATCAAGGTCGAAGATGTGCTAAATCAGGTTGACTATATTTTTGCTTCAGTTAGTCCTTCAACTATTTTGTTTCAAGCGATAAATATGGGAAAAAAGGTATTCTTTGTTGAATACGAGAATTTGAGCCCTATAATGCCGATGTACGAGACAATGAAAAAATATATACCGACCATAAATATATCTGAGCTTAAGAATTATATTGAAAAAGTATTGGATGATGGTTCGATAATTGATATAAGTGCAAAAGATAATAAATTTTTAAAAAAAGAGAATAGTCAATCTATTGCTAATATTGTGCAAGATATTCTTTGAAAGAAGGGGATAGAGATTTTGAAGAAAATTAAAGTTGGGGTGATCGGTTGTGGCGCAGTGGTAGAATTGTTTTACCTGGCTTCATTGAAGCGATTAAAATCACAAATAGACGTTTCTTATTTTGTTGACATGAACGAAGAACGAGCTGAAAAATTCGCGAAAAAGTTCAATTGCAAATTTACAACAGATTATAAATCAATTTCATCGCAGGTAGACGCTGCAATAATTGCTACCCCGCATCATTTACATCACCCAATTGGAAAATATTTCTTGGAGAATGGTGTTCATGTATTGATAGAAAAACCAATTTCAAACTCAACGAAAGAGGTGGAGGAGCTGATAAGTATTGCCAAAGAGAAATCTTTGATCGCCTCAGCGGGAAACTTCCGTCGGTATCAGGATTCAATGCTGTGGATGAAGTCATTTACTAAGGAAATGCCACTGGGGAAACTCATGAGTTTTATTGCAAGAGAGGGGGGCAAGTATAATTGGCCGGTAACGACAAATTCATTTTGGGATAAGAAATCGGCAGGTGGGGGTGTACTCATTGATACTGGTGCGCATACCATTGATCAAGTTGCCATGCTCTGTGGAGCACCCATTTCTTTGGAATATAATGATAACGCAATCGACAATATTGAGACTGATTGTGATGTGAAATTCATATACAGCGATGATGTCAGTGGAGATGTGCAACTTAGCAGAACGATAGCATTAGGTGCAGGTCTTTTGTTAAAGTATGAAAAGGGATCCCTTTATCTCGATCTCATCGGGAAGCGGATTCTATCTGAAAATGATTTGGTCAATCAGCTGAAATACAATGGACATACTATCGCAGACCTTAAAGTACAAGATTATGTAAAGCTCATGGAACGCCAGCTTAGACATTGGTCTGATGCTATTCAGAACAACTCGTCTTCATATGTCTCAGCTGAGGATGTTCTGCCTTCGATTCAAATTATTGAAACTTGCTATACGCAAAATAATAAAGCTTAATAAGGTTTAAAATCATGCAAGAGCGAAAAAAAATATTGATTACCGGCGGTACTGGATTTGTGGGTTCAAACCTCATTGGCCGAATGTATAATGACTATGATATCTCTGTATTAGTGCGTAACCATTCGTCATATGCTAGGCTATCTCGTTACAAAAATATTAATGTTATCACTGGCAGTTTATCTGACCAAGGAGCGCTAGAGGATTCGATAAAAAGTGTCGACTGTGTTGTCCATCTTGCTTATGATCCTTCCTCCCAAAAATCCAATCTCAGTGGAATAAATAATATTATTGAGACCTGTCTGAAGTATGATAAGAAATTAGTCCACATGAGCACAATATCTGTCTATGAACCCCTATCAAGCCCTACAATCAATGAGAAATCGGAGTACAAGGGTAATACATATGCCTATGCTAAAGATAAAAAGGAAATAGAAGCATTGGTTACAGATGCAATATCTGCAAAATCACTCAAAGCAATTATATTGCAACCGACAATAATATATGGCCCATACTCAGGACCCTGGACAGATAGAATTTTAGGTCAGCTAAGAACTGGAGATGTTGTAATACCAGACAACGATAGTAGTGTCTGTAATGCCGTCCATATTGACGATGTATCTGAGGCAACCGTTCTTGCAATCAATTCAGAGTCCGCAATTGGTGAAACATTCCTAATCTCCGGACCGGATTATATTTCCTGGCCAGAGTTTTTTAATCATTTTGCAGCATCCCTTAAAGAAGGGGCAGTTCTGCGATATGCTCTCAAGGATATTAAAAAGAATCAAAGAAACCCAATTCGTCTTGCCAGAATTATCCTTGGAGATCCAAAAAAGGCGATAGACTGGGAGCCTATGAAAAGCATTTTAAAATCTCTTCAGTACAAGCTCACACCAAAAATGAAGTCAACCATCAAATCAGTTTATGCGACATATAAAAAATATTCTCCAAGGGCCATATATTTGCCCAATGGTCCTTTACTGAGTCTTTTTAATTCCGAATCTGTTGTCGAGATAAAAAAGGCGAAGGACATTCTTGGATTTGCTCCCAAATATTCATTTGATTCAGGATTTAAAAAGACTGAAGAATACATAAAGTGGGCATATCCTCTGCCTCTAGAAAAGATGTATGACTAGCCAATTTCATAGTGAATTTATACTTGATGTCAGAGTTGACTATGTTGGCGGCTCTGACATTAACAATTTTATAGGTCAGAGTATAGAAGCAAAAAAAAAGGTTACTATTGGTAATGTAAACATTCACGCCATGAACTTGTCGGTTGAGGATGATTCTTTTAAGAGGTTCACTAATAATGCCGATATGGTATTCTGTGATGGCAAAGGTGTGCAGCTTGCGTTCTTCCTGCAACGTAAACTGGTTCCGCCACATGTCACTTATGAGGTGTGGATGTGGCAATTGCTGCCTTTTTGCGCAGAAAAAAAGTATAGGTTATTCTTTCTTGGCTCTAAGCCAGGTGTTGCGGCAAAAGCTAAGGAGAAGATAAATCTCATTTACCCTGGATTAGGTATCGAACATCATCATGGCTACTTTGACAAAAATGGTCAGGAAAGTAATGAAGTAATCGATATTATTAATAGCTTTAAACCTCATATACTAATCGTTGGCTTTGGTATG
>Ga0233431_1004203_pt1 | contig 15837 bp, 19 predicted proteins | sample SI_118_April2016_FD_179867 | JGI IMG/M metagenome (GOLD analysis project Ga0233431, IMG submission 179867) | Seawater microbial communities from Saanich Inlet, British Columbia, Canada - SI_118_April2016_200_MG | ecosystem: Environmental > Aquatic > Marine > Inlet | place: Canada: British...
TAAGTTGATAGATGGAAAAGTTAAGCAGACTGTTTTAATGTACCTGGGAAATACTGAAAATATTCTGAAGAAATTTAAGGAGCTAAAGGCTATTAATTAGTTTTGTCCCAGAGTCGATTTATAAATTAATTGGAAAGATTTAATAATGGGTTATTGTATATGATTTTTATGAAGCGGATGATTAGTATTGTTGTTTTAGGATTATTCGTAATTAGTATGTTGAGTTTTACCTTAGGTGTTCCCAGTCTTCCAGGTTTACCGGGTGAAGATGTGGAGACAGAAGCTGTAACAGACCCTACAAATGAAGCAGAGCAGCTCCAGGGAGACCTTGATAATATCCAGGGGGCTATTCCAATTGACCCAGCCACTGGGAAATTCGATGTGTCTGCTGTTGAAAATATAAAATTAAAGTCTCAGGAAAAGATTGATAAAATTAATGCTTGGATGGATGAAAATATGTCATGGATGCATTTCCTATTTAGAATGAATCCTAATGTTTCTTGGTTGTTCCTTGTAAATGTTTATATTACGTTATTTTTCCTCACAGCTCTCGTTTTTAACGCGTCTGACTTTTTCTTTTACATAACGAATAAGATCGGTGGCTATCTTTCGGGTCTTGCGTTATTTGCGATCTTATCAGTTGCCTCAGTTTATTTATATATTGCCAAATTTATCGTGAATTTATTTGATTTAATAATTAATGTTGTGATTCCATATGGAATTATAGCGTTTGTAGTTGCGGCGGTAATACTTGGAATTGCAGCATTCTTTTTCCCCCAACTGGCCCTGTTATTAGCAAGAATCCCGGCTATGATTTTTAAGGGGAATGAAATGAAAAAAACTGTTAAAGCTGGAGAAGAGCAGGTTAAGAAACTTCAAGAACAGCAAGAGATTGCACAGAGTTTTAACGAAGGTTCCGGGATTTAAGTTAAAAAAATTCTTTTAATCCCTTTTGCATTTGGGCTCGCTTTATCTTATCTAGTTTTTCTAGCCCATTATCAATTCTATTTTCAGAAAATTCTCTTTCTAATAAAATTTCTTTTATTTTTTCCTTGTCTGGTTCTGGAAATTTTATGTCTCTCCTGAAATCGCCTGAATATTCCTTGAAAACCTTGAATATTCCTTGCCAATTGAAATCTAATTCATATTTTTCATTTTTTTTAACAGCTGCAAATATTTCCACCGGATTTTCAAATTTAGAGACAATTTCTAAGGCTCGCTTTTGTCCCAAGCCCTTGACTCCACCAGGGTTATAGTCAGTTCCAACTAAAATTGCTAGGCATATTAATTGATCAAGGGAAATGTTTAATTTATTTAGCACAGTGCTTAATTCTATCATTTCTGGATTTACTTCTACATATAATCCTGAAGGAGTTTTTCTTCTTCTGGAAAGCGTTAAATTTCTAATAAGAGTTGGTGTCCCGTATAAAATTGAATCAAAATCTTGGGAAGCGCTGGCTGACACTTTTCTTTGTCTTGCTAAGTATGACGCCTCTGCTTCACCTTCACCTACAGCTTGAATTACAGGGATTCCCATTGCCAGCAAAAGACTTTTTGACTCTTCAATTATATCCTGAGTAATTTTTACATTTTGTGCTGAATATTTCCTCATGTCTTTTAAGTTTTCTTTTTGTTTCGCTTCTTCATATTTTTGTTTCGCCTGGGCTTTAGCTTCTTTTCTTCTGGTTATTTCTGCTAATTTCATTTCTGGGGGTTTCCCATCAAAAACATACACTGGGCGGATCCCTTCCTGCATTAAATTTAGGTTTCTATAAAATAATCCAGATAGGTGAGAAGTTATATTCCCTTTAGAATCCATTAGTGGGGTTCCGTCTGGTTGCCTGATAGTCGTTAGGAACTGATAGAGTGTATTGAACGCATCTACGGCTATTGTTTTCCCCTTCAAGTCAGAAATTTTTATTTCTTTCTTCGGAATTATGTCTGATATGTTTACTCCCATGAGAATATGAGGATAACAAAACTTATAACTCTTTTCTTCGTTATTTATATATGGCAAAAGAGTATCAAAATCATATTGTTTCTACGGATGATCACCAGGTTTGGCTGCATAGGACTCATATCAGTGATGCCCCTAAAATTTTAGAAAAGGGGCTTTACTTTGGGGCAGGGGATTTGGCCTCTACGGCTACTTTACAATCCACTGATCCACTAGAAGCAGAGAATAGCTATCAAGAAACACATAAAAAAAGCAATGCTGTTGTCGTAATTAAGATTCCTCGGAAAATTTCTAATAGGCACTATTTCTTAGGGGGAGGTACTCGTCATAAGGGATATGAGTCTGATAAAGATATAACTCATTGGGATCCTAAGAATCGAGGGTTTGTTCTTCAAAGACAACACATTCATGGATATTCTAACAAGGATAATGGAGAATACACACCAAATCCCGATTATGCTGTTACGGAAAAATTAACCGAAGAGCACTTCCCCTCGGAGCTTTATGGCGGACTTGAAAAAGATGTGCTTGAATTGAGCGAAGGCAAAGAGACTCCAATGGATGAAATGTCGGAAGAAGAAATTCTAAGCTTACCCCCGCCAAATCCGGGAGATTTTACACCATAGGTGGTTAGTTTTAAATAATCTTTTTTGTTTTTCTTAGAATGGTTAAAGTAAATCAAAGATTTCCATGTTTTTTTCACATGGTTCAAAAAAAAGCAACACAGGAAATTTTCCATTACCTATTTTGGAGGACCAAAAATGGTTAAGGGATTTATTGTTGAACATTCTGCAGTGCCTGTAGATGGTAAGACATTTGTACAACTTTTTGGCAGAACTGAGTCTGGCGAGAGCTTTGTAGTGATGAATGAATTTAGTCCCTATTTTTATATAGAAAAGTCTTTTTTGGATGACGCCTCTGAAGCTCTTAATGAATTTGGTGCCAAAGTTGAAGATTCTAACCTGAAATCTTTTTCTGGGAAACAAGTTTCTAAGGTATCTTTTGAATTGCAGGCTGAACTCAATAAGTGCCGTCATGAGCTCCATACGAGCAGTATAGACACATTTGAGGCTGACTTGAAGCCCTCTTTTAGGTTTTTATTGGATAATAATATTTTTACCTCTATAGAGATTGAAGGGGACGCAGAAACTGGAGAGTTAGTAGACAGGGTTTATTGGAATCCAGAAATTTCTCCGGTTGACTTTCGTCCAAAGTTGAAAATTTTATCATTAGATATTGAAACTGGTAAAAACGGTGAATTATTCTGTATTGGTCTTTATTCTGAGAAATATAAAAAATGTTTTGTGTCTGAGGGGAAGGAGTCGAAAAAAGATTTTGTTGTTAGCTGTAAAGATGAGGAAGAACTTTTAGAGAAGTTTAAGGAGGAATTTTTAGATTTTGATCCGGATATTGTGACAGGTTGGAACGTGATTGATTTTGATTTTGATTTTCTTAGGGGATTATTTGATAAATATAAAATTAAATTTAATTTGGGAAGGACTAATGAAAAATCCAAATTAAAAGTTGAGAGTAATTTTTTCAAAAACTCAAGTTTGAAGATTTCAGGTAGACAAGTTTTGGACGGTTTGAATTTTATTAAAGACCCGTATATTCGTGACTCCCCTACTATTAAAAGTAAAAACTTTGAGAATTTTACACTAGACGCAGTAGCGTCAGAAATGGTTGGTGACGGTAAATTGCTTAAGGGTAAACAGCGTCATGAGGAAATTATTGATTTTTTTAATAACGATATAGATAAATTAATTGACTACAATATACAAGATTGCAAGCTTGTTTATGATATTTTGGAAAAGTCTGCAATGATTGACCTTGCAATTGAACGAGCTGAGCTGACGGGCATGACGTTAGACAGAGTTGGGTCCTCTATTTTATCTTTTGATTCTTTATACATCCGTGAGGCGACTAAGCGAGGCTCTGTTTCTCCAACGCAGCGATATAGCGAAAAGGAAAATGGAATTACTGGTGGATTTGTTATGAGTCCAGCCAGTGGTATTTATGATAATGTATTGGTGTTTGATTTTAAGAGCTTGTATCCATCTATCATTCGTACATTTAATATAGATCCCCTTTCTTTCTCTGGTGTTGGAAGCGTCAAGGAGACGTACCCCATTGGCAAGAAGCCATCAAAGGCAAAAACTATGACTTGTTTATCTAATGGAGCTTGCTTTGAAAATACAGATGGGGTTTTGCCTTCAATTTTGAGTAGACTACATATAGCGCGGGAAAAGGCTAAGAAAGAGAAAAGAGAATTCTCTAGCTATGCAATTAAGATTATTATGAACTCTTTCTTCGGGGTAATGGCCTCACCAAATTGTAGATATTTTAATATGGACGTAGCCAACGCTATTACAACCACGGGGCAAGAGTTGATTAAAAAAACTCAAGATATGATAGGGGCTAAAGGATATAGTATTACATACGGAGATACGGATTCAATATTCGTAGATTCAGGGGAAAGTGAAAAAGATTCTTTAGAGACGGGTAAAAGAATTGAAAAAGAGATTAATGAATTTTATGACAAATATATACAGGATAAATATAATCGTAAATCGTATTTAGAACTTGAATTTGAAAAACTGTATTTAAATTTGTTAATTCCTGCGGCTAGGGGTGTTTCTGTTGGGGCGAAAAAACGGTATGCAGGTCTAAGGAGAGTGGACGGGAAAGAAGATTTAGAGATCGTTGGTCTTGAGGCTATTCGTGGGGATTGGACCGAGGCTGCAGGTGACTTTCAGCGTGAACTTTTAATGAGAGTTTTTCATAAGGAAGACTTCAGGAAGTTTATCCAAGATTTTGCGGCTAAATTAAAATCAGGGGAAATGAATGAAAAATTGGTTTATAGGAAGCAACTTAGAAAAGCGGTTGACGAATACACAAAAACTACTCCACCACATGTGAAAGCTGCTCGTAAGTTAAAGGTGGTTGAAGGTAATTTGATTGAATATTTTGTTACAACGGATGGACCTGAGCCACGACAGGAGCTGAAACACAAATTGGACTATGAGCATTATATAGATAAGCAAATTAAGCCAGTCGCGAATTCTATTCTTGGATTATTGGATTGTAGCTTTGAAGAGATCTTGAGAGGGAATAAGCAGACTACTCTGTTTGGGTTTTAAGCATAAATTTAAAAGATCCTTTCTTGTTTATATTCCAATGGCAGGAATAGAAAAAGATGTGATTAGGGCTCATGCGATAGTTAATGCTGTAAAATATAATGGAAAAGCTAACCAGGGTGCGGTTCTTGCTGGGCTTTTTGCTGAAGGGCTAGAAAAGAAAAATATTAAAAATGTAATGCCGGACATTATGCAAGTTTTGCGGGAAGTTAATGAATTATCCCTAGAGCACCAAATGGAGGAGCTTAAAAATTTAAAGAAGAAAATTAGCAAGCGAGAAATTCGAGAGGGTCTTCCAGTGTTAGAGAATGCGCATAAGGGGAAAGTTGTTCTTCGTTTTGCTCCATTCCCATCAGGCCCACTTCACATTGGGAACACTAGGCAATTAGTACTCAATTCTGAATATTCAAAGATGTATGACGGTAAGATTATCGTTGTAATGGATGATACTATTGGGAGTGAAGCAAAACCGATTGAACCAAAAGCCTACGATTTAATTGAAGAGGGAATTAACTGGATGGGTGTTAAATATTCTAAGAAGTTAGTTTACAAATCTGACCGGCTTGACATTTATTACCCATATGCTGAAGAATTAATTTCCAAAGGATATATGTATGTCTGTTCATGTGACAAGGAAATCATGAGAGAAGAGAAAGCTAAGGGAATTGAGTGTAGCTGTAGAAATTTACATGCCGATGAGCACATGAAAAGATGGAAAAAGATGTTTAAGGCTAAAGAAGGGGAATATTGTGTTAGGCTAAAAACATCAATGTCAGACCCTGATCCTGCGTTTAGAGATCGTGTTATGTTTAGAGTTTCTGAGAGGAAACATCCTAGGACGCACCATAAATATAGAGTTTATCCCTTGCTTGATTTCTCATGGGCGATTGATGACCATTTGTTGAAAGTCACTCATATTATCAGAGGTAAAGAATTAATGATGGAGACTAGAGTTGAGAAATTTATTTGGGATATCTTTGGATGGGAATACCCAGAGGTTGTTCATACTGGACATTTAATAATTGAAGGAGTAAAACTTTCTAAATCAAAGGGAGCCTCAGAGGTTAAGTCTGGAGAATATGAGGGATGGAATGACCCTAGGCTTTGGAGTTTACAATCTTTGAAAGATAGGGGTATTTTACCTGCAGCAATTGAAGAGTTTATAGTCGGCCAGGGTGTTAGGAAGTCTGACTCCACAGTCCCAGTAGATATTTTATATACACTTAATAAAAAATTAATTGAAGACTCCTCTCGTTATTTTTTTATTCCCAACCCGGTTGAGATAAAGATTAATGGAACTCCAGAGCTAGTTGCAAAAATGCCACTTCATCCAGTAAAACAAGTAGGGGTTAGGAGATATAAGACCAATCAATTATTCTACATTCCAAGAGATGATTTTGATTTAATGGGTAACAGAGATTATCGGCTTATGCATTTATTGAATTTTAAGGCTAGTCAGATTGCAAAAGCTAAACCTAGAGAATTTAGTTTTATTTCAGCGGACCCCGATGATAGTCTTGACGTTAAGTATATGCAATGGCTTCCTGGTGACGCTGACAATATTGATGTTGAGATAGTTATGCCAGATGGATCCAAGGTATTGGGTATCGGTGAAGAAAAATTAAGGAAATTAAAAGTAGATTCGATCATCCAGTTTGAGAGATTCGGTTTTGTGAAGTTGAACAAGATTGAAAAGAATAAGTTGGTTTTCTTTTTCGCACATAATTAAATAAATATTATTTTTAACAACAGTATAACTCGTCACCTTTTGGTGGCTTATTCCCGAATGGATTTCCGGTTTCCCTAATGTTTTGAATCATTTCTTCGTTTTGTTTCGTATTTTTCTTTTTTAGGGCTAGAGCCTCTCTTGCTTTTTTTATTGCGTCACAAATTTTTAGATCTAGCGGGCAAGTTACCTCACAAGCCTTGCATAGATTGCAGTCATAAATTGAACTTTCTAGTTTCTTATTCGATAAAAGTATAGCGTGGCCCCTAGGTGAAACTGTTTCTTCTCTAATAGCCTTAAACACAGCGCAGTTTGATTTGCACATTCCACATTTGATACATGGTTCTAAAATCTCACTTACTTCCTCTATTAAATTATTTGCTTGGATTAATTCTTGTTTTGTTGCCTTTTCCTTTTTCTTGGTGTTTTCTTTGCTCATATTATTTTCCCTGGGTTAAATTTATTATTTGGATCTAGTCGTTTCTTTATGTTTAATAGAATCCTTTTGTCCTGAGGATCTACATGTTCTTTTTTTAATATTCCAATCCCATGTTCTCCTGAAATTTGTCCACCTAATCTTTTTACTAGTCTTATCATTTCTTTTATTTTTTTCTCTTCCCCATCTCTAAACCTTGGATGGACGATTCCTACGGATATATGCCCAAAGCAAGGTATCTTATTTACACTTAACCAGTTTAGAAATTCTTCTAATTTGTTTGGATGCAATTTGGGGTCTTCTATTTTTAGGTATCCTTCTTTTGACCAGATTGGAAATAACGTATCTCGTTTTTTGAATAGTTCTATGTATTTTTGGTCTTTTAATTTTCCAGTGTCACCTTCGAACTCAGCAATAATATGATATTTCTTTTCTAAGCCTATTTTTTCGGCTGATAAATCATCTACAAATTCTATTGCACAAATTTCTTCATGATTTTTTAATGTATGAGTTAGCTCTAACAGCTCTTTCGTATCTTTTACGGGTATTATAGAAGCAGATCTTTTGACCCTCCTCACTAAATTTAAGCATGCTTTTATGATTATTCCGGTTGTGCCCTCTAGCCCTGAGTAGTCAGATATTTCAGTTGCGCCCTTCCTTTCTATCTCACCCTTGTTATTAATTATTTCGATCCACCGCACATTTTTAGACATTGGTCCATATTTTAATGCACGGGAGCCAACTGCGTCAGTTGCTATCATCCCCCCAATTGTACAAATTCCATGGCTAGATGGGTTAACGGGGAACTCTAGACCTGTTTCTTCCAACATGAGTTGTAGATCGTCTAGAATAACTCCTGCTTCCACTTCAATGGTTTCTCGAGCAGTGTCTAATTCGCCTATTTTCTTGAGTTTTGATAGATCTATTATGACGTTCCCATTTGGAATTGCTCCGCCTGAAAGCCCTGTTCCACCACCACGAGGAGTCAAAGCTGCATGTGTTTTAACTAGATTTTGTGTTTGTGCGATCGTAATTGGTAAAAATACTTCTTTGCTGGTCCCCTTAATCCCACTTGCATCATATTCGTAAGCTTTATTGTTTGCCATAAAGAATAACAGTTTTTATATTTTATAAGAATAACTATGTCCGTTTATGTATATTCTGGAATAATTGATGTCCACAGTAATCTTTATAAAGCTAAATCGGAATATTTGTTTATGGATAAATGTATTAGTTGCGAAAAACAAGACACAAACAGCGTTAAGTTTCCTTGCCCTGGCTGTGGAGTTCAACTTATGAGATGTCATAAGTGTAGAGGACTTTCTATTGAGTATACATGTATTAAATGTGGATACAAAGGACCTTAGAATGGGAATGGCAGGAGTTCAGTTTAAAGTTATGCCTTCTAGCCCTGATGTGGATTTAGAATCACTTAAGACCTCTATTAACGCTAAGATTGAAGAAATGGAAGGAATTCCTAGTAGTGTTGAAGAACACCCAATTGCTTTTGGATTAAAGGCGCTTGTTTTTTCATTTGCTTATCCAGAAGAAAAAGATGTAGATCAAGTTAATAACGCAGTTAATGAAGTAGCAGATGTTTCTTCTAGTGAAATGGTTGACTATAGAAGAGCTCTTGGTTAATTTTATTTTGTCCTCTCGTTAAATTTATAATCTCTTTATCTGTTAACTATCTATGACTTTAAAAAAAGAAGAGGTTGATTCGATAAAGCAAAATCTTTTGGGACAAATAGCCAATTTTCCTGAAGAGAAACAGGGCGCTATTAAGGAACAAATTGATTCCATGACAGCTCCTCAAATTGAAGAATTTGTTAAGCAAAATGAATTAACCCATATGCCCGGAGGGTGTATTTTTTGTTCTATTATTGAGGGTAAAAATCCTAGTGTCAAGATTGACGAAAATGATGTTGCAGTTGCTATTTTAGAAATTAATCCATTGAGTCGTGGGCATGCATTAGTCATCCCTAAAAAACATGGCGAAAAAGTTTTGGTTAACGTAATGGACTTCGCAGAAAATTTAAAGAAAAAGATGAAAAAGATTCTTTCTCCAAAGGACGTTACAATCCGTGAGATTCAAATTATGGACCATGCGTTGTTGGAGGTAATTCCAATTTATGGGACGGAAAGGGAGAGAAGCCAGGCAAGTCAGGATGAATTAATTGAAATACAGAAGATATTGACTGAAACTATAACCGGTGAAGAAATGATAATTGACGATTCTGATGCTTCAAAAATTGTTGAAGAGGTAAAAATTGAAGAACTTAAAAAAATGCCATTAAGAATGCCTGAATTTAGTTAGATTGTTAGAAATACAATTATTGTTTTCCCAAATACCCAATATAATATGTGGGCCAAAAGGAACGATGGAGCAAAGGGGAGCCCCTGTTTTACTTTAACAAATTTCTTGTATCTTTTTATTAGCTCAATATCTTCTTTTTCTAAGCCGTCCCAAGAATATTCTATTTTTTTATTTCCAACTTTAACAGTTTCTGCTAACCAATCTCCTTCCTGTAATTGTGATATTTTTTTATTGCTAATCATTAATTCTTCTTCTAACGTTTTTGCAAATAGATACAAAAGTGGGTATATAGATAGTAATATTCCTATAATAAATAATAAGTCTACAAATATTCCAATGACCATTAAAACAATGGATGCCAACAAGAATAGATGATATTTTATTTTTTTTAATTTTGGTTTTAAGTTCTTATTTGTTTTTTTGAAGTTTCTTATATAAATCACCATAAGAGCCAAAAGGCCGTATATCCCTCCGGAAAATAAAAGGATCATGAGGTAGACTGAGATATTTATTAGTGTTAGGCTAATTGTGCTTCCAACAAATAAAGCTCCTAAGGAAAATAATAGTCTAGCATCTCCCCCTGCAAAAACACGAGAATTATAGAGCACTATTCTTAAGATAAAGGTAATTAATAATGCTATTGTCAAATTAATCAATGGATTTATACTTGAATTTATGATTGAAAATAAGATGGTGAATGTTATCCCACCGATAAGTAATATATTACATAGCCAGATGTCTATTTCTCTTCTTTTTAGGTCTTGAATCACACTTAAAATTATACCAATTAAAAAAAACCAAAATAAAAATTCTAAATTCATTTTTTGTCGTTAGTGTCTTCTTTAACTTCCATGCTTCGAAATTTTCCGCCTCTTTTGTAGCCCCTGGCAAGCCTTTTCCTTTTAAGGTCCTTTTTCGTTCTTCTTTGTTGGGGGTTTGCGTAGTCCATATTTTATTTAGTTTCCAGGGTTATTTAAAATTTACTCTTCTGTTGCAACTTCTTTCCCAGGTTCAGTTTCCTCTTCTTCAATATACATTTCAACCTCTTCTAGGGAGAGAGTAATTGTTTCCCTTAGTTTCATTCTGGCTGTTGTTGTAAATCCTATGTTTTTGAATGATTTTGGTCTTAATTCATATTTTTTGCTCATAGTTCTTGTTAAAGTTAAAGTGTTGTCTTTGTGGTTAATTGTGTAAAGTTTTTTTACATGTAGCATTTTTTTATCCAGGGTATTTAACGCCTTTTTAATTTCGTCGCTTGCATCCATATTTGATAATAGTTTCTCAATTATATCGGGACGTTCTTTTAGATTTGCAAAAAATGAATTCATTACATTTTGTTGAAAGTTATCATTATCCCAGTCAAGTTCGACTGTCGAATGAATTAGTAAATCTTTCTCTTGCATAGACAGTATTTTTGAGTCTAGGTCTGCGTCGAAAATTGGTGCGGGTGAAATTATGGTTGTATCCATCGTATCTTTTTGTATCATATAGGTTGTGATACTCAAAAATACCATTAGGAGTGTTATGAAAACCATTTCAAAAGACATTACCTGCGCCTTTTTATTTAACATTGATTACCCTCCCCTATAAAATTACAATATGATTTTTCTCTTCTAAGATCTACGTCTTCAATTGGTTTTGTGCTTAAAATAATTTTTGAGTTTGTAAAATTTAATTCAATATATGGATAGTATCTTTCTCTATTTTTTATAAATTCAAAAACTTTTCCATATTCAGGAACCCTGACTTTGCACTCAGTGGTTCTACAAATTATTGTGGTATCGTCCTTCGTTATATCTAGATACCAAGTTGAAATAACGTTTGATTGTTCGATCCTGTTCGCAATCTCCACGGCGTTGTTGTTGTTTAACTTATGAGCCATAGATAAAAGTGTTTCGTCCCCACCTTCAAGTATATTCTTAATTTCTTCTGTAAGTATTTTTTCAGAATAATATTTATTCATGTCATCCCGGGGTGTTGTCCTATAAAAATAGCGTTCACTTTCTGTTTGAGGGGTATTATAAGTTTTTGATTCTAACTCATATGATTTTGTTTTTGTTCCAGATAGTTTATTTATTCCTATTGACCCCACTGTAAATATAACTAAAATTAATAAGATTAGAATTGTCGCTACCACAGTTGAGATTCCAGAACCGATAATTGCTTTTTTATTCATTTGATAATATTTTAACTCCTACTTTTAAATTTGCGTGTGTATTATCAGCCATAGTGACTGAGGAATAATAGATAAAACTTCCGGGGCCATATTTATCTATGTTTTTAGTATTTGTTTGAACATCATAAATTAGTCCAACCTCTCTATTAATTGGAGCGATTTCCTTAAACAATAGTACCTCATCTTTCCAACCCGTTAAATTTATGAAAATATATAATTCTTTTCCCCCGTCTATCTTGCAATAGTCCTTTAAGATGTTTTTTGATTGATCAATCTCTTCTAAATTATTAATTTTATTATCTGGAGCTATGCACTCAGTTATGGCCTCAGATAGTATCCCAGCTTCTGTATTTAATATGTTTAGGTTATAATCTAGATATATCGCACCGATAAAATATATCGCAAAGGAAATTAATATTAACAATGAGAATCTTATAATCATTAAAAGAGATTCGCCAGATTGTGCCTTTTTATTTATCATTTGATTTCTATTATAAATTTATTTTGTGCTTCGTCTTTTGAGACTGTTGCTGTATATTTGGAGAAGAATGGATATCCCTGCTTAGATTCAAATCCATTTACGTCTATAAATATTTTATAATTGTCTATTCGAATATTATTAATTTCACCATTTAAATTATTAATATTTAGCTCGAGTATCGTGTTTTGAGGGCTTGATTCTATCAATAATGCGGTTTGTTTTTCTAAGAGTTGTCTTTTTGTATCATTACTATTTGATTTTCCTAATATGGCAAACAGGAAAAGAGATAAAATTAGGGCTATTAGTATTATGTATATAACTGTTTTTTGTAATATTTCGCCCTCTTTTTTCATTATGTTAGTAATTGTTCTGCGTTAATAAATGTTGTTCTTTGTAGCCTAAATTTTTATAAAGCATGATTACCATAGATTTTTATGGGTAGATTTCGTTCGATGGTTGTTGGTCCTGCGCTTGGAGGATTGGCCGTAGCTATTATTTTCGGCGGTTATATAGCAGCCAGTAATCAGAATAAAATATATGATATAATAAACAGAACCTTTTCAAATATAAGTTCTGGGTCTGCTATGGATTCAAATTATCCTACTAATGATATGGAGAATGATTCTTTGCCCAATAGACGTAAAGCAGACGGGAAAACGTTAGGGGAAAAGATATTCGGGAAAAAAGAAGATATTCTAGATTCTAAATATTATTTGATGTTGGAGGCCCAAGATTCTGCTTTGGCTGCGGCTTATCAGATGGCTAATGACCGGTCCGATAGGGATAAAGTCAGGGGTATTCGTGAAAGAAAGTATGGAGTTGATTTTTCAGATTTGTTAGGGGGTTGGATCGAGGATTTTAATGGTCCCGGGGATAAGATTAAGATTGGAATTTTCCCAGATAGAGCTATAGCTATATCTAGAGACAATAGATATTCCCATGAATTTGAATTTCCCGTGATTAAAACAGGTGATATATACACATTTAATTTGAAGGATGATGATGACGTATTGTATGCTGAGAGACGTGGAGATGGATTGCTTGCCGGGGTTTCTACGGGTGAATATTGTGATGCTGATATTAGAAGTTTTAGAAAAGTTATAGATTAGTTTTAAGCAATATTTATTCCGTCCCAATGTCCACATGCGCCCATAATGTCTTTACTCCCACCAAACCATTTATTCTGAATTTCTATTTCATTCAAATCTTTTATATTATTCTTTGCATTTTGATAAAAGAAAACTTGATTTATCATCTCTTCTTTATTGATAGCCCATGTAGATAATGTGATATGAAGATCTTCTTTATCTGTTTGAATTTGGTATGGTGGATATATTGTTGATTTTGAATTTGTTAATAAGCTGGCATAATATTTCCAGTAGGTGGCAGGAGTATTTGGATCTATATCAAAATCTAAGTGGTTTGTTGTGAATGAATCTGGTTGAATTAAATATAGATTTTGTTTATTGGCAGTTAAATATTCCATATATGATTGTCCATTTGACATTGTTTTTTTTAGCATATCTTTGGTTTTAATAGTTTTTACATCATTTGTATTAAAATGTATTCTAGCGCATGTAAAGCATGTGGTTGGTGCATTGGCAGCCCATCTTATAAAATTGGGGCTATATATTTCAGCTTCTCCTCGATCATACAACGCCCAGCAGGCAGCTATTGCATCAGCAATTATCTTCTCAGCATCAGCAGTATTTTGTTCATTTATTTCTATTACTCTAGTCTTGCATTCTAGCGGAAATTGTTCTTTTAGTTCAAAAAAATTATTTATTGTGCCAGTCGGTATTGTACTCCGAGCTAAAATGCTTTTTTTGCATTTCTGTAGTTCTATTGCTTCTTCGTCAAATAAGTAGCCAGAAAATATCCATGAAAATGTAATTCCAATTAGCAATATACCTAATATTAAGGAAATTAATATGTAATATTTTTCTGCGCCTTTTTTATTCATTTTCATTTGAATACACCTGTTATTATAAAAGTTATTGCTACAACTGCTGCTGCCAGTATTCCAATCCAAATTATGGTTTTTATAACCTCGTCAGTTAATTGGGCTTTTTTATTCAATTTCATTGATTTGATATGGATTCCCTGATTTAATTTCTATAGATAATAGATTTCTTAGTTCTATAGCTGAATCTTTGTCGTTCATTTCTATATCATGATTTATATCAATGCATTCTGTGCAATAACTTGTCGTTTTAATTATTTTAGATGTGACGATTTCTATCATTCCCTCATTCTCATCATGCATTTCTAATATTTTCGTTGGATTTATACTACAGATGCAAAGATTGTTGTTCTTGTTCTTGAACGCTATATCATATATACGATTGTCATTATCATTATGACCCATATAGTCTTTATTTGTAATGAATTGGTTTTTTTCTCCGTCTTTAAAATATACTAAAAAGAATCTATGCCCTTCGGGTACATTTATTATTGTAGAGGTTTGTGATCCAGTCGAGGTTGATAAGCTTTTTATCTTCTCTCCTATTGCTTTTAACTGGGCTTTTGCGTATTCTTCGTTTACATCGTATCCAGGTTTTAGGTAATTGCTGATTAATAATATTAAAATCATTATGAATGCTACGGCGATTATTAGTCCCACCAGATTGGTTGTTAGTGTATTCCCCCTCTTTCTCATTATACTTTTAATAAATGCTCATTAATAAATGTTGTTTTTTATGGAAATTCTTATAAAGTTTAAACTTCTTGATTTTGTTATGAAGTCTTTGACTAAAATGATTGCTGGGTTGGGAGTTATGGCTGCAGCAGTTGTTTCTCCGATTAAGGTTGTGGGTGATAATCACATTATTGAGAGAAATGAATCCAAGGAATTAACATATGAGGTTCATCTTGTGGGGAACAAACAGGAGCATAGGGTTGTAAATGGTGATAGCGCAAAGGATTTGATTGATATGGTTTCTATGCCACCGTTGGAGAATTGGCCCGATTCGAATAAGGCTAAAATTAAAATTTTAGAAGAGAAAGATAGGATAGATTTTACTTATTTTGGTCTTGGAAAATGTAGGGAAAGCCCCAATAGTTTTTATTTTTATGTTGCGGCTCCAAGTGGTTCGTTGCTATCTGGATCTCAGGAATTAATTGTTAGGGATGGGCTTGAGGATAGATTTGTCCCAGGAGTAGATCCAAAAGAAACAGATTCTTACAAGTTTGTAGATAGAATTAATGATTTTTTAGATTCTGTGATACCCTCAAGAGGAGATATTGATAGTATAATGTTTGATCATTTGGGTGAGGTTTTAAAAGATGATAATCCGTATGTCGGCATATTGGATAAAGTTCCTGGAAGGACTGGCCTAGTTTTATCTTTGGGAAAAAGAGGAACTCAATTGGCGCTTTCTGCTAAAGATGAGTCACATAGGGACAGAATTTCAAATTTGGCACAGGGTTATCAAATTTCTAGAATTATGCCTTCGCAGATAAAAGAATTTAATTTACGAGATGCTTCTAACGTTGTTGGAAGAAGAATTTTGCTGGAGATGGATCCCAAATCAAAAGATCCAGTTTATATTGTTGCTGCGAGGTTGGGAATTTTTAAGGGGAATCAACTGCGAAGCAGGGAGGGTTT
>Ga0233431_1004206_pt1 | contig 15834 bp, 18 predicted proteins | sample SI_118_April2016_FD_179867 | JGI IMG/M metagenome (GOLD analysis project Ga0233431, IMG submission 179867) | Seawater microbial communities from Saanich Inlet, British Columbia, Canada - SI_118_April2016_200_MG | ecosystem: Environmental > Aquatic > Marine > Inlet | place: Canada: British...
CATAGATGATGCTGTCATAACCGGTATGCATTTGACTGAATTCATCCGGTTCGGAATGACACTCAGAAGTACAGTTGGTAGCCTCCAAATTATTAAAATCGACATCTTCATGATCCTCAACTGACATGATCGCTCTAAGTGCAGGTGCCTTATGAAGACCAGTTACCCCAGTTGTCCGCTTACCTGATTTATCCAAACCGAATGCATTCACAGGGTGACAAGCTTTGCAGGTGTCAGCCCTAAAGTTGGCATTTGTCAGGATTTTATCCAGTTTTCCTTCATGACAAGTGGCGCAGTTTGCCATGGATTGAGGATAATTCGCTTTCTTCGCATGGATCATATGCGTGTTATTTTTGAGCGTTGCTTTATAAGCATACTGCTTTATTTGAGCTGGCGTCAGTTTACCCTTCTGAGCCGCATACGCTGCTGGATCATCAGCTAAAAGACCCCAGGTTTTTGTACCTCCCTTTCCTAATTGGTGACACGCTACACAGGTTAGAAATTCAGTACCCTGAGCTGCAAAATCCGGAGCGCTGGCGTCCGGAGTCGTGGTAAGAATGTGAGCCGGCATATAAGGCTTCATGTGGCATGTTTCACAAGCTGAAACATTGGCTTTGGATACATACTCAACAGTTCCAAATTTTTTAAGGGCTGAAAATGCATACTTACCTTTACTCGTTAACGGATAAGCTTCGGCTTCAGCAATCGCTTGGGTAGTATGATTTGTGCTCTCAGCTGCACCGTATAACTGAATGTATCCATTGGAAGTCTCTATAGTTGATGCTACAGCATCATCCGCGGCGTCAAGGGGTGCTGTGATGACCGTACAAGTATTGTTTGTATAGTCATAAGTTTTCGTAGGAAGGGTTTTGGAGGGAAAATATCCCAATCCATCCACTAAATCCAAAGAAACCGGGAACCCACCCAATTTGGCATCCCACGAGGCATAGACAATCCCAAACCAGGATTCTGCCGCTAAAAATTTATAGGTTTGGCGACAATCAAAAGGCACACCATTTTTTTCCAATTTAAAGGTCATCTTAGCTTGATCAGTTGTAGTATTGTAAGCGAAAGTCAAATCTGTCGCTTCAATAACTCCAGTTTGATACAGCTCGTTGTATGATGCCTGATGTTGAGCACCAGTATCGCTATGACAACCAGCACAATCTTCAGGAGCAATGTTGGCGTCATGCTGCCCATAAACGCCAGTAACACCTATCATCAAACCAACAACAATAAAAATCAACAACATCAGAAAGTTTTTCATGTTGTATTGATTATTTGCTTTCATGCTATTTCTTCTCCTATAAGAGATTTCTACATAATAGATTAACAGAACCTTTTGAAAGTATTTAAAAGTTTCTGTAACGAATTAAAACTAATGCTGAGCCAGCCGGGATTGCTCCCGGCTTTTCCGACAGTCCATTTTTTTATCCTGACCATTGTTCCTGAAAAGACCGGCACGTGGCCATGACTACAACCTTGGATGAAAATAATGAATCTTCTTTCATAGCTATTGTCTGCCAGGAACGGAGTAGGTTGTATTAAACGCTTCTTTAGTATATATAAAATAAAACTTGAATCAAGAATTATTGTTGGGGTATAATGATTAATTAATGGTGGGCAAAAACTATTACTATGGGATTGATAATAGGTAAGTTCTTAGATTTTTTTTGTTACTTTTCATGCCCAACTTTCTTCTGAGGTTTCTTCTATGAAATTCAACGGTATTTTTGCTGGCAGTAATTGACTCGGCTATCTCTTTTGATGTTTTTCCTTCTTTTATCAGTTTGGCGATCTGAATTTCCTTTGGAGTAAGATTTGAATATTTTGAGGATAATATACGTGAAAATGGTGAAATAATGTTATTTAGATTTTCCTCTATAGTAATTAAGAGACTTATCTGTTTATCATCTAATTGACTTTTTTTCAGTTTTTTCAAGATGGGAATAATCAATTCCTTTACATTTGAAAGAATTTTTTCTTCGAGTTCAATCTTGTCTTTATCTCTTCTTATCAGTAAAACTGTTAAAGCGTTGTTTATTTTTTCTAGTTCAGCGGTGCGTGATTTTACCTGAGATTCTAGTTCATCGTGAGATTTAACCAATGCTTCTTCCGCCCGTTTGCGGTCAGTGATGTCATTCGCGATGCCCATTATTTGGTTTCCGATAAGCGGAACGACTGTTAAAATGGCATCTCGCACAGTGCCATCCGCTCTTAGATACTTGACTTCTCCAATTTTTTTACTGGTTTCTAGTGCTGCGACAGCGCCAAGCCTCGATTCTGCACCTTCGGGAGTTAAATCCTTTGTTGATTTTGCTTTAATTTCAGCTAAAGAAAATCCGGTTAACTTTTCCGCCGCTTGATTGGCATCGATATATTTTCCTTTCCTCTTATTTATCAAGAAGATTGCATCGTTGGAACGTTCAAATAATGTGCGATATCGTTCCTCACTCTCTCGTAAAGTTTTTTCAGATTTTTTTTGTTCAGTGATATCATTATCAGTACCAAAAACTTTAATAATGTTGCCAGCTTTGTCCCTTTCAACTTCACAATATGAACATATGCTCTTTATCTCTCCATTAATAGGGATGGTAGTGTATTCATAGTGAAATTTCTCATTTTTTTCAGCTAAGGATCTAAAAAGTCTACTTGATTCTTCAGGATTGGCGTATGTTTCATTCAATATTAAAGAAATAGAAACAATATTGTCCTGGCTATCATTTTTTTTAATTCCAAATATTTTGTAACATTCATCTGACCATATTTCTGTACCGTTAACCCAATCATAGTACCAACTACCAATTTTAGATATCTGTTGCGCTCTTTTTAAATTTCGTTCAGATTCCAAAAGCGTTTCCTTGATTTTTTTGTGTTCAGTAATATCGTACACTGTTCCAGCTGCTCTAATAGATTTGCCTTCTTTGTTCCATTCTACAACTTGGCCCCTACTGTGAAGCCATCTAATTGTGCCACTTTCTAAAACTACCCTGTGTTCATAATCAAGGATTTCATTTTTCCCTTCAATTATAGCTTTATCATACGCTTTAACTCTTTCCAAATCATCCAGGTGAATACGACTAAACCATTCTTCGATATCTTTAGGACTATGTTCAAGTAATTCTTCAGATTTTTTATTAAATACTATACTATCATTTTCAAGATCCCAGTTCCACATGCCCAAACCAGAACCTTTTAGTGCTAGTTCCATACGTTCTTGACTTTCTTTGAGAACTACTTCTGCTTGCTTGTGCTTAACAGTATCCTGTTCTAGCTCCTTAACTCTTCGCTCTGATTCCTTAACTCTTTGTTCCAATTCTTCATAGGTTGGTTTATTTGACATGTATGGTACTCCAAAATTCTACATGGGGTTTTCTAATATCCTGAAAGATTGTCTGTTTATAAATGATTTGTAATGCTCATGTCAAATGACTGCATATTTGAAAATTAAAACATCACAATATCTCTGTTTCCTTTAATAAAAACTCAGCCCAATTCCCAGCCCACTTTAGCCCGTTTTATAATTATCCCAAAGGAAATCCCAGTAACTATCATGCCCTCGAGGGCTCAACGAAGAATGAGAATGTAGACGGTTAAGTACGTCATATTATATCCTTGGGTTGAGCAAATCCATTAACTTTAAAAAAAGGGGATAGATATGAAGCAAAGTAAAGATAGTGAGGTATTATCAGTTGTGCACCCGGTTTGTTGTGGAATTGATGTTCATAAGGAGCTCGTCGTTGCCTGTGTATTGACCTCTGCCAAGGGTGGTTCTATTGAAAAAGTCATTAAAGAATTCAGGACATTCACCGATGCTCTATTTGAGTTGAGAGAGTGGTTGCTTGAGTTTCAATGTCCAATCGTTGCGATGGAAAGCACTGGAATATACTGGCAACCATTGCATAACGTTTTAGAAAACGACTTTGAAATTGTATTGGTCAATGCGCGGCATATGAAAAACGTTCCGGGTCGAAAAACAGATGTTTCTGATAGCCAGTGGATAACAGAACTGCTGAGACACGGCCTACTGAAAAGTAGTTTCATTCCCCCTAAATATGTCAGGCAGTGGCGGGATCTGAGCAGATTAAAGAAAAAACAGGTCTCAGCGGTATCGAGTTATAAAAATCGCGTTCACAAATTGTTTGAATCCGCAAACATCAAGATCGATTCAGTTGTATCAGACCTTTTTGGAATGACAGGTAGAAATCTAATCGATCTTTTACTTTCAGGCCAAACTGTTAATTTTGAAGCTGTTAAATCATGTACCCGAGGAAAGTTGAAACCAAAGGTCAATGAACTCTATCGATCCATCAAAGGATTCTTTACCGATCACCATCGATTTTTGTTAGAATCATTGATGCGCACCGTTTCTCATCTAGAGGAAGAAATCGGGTTGATCCATAGCCATATGCAACATCTTCTTTCAGATAGAAAGGATATTATTGATCGTTTGATAGAAGTTCCCGGGATACAGGAGACTGCAGCATTTGCGATCATTTCAGAAATCGGTGATACACTGAAAACATTTGAAAACTCAGCTGCTTTGTGCAGTTGGGCTGGAGTATGCCCAGGTAATAATCAAAGTGCCGGAAAGAGAAAAACCGGTAAAATACGTGTTCGTGGACAACTGTTGAAATCAACACTTATTGAAGTCGCCTGGGCCGCTGTTAAAAAGAAAGACTCCTTTTTCAAAGAAAAGTACCGCCGATTGAGGCCTCGTAGAGGTCCAAAGAAAGCAATAGTCGCAATTGCACACAAAATATTGAAAGTAGTCTTTGATATCATTCGTAACGGGAATCGATATGTAGAGTTGGGCAGTATTCAATTTGAGAAAAGGAAAGAACGATCATTGTCGAAACTGATACTGGAACTGGAAAAACATGGTATGAAAGCCGTACCTGCATCATAATAAAAATAAAGGTCGTTTTAAAACTGAAGCCATTAGAGCTCGCCAGTAACATGACCTGTCGGCTTTTTGTACAACAAACTGTTGGCTCATTTAGAGACCACGAATATTAAACTTTCATGTGTAAAAAGCCGGCACCCAATTTAGTTATTCTCATATTAAGTTAAATGACATTGGAATTTTCTACAAAGATTTTATAAAACAACAAATTAGCTATGATTTGAACGAGATAGTGCGAGTGCTGCAAGTAATATAGGATGTATAAGGGGTAAAATGGTGGATACTCCGAGAATTTGACCCCCTTTCGAATAATTTCCCAAAATTGAAATCTTATAAGATAAAACAAGAGAAACTAATTTTCATATATTCTTCAATTTAATCACTTGAAAAAACCCTGTCCAAAAACCTGTCATCAAAATGGCATTTCAAGCGGGAAATAGAATGATAAATAATGAAATAACGGGAAGTAGGATTTTTAGAGGAAATTTTAATCAAAACTACAGGATAGTTGATTTTAAAGGGTTACGAGGCAGGTGTTGAAAATATAATGACTGATTTGGTGGTTGACTGGTGGAGGTGGCGCGAATTTGACTACCAAATTTCAAAAAAATATACCCCCTCTATTTTTCCAACACCAACAATCATATGACTTTCCTAAGATTCTTCTTATACCTCCTTAGGGTACCGACCTTCAAAAAAGCTAATTGTCATAAAATTGTGTTTTCAAACACGCTATACGACTGAATTACAGCAAATTGTGTTTTATTGTGAATTGAAAATGAGGTGGAATTTTCGGTAAGTATCTGAAATAATGGTACCCCCAACAGGACTCGAACCTATATCTGAGGATTAGGAATCCTATGATCTATCTAGTGAACCATTAGGGTATAGATCCTTGGTATAACCAATGCAGAATACCAATAACGGTTATTGAATAATGGTTAAGGGGATGAAAACAGCAAATTGGGTATACTTAGAGTTCGTATTAGGAGCCATAACAAAACATCAGATCGTTCAATGGGCAGCCCAGCTTTTAACTTCAGTAGATCCCCTATGCAGCCATCCGGGTATTATAGCCATTGCAGAATTATGTGTCATTGAGTCAATCGAATGGAATATTCAACCAGAGGATGTTTTAAGTGAGATTGTTAGTATCCACTTTGCTGACTTTAAAATTCCATCATCTGAAACCGAAAGTATGGCACAAGAAATTTTAAGAGAAAAATGTGCCGGTTTTTTGCTGGGCACACTAATCCAATCGGAGTTTTTTGCCGTTATTAATAGTATCCATAGATATTTTGGAAGCCTTGATTGGCTTGGTCAACTCTACTTCTTATCCAAGCAAAGCAGGATATATGCCGGACAAGAAAATTTTGAGAATGACCTCAGAAATGAAATAAAAGTGAGGTTGACGGAGCTGTGACTAATTGAGACAGGGAGCATTTTGGAAAAACTTAGATTTTATACCATCAACCTGAGTCTGATCGGTATTTGTGTTTTAGGATCATCATTTATGGTCTGGGAATCTTCGAGTTATTACCAGCAATTATATATTTTGGCAGGATTTCCAAAGCGTGCCGGGTTGTACCTTGCAGCGTTAGCTGAAGTTTTCTTGATCACTTTGACAATAGCATTACCCAATAACAATCAATCGAAAGGAACAAGATATCTCTTTCTTTTGATTATAGCTGCAATTTACCTTTTAAGCGTCTTCGCAGCCGGAGCCAATATCGGTAAACCATTATTTGGACAATGGAGCCAATCAAGACAGAAAGAAAAGCTATATGAAATACTTTTGAAGGAACAGGAATCCATACAAAATGAATTGCTTTTATTCCGTGAACAAAAGCAAAAACTTAACTCAGCAGTTTCCGTTAAAGAAAGCCGGAGATCATTTCAGGAAATAAAGGGTCATTTAAACACAGAAATCCCAATCAATTCACTTTTGATCAAGATTGAAATCACATCCTTATGGGCTTTACGTGTCCTTATTCAATTTGCAAATCTTCTTTGTAGCAGAATACTAGCAAAAAACTTGAGGGTGAAAAATATACCAACTTCAACCAGTGCCCAGAATAAAGCATCAGTCGTTCGGAAGTGGAAAGCCCGGTATACACGAACAGACAAGGACTTTGTAGGAGTTCTAGAATTTTCTGATGGAATGTATGTCTCTGTGTCACCGGATAATAAACGACGATATAAAACACTCCAAGGTGCAATGAATTTTTTTGATGGAGGCCCTTATGATGGAAAAATTGCTTCAGAGCCAACATGGGATATTTCCAATTAGCGAAGTTTTTCTGCAATTCCTTAATAAATTTTATGGAGGTTCAGTTGAAACGGAGAACATTTATCAAAGCCAGCATAATGCCTATTTGGGCTACATTCGAAAGCAGTTTTTTACCCACCATTTTTGCTTCCGTTCAGGATCACAACAAACACCTTGATATTGATGTAAGTGTTCTGAGTTTAACTGAAATAAGGGAAAAAGTGGTCTTGAGTGACCACTTCGATCAACGGAATATCCAAGTTATTGGTTTTGGGACATCAGGCAGAGAGATTACACGTCAGCTTCATACAGACAACAAGGACGGCATCCATGATGTTCGTTATAACCAAGAGAGTGGTGACTTAGAAGAGGTTACTGCCTATGAGCCAACTCGATTGAACACTATTTTTCCAATCCCACCTTATGCAAAGGAAGACACTAAACAATGTGAGTATTTATTAAACGACACCATGGATTTTGACAAACCGGACACCGTTATTTTTGTGGGAGACTTAGATTGTGCCAGTGATTTCAATTCTATAGCTAAGGGTTTTGATTTAGCACGGAAAAAGGGTATTTTTGCAATCGGTGTGATAACGGTTCCGTATGACTTCGGGCAAAATGAAAGCATTGAGATCAATGTAACTTTGAACAAATTGGAAAAAGCCCTGGATTCCCTGTTTGTGAACCCCGCTCATCCCGGATTAAAAGATGTAGACGCCCCGTTTGGGCTACCTGATCGGTCTGATGATCCTCCATCAAAGCCTGTGGGTTCAAAGTCGCAAGAAGCCATTGAGTTTATCGTCAAGTGCTATCTGGCTTCCGAAGCTCAATACCTTCGTCAATTCGATCTTACAGATGTAAAAGCAGTATTGCTGGAAGGTAGAGTGACTTTATAACCTATTTAAAATGTGCGTTAATTTATGAATAGTGAAGAACATCAATCAATTTCAAAACAAACCTTGCCGAGGTTCCATATAAAAATGATTGGAATAGGGTGTGGTGCTTGCACCGTGGTCAACCATTTGACTAAAGATAAAATCAAAGATGTAGAATTTATCAAGGCAAATATTCAAAGCCACTCTGCCATGGCTCAGTCATTTATCGATCTGGGTAAATCCATAACTAAAGGTCTTGGTACGGGAATGAGACCTGAATTAGGTCGAGAATCAGCCGAAAATGAAGCAGAACAGATTAGAAAAGCACTGGAAAACACAGACCTGCTGATTTTGATTTCCACATTGGGAGTAGGGTATTAACTTTTGGGGGTATTATCAATCTGGACTACTCAGACCTTAAGACGATCATGTTTGAGAAAGGACGAGGATTGATCGGGATAGGGGTTGGAACTGGAGGAGAGAACAGAGTTGAAGATGCTGTCTGTAATGCTTTAGATAAGTTGATCCAGTATTGAATGCATCAACCTATGAAAAAGCTGATAAAATAATCAAATCTATGTTTTCACTAAAAAAAGGTAACCATGTTAGTTAAAGACTTAATGCCGAGTATTTTGAAAGCTATTGGAGGAGTAACAGAACATCCAAACACAACTTTTGGGTTTCAAACAGGATTCGACGATCTAGATAAAATCACAGGGGGATTTCATGATGGGGAGTTAGTAATAATAGCCAGTCGGCCAGGTATGGGGAAAACTGCCATTACTCAAAGCATCATTGCTCAAAATATTGTGGACACTGAACATCGTCCATCGGTTTTAGTCATAAGTCTGGATGTATCAAAAGAAATATATACCAGAAGGTTACTGGCCACTTTTTCAAAAATAGAATACACAAAAATAATAAGAGGTGAACTAAAGCCAGCTGAAATAGATCAGATTAGGATATCAGCTGATATTTTAAATAACGCACCTATTCATATAGTTGATCGTTCACAAATATCAGTAGATAAAATCCACGATATTATAAAACAAACAAAAGATGTTTCAGGAATTGATTGGATTCTCATTGATTCCCTTCAAAATTTTAGATTTGAAAAATCTAATAAAGATGAAAGAAGTGAACTGGATAAAATAGTATGGGGTTTAAAGGTATTAGCTGAAGAAGTGAGCACTCCAATAGTCGCTCTCTCTTCATTAAATCGCAGATTGGAAAGACGACAGTGCAAATACCCAATGCTTGCTGATATAAAAGGATCTGATATTATTGAGGACATTGCTGATAAAATATTGTTGCTTTATCGAGACGAGGTTTATGACTATGATTCAGATTCCAAAGGTATTGCTGAAGTGATCATTGAAAAAAATATCAGTGGCCCAACAGGCAGGATTAGTCTGATTTTTGCCGAAAGATCTCTCCGTTTTTATGGTTTTGAGCCAATACCAGTGCCATTAACCAACACAGAACCTGATGACCCGTTTAATGTAAAACCTTGTAATATTTTTGCCCTTTTTGACAATAAAGATCTCCGTGAAGAGTTGGAAGAACTAACTCGGATTGAGAGTCACCGGATTACTTTCAGTAAGACCAATAGCAACCGTATTAACAAAAAAGGTTATAAAATATTCATCATCGATCGGAAACAAATGGGATCGCAGGCATATAGTGAGTTTATAATGGACACAAAATTCATGAAAAACTGTGCTACTGTCTTTATCGACAGTCTGAATAAGATAACAATGCCTAATCATGATTTAGTTTTGAGCGTAAATCCAGATACTAACCGATTCATTGATTCAATCATTTATTTGGTCAGCGGAATAGCCAGATATTACACTCATGTGAATGCTATATAATGGTAATAGCTCTTATTGGTTTTCTATATTGTACTGGTAATCATCAATAATGGGAAAAAGTATTGAAAGAGATTTACAATTATATTTTTACCAGATTGATCACCTGAATAATTCAGAACACAATCAGTTCAAGATTGGAAACCTGATCGAACTAGCTATTAAAGAGAGTAGATGTATTTCTGATATTTACTGGAGCCGTGATAGTTATTCGTACGTAGTCTGGGGAGTGGCCCATGCAACTTAAAAATAGTGTGGGTTTGATCCCTACGAAAAGACGCCTGGGGATTAACTAGGTAATTTCGCAATAAACTCAAAGCTCTTTCTTTCATGTTATTTCTCCACGTATTTCAGTTGCCTCAGCATCTATCTGAGTTATGCCGTTTATGTATTCCGTGAGTATTCATGAATATTAGCGACTATCTCTTTAACTCGGCTATATATGCATTTATTGACCACAACTAAAACTAAGGAATTTAAGTACGTTGCCTCTAAAACAGCGATAGGACTCAATTCGTTACAAAATTCACTTAGCCTTTGTCTGACCTGGTTAATTAGATCTAGTCTTAGACTGTCATCTTTCGTTTTACAGATCTCACGGATTAGCTTTTCAATTACACGTGCCTGTGGACTACGTTTACCTTTACGGAACTCTCGATGAGACTCGGTGAAATATCCATATTTTATTGAATTTCTTCGGACCTTATCTTTCCCGATTTTTCCTCTAGGACCAGTTGAGAAGGAGCTAGGGACTCGTTCTAATGTCAATCGTGATTGTTCGGCTCGTTCTTCATTGTTCCAGGTCCTTGCCATTTTTTCCTCCTGATTAATTCAAGTTTGTTTTGAAATTTACCCATAAACATTTTGTTAATAGTTAATAATTATGGGTTATTAAAAACTTATAGGTAAATTTGGCTAGCATTAATTGAGGTACACCCATGATGCTACCTATTTTCTAAGTTTTTGACTTAATTGCTATATCTTTAGCCAATTTACGAAGTTCAGGATGCTTTTTTGCGTAACTTTTCCTCAAAATCAATGCTAATTCGAATTCAATATCCCCCGTAATTTCGGCGCAATCGTCAAAATCTAGGGATGCCAGATCGCTCATATAGAAATGACGTCGCCCCCCGTGATCCAATAAAATATTTTGATCCAAGAGAAGGTCATGATAGGCATCGATCTTGTCTTTTGTAAGATTTTTTGTTGTCATTATTACTCCTATTTGCTGTTACGAGTAGTTTTCTACCCGGTTGTTTTATAAAGTGAATTTCAGATTTTCAGGATAAGCAGAAATTCCAAGACTTTTACGATGAGCAGCAATGATTTTAGAATTTTTTCAAGACAAATTGAAACAATCGCTCATCCTAATTAGTTTTACTGTTTCCGTGATGTCGATTTTTTCTAATTTTCTTTCATTCCGCTGGATTATCGAAGTATTGGATTAGACCTATTATAAACACGGGTTTTGAAATGGAAATCCTCCCCCCTTAAAATGTCTTCAGATGCTAATTTCTTTTCAGAGATGAGCCCGGAGGTCTTTATCAGTTTTTGTTAATTTCAGCAGGCACCCACAAACTTCTAAACCATCAATACACGAGTAGTTTGCGAGGTGTGCTGCAAAGGCACTTTTTGCCAAAAAACCGTGTCACGTAAAAAATAAACATACATCCTCTCAAATTATTGCGCTCAAGCAGCATTGCTATTCAGGTACCCTTCTGCTAGGTAAGCATGGCATAATAAATGAGATAGGTGATCCGGAAGGAATTTAACTTCGGGACCTCCGTTACTAATCCTCTTTAATCGTTACCAGAGGGCTTCTGCCTGGGTGGCGGATGACTGATATTAAACCTGCTTCTTCCAGAGCATCAACCGCTCTTAGCTTGGTGCGTGGTGGTACTCCCAATTCCCCAGTAAGTGCATTAGTCAATTTAACTGTTTTTTTCTTGGTTACTCCAACCAAAAACCAAAGGGCCAAACCAACTTCGCATGTTTTCCCAGGACACCGGGCTGCCTTAATCATCCAATCCCATGAAATTGGACCCTTAATGAATTTGGTGTATTGTTTCTTTAACTCAGTTTTAGTTTTCGATACTCCTGAATAGAAGTCACGATTATTTATTGAGTAAGAGTTAAGGTCAACATTCATCACACGACATATTATATTTAAAGATACTAATTATAAGATTAACCGGGTCGTCACTGGTGACCTATTAATACGACACCAGTGTCCTATTGATGATGATAAAATAAAATCAATAACCCTGTCTTTTGAATGACAATTTAAGAAGCATCCAATATATCCATCACGGTATTCCACATTTTGATACCCCTTTTGTCTTGATACCGGTCCGGATATTTGATGCTCTCGACATCTGTTCTTAATCGGAATCCATTTAAAATCACTTCACTGGCGTCTTCCATCAATTTTTGAGAAAGCTGGACTTTCTCCTCCAACTGGTCAATTGGGGCTTCAATCAACAATGCATCGTGGATTGGCGCGCAGATCTGGACACCTGCTTCCACCAGCATACAACAAGCAAGCCTAAGTATTTCTGCCCCGTTGGCCTGCATCGGGAAATTGCGGACAGACCTTGGGTTGACAGCATGCGACATGTACAAATACCAACCAAAAACTGTCCAAATTTCACCTTTCAACAGTGCGCAGTTCACGACACTGTCTGACCATTTCCAGAAACTGCGGTACGTTTCATGGTGGACATTCAACAGCTCTCTCGCTTTTGCGATAGGCTGGTTTATTCTAAGTGCCATTGAGTGTTCACCCATCCCGTACTGGACAGCCAATACACAGGCCTTATATTGATCCCGAATCAAACCATGAGTTTTTTTTGTGGCCTCGGGAGGGACGGCATTGGCTTGCTTTGCAAAAGCCAAATAGGGATCTCCCGAATTATATGCCGCCATCATGGCATTGTCTTTTGACAGAGCAGCTGCAACACCAAATTCTTGTTGCTCAAAATCGATATAGGCCAAACCATACCCGGCTTCTGGTTTAATCAACCCCCGGAGCCAAGCCGCTGTCCCATAAATAAATTTTGATGTACTTGGCTGATTGCGGCCTGTTTTTGCCCTGAACGGCGACAGAAGACACCGATTCCTCCCATCCGGCCCGACGGCCAGCTCAGATAATTTCATCTGAGATAGCGTCCAGCGGAGATCCTTTAAAGCTGTTAATTGCGGATATGTTTGGGACATGTGTTTGAATGTCGATTCCTTCAATTCAAGAGCACCGGATTCCAGTCTTGGCCATGGAATATTTTCCGCTTGGAGATAGTTTTCAAACCTCTTGGTCTTGAAGGATGTCCCTTCGTATATCCCATACTGGGAGTCAATTTGATCCACTGTTTTTTGTTTAATTGAAGCCCAATTGTTTTTCAATCGTGGAAATAACTCCATATCAATTGGCACCCCGGTATGCTCCATCGCCGCTACAGCCTTCATGGATTCCCCCCTAAGGAGAGCTCTTTCAAGATCCAGTTCCGGTTCCATTTTTTCAAACAAAAGGGAGAGGGCTTCAACATCAGACTCACAATAATCAAGAAGCGATTTTTGTTCATCCGAAGTAAATGGTCCTCCTCGGATGGCCAGATTTCTCATCTCATCTTTTTCTATGGCATCAAATTTCCTAATGCCGTACTTTATTAGGGCCCCAAGCAACCCAGAACCACTTGGGATTGGGCAACCATTAGTCAGATTCCGAAACTCGACATAAAGATCCAGAACGTTCTGGGGGAGCTCCCAATCCAACGCAAAATGACACGAAAACTCTGCACTGGAGTAATAGGCGATAAACAGGCTATTAGGACCAATAGAATAAGGGGGCGTGCATAAAGACAACAATCGGTCTTGCCAGACTTTGATTCGATGACCTTTTTTTAGCTCGTGGGCCACCATGCAAATGGGTAGGGGCTTCCCCCCCAGCAGAGCCTGGAATTCGTAATCCGCTAACCATATCTCCTGAAAAGAATCCAATGATTTGATCATTTTTTCCCCCGTAATCTTTGCACCACAGGATGTTCGAGGCTGTTAATGAAAAGATCCTTGAAGGCGATGTTTACCAGTTCATCAAAGGATTTATCTGGCCATTCCGGGTCAGAAAGTTCTCCAGATGCCTTATACATCTCGTACGCCCCGAGATTCATATTCGCCTGAACCCTCAACCATCTGTATTTAGCAATTTGCGCCCCTTCAAGTGCCGATCTTGACCATTTATCATGCCGCCCGTCTTCCAAAGGGAGTTTTATTGGCCAAAGGAATAGCGTGCCTTGTCGATTAATTACGGTGTAAATAATTTTGGGTACCACTTCATGTGAAAGGTCTTTCCAAAGCGAATTATCCACAAGATAAACTTCTCGCTCTTCTTTAAGCTCTAACACAATGGTTTCAAAAGCGTATGCGTCGTCTGGGTGAACCCGTACGAACTCTTGCCGATTCGGTTTCCGGACCGGAACCGTAATTATTTGTTTTTCAACAGCAATTTCTGACGCAAAATCTTGGGAAAGCTTCAACTTTGATAAATCAAGGTTGTTCAGTTTTGGACCGGTATTATCTTTTCTGTTAGCTTCAACATCGACTTTTTCATTTGTAATATTTTTATCTGACATTTTGATACCTTTATAAATTGTTTATTTGGTGCCCATCGGGCATAATTTAAATTTCAATGATTAGAGCCCTGGAAATACTTAATGAAGTTGTTATAGGATTGAGCTGACTTCGTCTTATCAATCCTTATTGTTACATCCAGGGAGGTGGACGTCGGCGTTCCTCACCACCGTCAAGTCGGTATTTTTTGGCATCTATATCATATTCACCTCCCAATTAAAATTTGGGATCAATTTCGATCCGGTTGGAAGCTTCAAAAAGCTAGTCCTTTTTTTTCTCTTTGTTTAGATCACGAATAAAACCCAGTGCCTCGCTTCTAGTCGCATCTATTCTATTTAAACTTGCTTTTTCAAGTTCTTTAACTTCTCGATCCTTCGATACCAAATTTGTGATCCGACTAGTTGAATCAATTTGCCGGTTTATTGTGCAAACTAATTCTCCAATGGCTTTTACTAGCTGCTTTGCTGTCTTCTCGGATATTAGTGGGAATGGATCGATTTTCATTCAGTTTCGCTTAATTAGTTCTCAGACGATTCAGGTTTTTTAATGTTGTTTTTCGCAATACCTTGCTTAAGGAACCTGACTATCTGTTGATTCCTGTTTCGATCATTTTTCTTGGCAATCATATTGATTTTATTCAATATATCAACAGATGCGTATACACTGAATGTTTTAATCCTTGGTTTTTTTGTTGACATGATTTACACCTTATGTTCAGATTATTTTAAATAAGTTCTATTATGTTTTGTTTGTTTTAATACTATGACGCATATACCTGAGCAGTCAACCTCTAAATTGCACTTTATTGAAACCTTATGGAAAATAGAGTAAATGCTTATAAAGAAAGGATTACACACTTAATTGATGTATTGACAGATGGTAGTAAAAGCAAATTTGCTGAATTAGTTGGAGTTAGCAAACCAACTATTTCAGCGATCTTTTCAAAGAATACTCAACTATCGGCAGGAGCATTGATTTACCTGGCAAATAAAAGTGTCAATATAACTTGGCTGGTTAATGGAAATGGTAAGCCAATCCTTCAAGGAACTGATTTTAAGACTAAGTCGACGGCGAACCGGGATAGAGATGATTCGTCTGAGTCTATGGCTAATTGGGGTAGAGGTAACTCGGATACAGTAGGTAAATTTTCTGAACTTTCAGAACCCCGGTCTATAGAGGAACAAAAAATCATTAGAGAAAAAGAAAGGGAAGTATTTAAGAAGCTAAGAAAATCTGCTGAAATAGATATGACGCAGTCTGAGATAGCAGACGCATTAGGTTGGAGTG
>Ga0233431_1004207_pt1 | contig 15829 bp, 15 predicted proteins | sample SI_118_April2016_FD_179867 | JGI IMG/M metagenome (GOLD analysis project Ga0233431, IMG submission 179867) | Seawater microbial communities from Saanich Inlet, British Columbia, Canada - SI_118_April2016_200_MG | ecosystem: Environmental > Aquatic > Marine > Inlet | place: Canada: British...
AAAAAACTGACAATCCAGAACCGCCGCTTGAACCATCAACGAAAAGCGGCTTAACATCAAACAAAGATGAGCCAGATCCTCTGTTACGAAACAGACTCAGGCGTCCCAAATGTTTTGATGACGGACAAGCGGCGGCCATTGCAGCACGACACAAACCAATAGCAAGAACATGGCCATCGCCGTATGCCAGCCCTTTGAACACGTGATCTTCACTGGCGAAACCACCTGTCATAACAACCGCCGGCAGAGTTAACCCTTTTTCTTTCAGTTGAGCACAAATACGAACCACAGCATCTTCCAAGCAGACCGTCGGCAAAGACCATTCGTTCATCATCTTTGACGGGCTATATCCGGAACCACCACCAGCTCCATCAAAAGTCACCATATCCACTTGTGTTTCACAGGCAATCTGAAGCACACGCTTTATGTCGGCCCTATCATATCCCGCCATCTTAAAATAAATATTCTTTGCGCCCCAATCTCTTAACTGTTTGATGTGGGCGATAAGAGACTCCCCCGTCCACAAGGGTAACCTGCCATAGGTGGAAAAATTAGGACAAACGCCATCACGATAGGCCTTTTGTATGTCCGGATTGCCAGGATCAGGATGAACGATATTACCGAGCTGCTGCATCTCAATTGCGGCTTCTATATCCTTGACCCGTCTAACCGGCTGGGTTCCCTTCGCGGATTGTCCGAACTTGATTTCAATGGCTTCGGCGCCATATTTTTGTATGGCGATTTTGGGAATACCCAAGAGGTTATCATCCACATTGCACTGTAGAACAATCTGGCCATATCCCCTGTAATGTTGGCGAAAGCAATCAAGCGCTTTTCCCAATAGCGGGAAGTCCGTTACAGTTCCGCATTCCATTTTCAAATTTGGGTCATTGTTTCTGGCGTCTTCACCAATTACGCAGGTAACGCCCGCCATAGCTGCACCGGCAAAATAGTCCTGCCAATTGAGCTTTATCAGGGCAGGAAGTATGACCGGCATCGCCATCTTAATGGGATTGGCAGTTCCGTAGGTGCACTCAAGATTTACATTAAAAATAGTTGCATCGTCGGAGGTCTCACTGACCCCTTGCGCCCCGAACACACGACCGTTGATGTTAAAATGTGAAAAATCAATAGGATAGTCTTTTTCCGACGCAATTTGGTTGTTCCCGGTTGTTGTGGGATATACCGTTTGCGATCCTAGGATGGCCGCCTGCGCCAATTCACAGGTACCGCTGCAATCTTCGGTGCAAAAAGAACACATTCCGGATTGAGGAGATACAAAAACACTACGGTTTTTTGCAAAAGTAAACCCAGAGCTTTGACGTGGTGAATATGACAAGACGAAATCCTTTCATTTTCGACTCTTCAACACTTCGCGCGACTAACATCGAAAGTTGTCACAATTGCAGCAGGTATGGGATGGCTAAGTTCACCAGTCCCAGAGCGTGCCGTCGCGCAGTCGCGTGACCGGTAGATAAGCGCGCTTGTAAGGGTAGCGTTCGACGGTTTCTTCATGGAACGTCACGCCCAGTCCTGGCACCTCGCCCGGATGGAGGAAGCCGTCCGTCAACGCATAGGAACAGGTGAAAGCATCCTTGGTTTCAGGCGGGTAGCCCATAAATTCCTGGATGCCGAAGTTATGGATCGAAAGATCGAAGTGAAGGCTGGCGGCCATAGCGACGGGGGAGACGTCGGAGGGGCCATGGCAGGCCATGCGCACGTGGTGCAGGTCGGCCGCCGCAGCCATGCGGCGCAATGCCGTTATCCCGCCGCCGTGGGAAACCGCGACGCGCAGGTAGTCGAGCTGCTGATTGGCGATCAAGCGGTTGCAATCGTGAATGCTGTTAAAAACCTCGCCGACGGCGATCGGCGTTGTTGTATGCGCACGCACGAGGCTCAAGGCATCCTGGTCCTCACAGGGCAGGGGGTCTTCCATCCAGAACGGCCGATAGGGTTCCAGGTCTTTGCCGAACCGTGCCGCTTCCATGGGGCTGAGGCGATGATGAACGTCGTGAAGCAGGGCGACGTCCTCGCCCACGGCCTTACGGACGAATTCAAAAACGGCCGGCATCTGGTTCATGTACGCCGCCGTATCCCAAACCATTTCACGCGGCAGCGACGCGTCTGCCGGTTCATAACGTCCGCCGTTTTTGACGACGCCGTAAATTTCCTCAAGGCCGCGAATTCCGGACTGAAGACGAACGGCCGTGAAGCCGTCCTCCATTGCCGCCTGGACAGTGTCCACAAGACGGGAAGCGTCTTCGCCGAAGGCGTGACAGTAAGCCCGAACGCGGTCCCGGCAGGCCCCACCAAGCAGTTGATAGAGCGGCATACCCGCCGCCTTCGCCTTGATATCCCAAAGCGCGACGTCAATAGCGCCAATGGCGGCCATGGTGACCGGCCCCCGACGCCAGTAGACGCCGCGATAAAGATATTGCCAGATGTCCTCGATGCGGCCCGCGTCGCGGCCAATCAAACACGGTGCCACATGATCCTGAAGATAGGAGACAACGGATTTTTCCCGTCCGTTCAAGGTCGCGTCTCCCAGGCCGTAAATCCCCTCGTCCGTTTCAACGCGAACCGTCACATAGTTTCGCCCCGGACAGCAGACAAAGACTTTTACGGCGCTGATCTTCATAGTGTTTTCTCCCGATTTCAAAGGATTATGTTTGAGAATCGTTGTACAGAAATTATGGCGTCAAAAGTTGGTTCTAGAAAGGATCGCCAGCTATTCTAGCGGCGTGTAGGAAATCTCGTATTGCGACCATAGTTTTTCACTCTGCCCGCACCATTATCTGCAACACCTCCAACCCACATCGCTACCTCATTTCCCGCCGCCGATGACGAAGGCGAGCAAACCCTATATCGCTGCAACAGCTTCCCAAACCAGCTTCAGGGCAACGCCCATCAGAACGACGACTTGACCGCCGGTGATCCAGGCCGGTTTTGCGCCACGAAGCATCAGCCTTGCGCCGATCTGCGACCCGGCCACCACGGCAATCCCGGCCAAAATCATCGCGTAAAACGGGAGGTCCAGGTGGGGCGTGTAACCCGCGAAACCGGCAAAAGAGCAAACGGTGACGACCAAGGCCGTCGTTGCAGCCGTCTGCTTGGGCGAATATCCGAGGGCAAGAAAAGTCGGGACGACGATGAAACCGGCGCCAATTCCAAGGAAGCCGCCCACGAAACCCACTATCGCACCGGAAACGACGCGGATACCGATGCGGGCACTTACCAAGGGTTCGCCCACAGCGCGTCCGGCTGCAGGTTGACTAGTGCCGCCTCTGGCGCTGCGCAAAGCCAGCAGAGCTGCTACGGTTACGGCCCCGGCGAACAGGGTGAGCACCAGCCCCGCCGCCATGTGCGGTTGGACCAGAGCCCCCATGGGCGCCGTTAGCGCCGCCATCAGCGCCATCGGCCAGCCGCCGTTCCAGTCCACAAGACCGGCACGGCCGTAGGGGATAAGAGCCAGCAGGGTGTTCAGACCGTTCAGTAGAAGCCCAAGCGGGATGGCCACCGTCTGCAGGTCGTAACCTGCCCAGTACAGGATGGGAACGAATAGAATTCCTCCACCAAGTCCCAAAATAACGAAGATGGACGAGACAACAAGGATGGCCCCTGCGGCGATTGCGGCATTCACGGTCGATTCCCATCCTTTTTAACCCCATCACTATCTCGTGTCGCGATATCCGACCCCCTGCAACGCATAGATCGGATGACCTTGGCTAGTGATGAAACGGCAGACCTACGACAATGATTCTGGGCCTGACAATGACAATTCTTAGTTCCCAGTATTTTTGATATCGGCTTTGGGCTGGGAGAATGGCCGGCGCATTTCGCGCTATTCCGGCCGTATCCGTCGAATCGACATAGGAAAGCGCCAGCTTGCTAGCCTTGCTCATTGCGGTGTTCCCCGCGACGGCTCAGTGTTGTCCGCCGCCACAGGCCATGCCCGGGTCAAACCGAGCCAGACGGCCCTCGCGCAGGGCGTCGAGCGCCTCGCTAACCACCGAGGCATCGCCGGCCTGCAGAACCATGATCCCAACCTGCGCGAACCCCTGAAGCGGCCTTCCACCCATGCCATAGGCGACAAGAACTTGGGCCCCATGATCGGCGAGCAACTGCACGGGCGCCATACAACCACCGTGTTCGTGTGCGACCGCGGGGACGACCTCGACGTTTTTCACGCCCTCGTCGGCGAGTGTGACTAGGGTGAAGGCAACGCAATGGCCGAAATGACCCGACAGCCGGGCGTCGATTCCGCCTGGATGCTCGCAGGGAAAGGCGACGGTTGTGTTCATCGTTTAGGGACCTCTACTATTGTTCTAGGAGTGAATGGACTCGACGCTCCGACTCTCGACCGCCAAAGCAATAACATTGTTCCAGGCCGTTCGAATGGCTTTGGAAGCGCGGTGTTCGCCTAAGTCGGCCATCGTCAAACCGGACATCAGCGCATCGACGACAATCTTGTCATAGGGAATGCGGCCCAGAAGCGGCAGTCCTCGCGCCGTACACAGATCAGCGATTTCTCGCTCGCGCGCCGGATTGAGGCCCTCTTTGTTGATGATGACGCCGGCCGGCCGCGGGAAACGAGCACACAGGTCTGCGGCGCGTTCCAGATCGTGGAGGCCCGAGGGCGTCGGTTCGGTGACCAAGATCACGAAATCCGCGGTCGAGATCGAACTGATGACCGGACACCCGATGCCGGGTGAACCGTCGGCAATGATGAGTGGCCTGCCGGAGCGTTCGCTTTCTGCCTTGGCGGCACGCCGCAGAGTGGAAACCAAGAGACCCGAGTTCTCCGCCCCGGGAAACATCTCGGCATGGATCATCGGCGCCACATCGGTGCGCGACCGGAACCAGTTGCCGGCGTATCTCTCGTGCATCGTCACCGCGCCCATCGGACAGAAGTGCGCACACACGCCGCAGCCTTCGCAGGCATGTTCGTCGATGATGTATCCGTTTGGTTGCGCGATGATCGCCTCGAAACGGCACCGCTCGGCACAATCGCCGCAAAGAATGCAGGTATCGGGGTCTATCGTCGCCGTCCTCCCGGCGTGAAATTCGTGCGACTCGATGATTTCGGGCCGGAGCAATAGATGCAAATCGGGCGCATCGACATCGAGATCGCAGACGATGTGATCGGACGCCAGGCGCGCGAAGGCGGCTGTGACCGACGTCTTTCCCGTGCCGCCCTTGCCGCTGATGATCGTGATTTCAGGCACAGAACGCCTCCGCTATCCTGCAGTCCTTGGCGAAGGCGCGGATGTTTTCGGCCAAGCGTTGAATTCGTGCCTTGTGGGAAAAACTCACCGCGTCCAAGGGAATGCCACGGGCGTAGGCCTCGGCGACGGCGCGTTCGAAGGGAATGGCGTCGAGGATCGGCAAGTCCCGTTCATGACAGAACATCTCGATTTTCTTGTCGCCGCGCCCGGCCCGATTGACGACAACCGCCATCGGCTTGCCTAAACTGCCGAACGCCCGGTACGCAAGATCCAGGTCGTAGAGGCCGAAAGGAGTTGGCTCGGTCACCAGGACAACGATATCGGCGTCGCGAACCGCCTCGATCGCCGGGCAACTGGTGCCCGGCGGCGCGTCCACCAGAACATCAACCGGGTGCTCGGCAAGCATGGTGCGCAAACGACGGCGCACCGCCCCCATCAGAGGCGGGCTCATCGCCTCACCGATGCGAAGCCGTCCCATCAAGAATGCGATGCCGCCGTCCACCGCGCCCCAAGCAATCTCGCCCAGAACGCGCTCGCCAGCCGTCAAAGCGCCGCGCGGACACACTGCTAGGCAACCGCCACAGCCGTGGCACATTTCGGGGAACACGACGGGGAAATCACTAAACACAGCAATGGCTTTGAAGGCGCAAAAGTCGGCACAGGCACCGCAGCCATCGCAGAGATCGGGGTTGGCGACGGGGACTTCCAGGCTCGCCCGCGCCTCGCCTGTCAAACGGGGATGAAGGAACAGATGCAGGTTCGGCGCCTCGACATCCATGTCGACCGCGATGCGCGGGCCATCCCAGACGCGCGACAACGCGGCCGCGACGGTGGTTTTGCCCGTACCGCCCTTGCCGCTGGCGACAGCAACGATCACTGCGTATGCCCTGCGCTGGACGGCCGTTCGGCGATTTCGACATCGCCACACCGAAACGCTTCGATCGCTTCTCGAACCGTCATGCCGTCGATCTTGTGGCCAATCTTCAGTCCGGCCGAACAGAGCGCCCGAAACGCCTTCGGCCCGACGCTGCCGGTCAGCACCACATTGGCACCCGCTTTGGCCACCAGTTCGGCCGACGCAATGCCGGCACCATGAGAAAGCGTCTCGGCTCCGTTATTCGGGATGAAGTCAACGGACAGGGTATCCGGGTCGACGACCAGAAACCCCGCGGCACGCCCGAAATGCGGATCGACCGGCGAGTCCAGGGTGGTTCCCGTCGTGCTAACAGCGAACTTCATGGACATTTCCTTTGCAATCGTCTCGTCGCCGGTCGCCGTCGGCGCCCGGTACTCGTCATCAGTATCCGGATCAGTATCCGGTGCATATTCGGCGACCCTGTGGTGGGCCTCGTCCTCGATCCTTAGCGCCAAGCCCTCAATCAGCGCCTGCGTGACGTTGCGCCTGGCGACGGCGAGGGTGCGGCCCAGTGTTTGGCGCGACACACCCATGCGACCGGCTGCCTCGGCCTGATCCAGCCCTTCCAGATCGACAAGGCGCATCGCCTCCAGGCCGTCGAGGGGCAGATAGACCTCGCGCAGCAATCGCATCGGAACTCCCCGGGGTTTGAAATCCCTGATTTCGGGCATTCGACCGATTTGGCGGTGTTTCATCGGGCGTGGCATTCACGTTCCTTTTTTACCATACGACCATTTTAATGGTCACTCATTCAGTCTTTTTAGCAAACCGAAATCGGAGAAAAAGAGGGCCGAAATCTCGGAAAATTAGCAAAACCGAGCCCCACCCGAGCGGTCCTATTCCTCCCGCAATTCCCGGCCGAGGTCGCGCAAGCGCTCTTCCGTCCGGGCCAACTCCGCTTTCAGTCGGTTGCGTTCCCCCTTGAGGGCCAGACGTTCCTCTTCCGGCGAAGAAGGCGCGCCGGCGTCGACTCGAACAGCTCCGCCACCTGGCCCAAAGCCGCCTTGACGGCGGCCCCATCCGCGTCCGCGTCCGGTCGTGGCGCCGGCCCCGCGCGGGCCCGTTCTGTCAAATCCTGGCATGTCATATCTCCTTATCTATTTATCTGCGCCGCCCGCATCTCTGCCGTTTTCGGCCACGATTCGAACACCGTTCATCCAGAGGAGAATCGCCATCAACCCAATAGTCGCCCCCATCAATCCGCAAAGCCCAGCGGTTGATCAACGCCGTCGCTACAATGTGCCGGGCCTCCGCCACCAAGCGCGAAAAAGTCGGACGCGAGATACCCATCAATTTGGCGGCATTCTCTTGATCCAATTCTTCTGCGTCGGCCAGGCGGAGTGCCTCCAAGGCGTCATGGGATAGAACGACGCCTTTCAGCTCGGTCAGCGGAATGCCTTGCGGTTTGAAAAGAAGGCTTTCGACCGGCCCCTGAATGCGGCGAGGTCTTCGCGGGCGTGGCATAGCGTCACCTTTTATGAACTTTCGTGCATAATCTAGTGCTTCAATTAAAGTCTGTCAATAATGAACGTATGTTCGTTATTCGCGCGCTCCCTGAGTCTTCGTCCGAGGCGGGACGACAACTGGGGGCGAGGTTGGGTTGACCTGGAGACCGACGTGGCAGCCGGGAACAGAATTCTCCAAAACAGAGCCGGCTTAGATCAATTGGCCGGCGGGGCGCCAATTGCGACGGTGCGGATGGCGGGAAATGGCGGGTCGATAAATGGCTCGATGTCGACTCGTTGAATTCCAGGCTTTGACAGTTGCTTGTCGTGCATACGGCGCAAATGAATGCGGAACTCCTCGCGCCGCTTCTGACCCAGAGCGGACTCAAACCAGGCTAGTGAAACCTTTGGCGTTCCGAACTAAGTTTTACACGCGACAGCATGGCTGCGGCATTGCCTACCATGGCGCTTTCGCTAGGGAGCACAAACTATGGCGGTTGGAAATGAGAGGCCTGCGCCCTTCATCAATCTTCGTCGCGAAGTATCTGTTCCAAAACTTCCGTGAAGCGTCTGATGATCGGATATTCCAGCGCTGTGGGGCGGGTGTAAACACCTGCCTGGAAGCGTCTTATGGGAGGATCAACCCGAAGGACACGAACTCCAGCCGCCTCGATGATCGGCCTCAACTGAACCGGTGCCACCATTAAATAGCCTTCCAAATTCACAAGTTGAAGCGCCGTGGCGAAAGACGTCGTGTAAACCGCGAAATCCGGTTGTTTTAGGTTTTGCGTGCGAAAATACTCGACCAAGTTTTTTTGTGCGAAAGGACTGGAACCGTACACGATCCACACGAAGCCCGAGAGGTCATCCTTTTTCAGTACAGGTAATTTCTCAAGGGGATGCCCCTTGGGTACGACGATGCCATGCTCCACCGTCAACATCGGCTTTACGATTAGTCCGGTCTCATCGATGTCTGGATCGATTCTGCCAACAACGACGTCAATCTCTCCGGTTAACAATTCGGTCGTTGGCAATGGGGTCGCGCTGGTCGTCAGAAAAAGCTGAGTTTGTTGGAACTCTTGACGAAGCCGTGCAAATACCCTGGAAACGTAGAGAAGATGGAACGTCGGCCCCGCGTCGACTCTAAGCTCGGCCAAATGTCCGGACTTTAACGCGTTCGTGGCCTCCTTTGCGTATCCATACTCTTGCTCGATTTTCTTAGCGCGGACGTAAAGGCATTCTCCGAGAGGCGTGAGTTCCATGCCGTACCGTTGTCGGTCAAACAGTTGACCGCCGTATTCGGCCTCGATCTGCCGCAATTTCTTGGTCAGTGAGGATTGCCCCAACCCAATTTCACGGGCCGCTCTGGTCAGGTTGCGCTGCTCTGCGATGGCGATGAAGGCTCGAAGATTCCGATCCAAGATATTCCTCCCAACGATTTCTAGCGGGAAAAATATTCATTTTACAGAATTTCTGGTCCGCCGTAACGTGTAAATCAGTGGCTGGTTGGCGAAAACCTGTCGAAAGAGATATGGAGCCTTGCAAACAATCTTGGCCGCCCTCTCCAATATCTATTTTGCCTCCTTTTTGTAGGAAAATTACAACCCCAGATGACAAGTTCTTATTCTTGATGTCGACGGAGCTAACCCCTTGGTAATCCGCATATTTCCTTCATCAGGTTTCTAAAATGACAGCATATATTCCATTTTTTCGGCCACGTTACAACATCGGCGGAGAATCAAAACACTTTCTAATCTGAATATTTTCGTAGAATTATTACCTTTCTTGTGGTGCAATGCTAATGGCGAGGACTTGGCGTCATCTAATTCCGGTGGGACCACGCCGCACATTCGAGGTGCAAGCGCTTGTGCGAAAATAAGACGTTAAATGTTGTTAATTACCAACGTGGTGCCGAACGCCACGAATAAGAACCGTTCACGTTGTTTTGGCGAATGGGTCGCCTTGAACAGAGTTTTTGCGAATATTGAAAAGGCAGGTTGGTATGTTGAGAGACAAACGAGAAAAGAAATTCGTCCAGGTTGCAGTCATGGCTGCGGTGGGTGTTGCGCTCGCTATGGGAGCCGCAACGGCGGCGGATTATCCGAAGCGCAAGCCAATTACAATCGTCGTTCCATTTAAAGCCGGTGGCGGGTCCGACAATGTCGCGCGCGTCGTGGCGCCGGAACTGGCAGCAATTTTGGGTCAGGATGTTATCGTGAAGAATATCGGCGGGGCCGGTGGCACGATTGGAACAGCCGACGCAGCAGCGGCGAAAGGCGATGGCTACACCTTGGGCTATATTCCCGTGGGTCCGATGGTTTCCCAGCCGCACCTCAGGAACCTTCCTTTCGGTTTGGAATCGTTCAAGTACGTTTGCCGCATCACCGATGGCCCGATCGTCCTCATGACGCCGAAGGAAAGCGGCTTTAAGACGGTCGATGACGTGGTGAAGGGCGCCAAGGCAAAGCCCAACAAGCTGGTATTCACCGGCCCGGTCGGTTCGGTTCCCTATATTTCTATGTTGGCGTTTAACGGCGCATGGGGTTTGAAAATGAAAACCCTACCTCTGAATTCGGCTGATACGGCCAAGAATATGGCTGGCGGCCTGGTGCATTTCCACGCTGCGCAACCCAACGTCATGGGCCGCTACGATTTGCACGGCATTACTTTCTTTTCCGGTGAACGCCTGGCCGAATATCCCGATATTCCGGCAGCCAAGGAAAGTGGACACGATCTTCAGTATTCGATCTGGGCCGGTCTGAATGTGCCCAGCAGCACGCCGGACGATGTCGTGGCAGTGCTTGAAGAAGCGTGTGCCAAAGCCGTGAAGACGGATCGTTTTATCAAAAACATGAAGCGTGTTCAGGCGCCGATTGCCTACCAGGGAGTCAAGGATTATACGGCGTTCGTGAAAGAACAGTTCGCTACGTACGGTGATATCCTGACGAAAGCCGGGTTGAAGAAATAAGACGCTGAAACTAGAAGTGTCCCGGCCTATCTTCACATGGCCGGGGCGCTTCACTTTTTTCTTTTCTCCATTTGGGAGGCTTTTTTTTCGCCGATGAAAACCGGAACCATCAACCAAAAAGATGTCGCATACGGTGCAGCACTTGTCATCATCGGAGGTATTTTTATGGGTGCCACCTTCGATGAGCAATACACGTCCCTGGGTATTGGGGACGACCACGGTCCGATGTTTTTCCCGCGAATATTGCTGGGCATCTGGTTGCTATTGGCCACCTCTGTTTTGGTTCACGGTTTTTTCGGTGGAACACCGGGGGGATCGGGCCGCGGTCAGATCGTTCGCGCGGTTATTGTCATCGCGACGGTGGGACTTACGGCGTATTTGATAACGGTTATCGGCTTCCTGTTCGCGTCGGCATTCTGTTTGTTTTCCGTCAGTTATTTGCTGGGGTATCGAAACCCCATAAGTCTGATGGTGACGACGATCATTTTTCCCATCGCCGTGTGGTGGATATTCGCCAACGTCCTGTTGATTACGCTGCCCACTTCACCCTGGTTTGATTTGATCTGAGCCCATGGAATTTTTTCTTCCCGCCGTTGAACTCGTAGCTCAGCCCAGCGTATTGCTAGCCATACTTTTCGGAACCGTCATCGGCACGATTGTCGGTGTTTTGCCTGGCCTGGGGCCTGTCGTGGCTATCACCGTGTGCCTACCCTTCACCTTTTCCATGGGCCAGATTCCTGCGATTGCCTTGATGCTGTCGGTCTATTGCACATCAACTTATGGCGGGTCTATCTCGGCCGTGCTTATCAATACCCCCGGCACCCCGGCTTCGGCCGCCACATGCCTTGACGGGTTCCCCATGACCAAACGCGGTAAAGCGGACCGGGCGCTGGGCTGGGTTACCATCGCTTCGGTGATCGGCGGGCTGTTCTCGGTGGTGGTGTTAATTTTTGCAGCCCCGCAGCTGGCGGCCATCGCGCTAAAATTTGGCCCGCAGGAGACCTTCGCTCTTATCGTTCTGGCGATGACATGCATGGCCGCCGTATCACGCGAAAGTATGGTCAAGGGTCTGCTGGCCGGGATGATCGGTTTGTTTCTTTCGGTTTTCGGGCCGGACCCGATTACCGGTGATATCCGTTTCAGTTTTGGCATTTTCCAGCTTACCGCCGGGTTCTCCCTGTTGCCGGTGCTGGTTGGAATATTCGCGTTTTCCGAGGTGTTTGTGCGCGCCGCCGGTTTGCATCCTGCGGTGGACGTCAGCCAAATGCGGGTCGGGTTTAGCGTTCCGCCGTGGGCTGAATGGCGCATACGTCTGGGCGTGCTTTTCAAGTCTTCCGCCATCGGTTCGTTCGTGGGAACACTTCCCGGCACGGGTGCAGCTGTCGCCTCGTTCATGAGTTATGCGGAAGCCAAGCGAAGCTCGCCGCGCCGCGAAAATCTGGGAAAAGGTGAACCCGATGGGCTGATCGCGTCCGAGGCCGCTAACAACGCGGTTACGGGTGGAGCTTTGGTGCCGACACTGGCGCTGGGTATTCCCGGCGATCCGGTCACCGCGATCATGATGTCCACCTTCATCATTCATGGTGTGGCGGTCGGTGTGCGGCTATTCGTTGATAGCCCGGTCATTGTCTACACAATGTTCGTGTCTCTGATCCTGGTTAACGTGCTGATGCTGGTGATCGGGGCGTTTGGGGCGCAGTTTTTCACCCGGCTTCTTCGCGTGCCCGAACCTTTGTTGATGTCGATGGTGGTGATCTTGACGTTTGTCGGCTCCTATGCCGTGCGAAACAGCGAGTTTGATCTGCTTGTGACATTTGTTGCCGGAATTCTCGGCTTCGCCATGCGGCGCAATGGGTTTCCGACGGCACCGGTGGTGATCGGCCTGGTATTAGGCCCCCGTCTTGAGGAGAACCTGCGCATGGGCCTTGTTCTGTCGGATGGAAATTTTGGGACCTTCTTCGAGAGCCCCCTTGTTGTGTTCCTGTTCGTGCTGACAGCGGCCCTCTTGGGCTGGCCTGTGATCCGAGCCCGTATCAGCGGTCTATTTAAGAAAAAATGAAAGCAAGAGAGAGATGGAATAGGGGAATAAGATGAGGGCAGTTTTCGTTTTTTTCGACTCGTTGAACCGCAGATCTCTGGAATGCTACGGCGGAATGTCAGTCAAGACGCCAAACTTCAAGCGGCTGGCCGAACGGTGCGTAACCTTTGATACCCATTACGTGGGAAGCCTTCCCTGCATGCCGGCCCGCCGCGAAATCATGACCGGGCGGCTGAATTTCCTGCATCGATCCTGGGGACCGGTCGAACCCTTTGATAATGCCTTCCCCGACCTGCTGGCCAAAGCGGGCGTGTATTCGCACCTGATTACCGATCATCAGCATTACTGGGAAGACGGCGGGGCGACCTATCACACGCGCTATGACAGCTGCGAATTCGTTCGCGGACAGGAAAGCGATTTCTGGAAGGGTGTCGTCGAGCCGAACCTTGATGGGTTCAAAGAGAAATATCATCCCAGTCAGGTAAATACGCAAAAACGAAACAAGTTTTTCCGCAACCTGGTCAACCGGGAATTCATGAAGGATTACGAGGATTATCCGACGGTACGTTGTTTTGACGAGGCTGTTGATTTCCTCGATACGAACAAGCGGGCCGACGACTGGATCCTGCAACTTGAAGTTTTCGATCCCCACGAACCCTTCGATGTCCCTGCGAAATTCCGGGAAGACTATCCGACGGATTATGACGGCCCGATCCTGGATTGGCCCAAATATGACCGTGTGAGCGAAACCCCGGATGAGATTGCCGAAATTCAGGCCAACTACGCGGCAACGCTTGCCCATTGCGACCTGCAACTCGGGCGGCTGCTCGACTACTTCGACGAAAACGATCTGTGGAAAGACACCGCACTTATTCTTTCCACAGATCACGGATATTTGCTGGGAGAGCACGATTGGTGGGCAAAGCTCATTATGCCCTGCTACAATGAGGTCTGCCACACCCCGCTATTCGTGCACCATCCCGACTACATTTCGCAGGCCGGAACGCGGCGATCTGCGTTAACCCAGACCATCGATCTCATGCCCACGATCCTCGATATGTTTGGGGTTGAATTGCCGAAAGAAGTGGAGGGACACTCGCTTCTTCCCCTTTTGGAAAAGGACACACCGGTTCGAGAGGCCGGTCTTTATGGCGTGTTTGGCAGCGCAATCAACATCACCGATGGAAAGTATACGTACTTCCGTTACCCCGAGGACATGCATGGCGGGGATTTGTTCCAATACACCCTCATGCCCACCCATATCATGAGCCTTTTTTCCGTCGATGAACTTCAGGAAGCCAGCCTCGCCGCACCTTTCGATTTCACAAAGGGCGTGCCGCTCCTTAAGGTTCCTTCAACGCCAAAATCGCCGCAATACAGCCGCCACGGCCCTGGTGTTCAGCATGACACGACGTCCGTCCTTTTCGATCTTGAGGTCGATCCGGGACAAACGAAGCCGATCAATGATCCGGCGACCGAACAACGGCTTTGTCGCCTGATGGTCCAAATCATGCTTGCGCATGACGCACCGCCTGAATCCTATCGGCGCTACGGTCTCGAGGATTTTAAGGCAGAAGCCAAATCCTGAACGATCATTCGTTCGCTTTCACGACGGCAACGGCCCTGAGGCGTCAGTCCTCAGGGCCGTTGGTACTATTCATACTCCCACTTGTGGAGCCAAGGATCGTTGGTGGCTTTTTGATAGCCTTTGATCCGTTCTTTGAAGTCTTCGACCATGTCCGCGTACGCCGGTTCGGCGGCCAGATTGTTAAGCTCGTCCGGGTCTTCGTCGAGGTCGTAAAGCTCAAACATCGGACGGTTCAGGTAACTATCGAAGGTTCGTTTGCCGATCGTGTCGCCGTCGCGCATCGCTGATTGCAGGGTCCCCGAGCGCCACAGGTCGGAAGCCGACGGATAGGTCAGCTTCCAGGCGATGTTGTAGAAAAATTTGTATTTGCGCGTGCGGATAACCCGCATGGGATAGTAGTTGGTAACCTGGTGGAAGGAATGGGCGGCGAAAACTTCGTCCCGCCAATCCTTGGCATCGGGATCATCAAGAATGGGCACAATACTCTCGCCTAGGAACTCTTCCGTTTTTTCCAGCGGCTTGCCTGCGAAATCCATAATCGTCGGCGTAATATCGGCCCAGTTGACCATGGCATTGTTGATGGCCCCACGTCCCTTGTGAAAGGGGCTGCGGATGATGAACGGAAGGCGCATGGCTGGTTCATAAAGGGTCGTCTTGGATACCGGGAAGGCCCCGCCATTGTCGGTGAGGTACATAATCACGGTATTGTCCATGACCCCCGCGTCACCGAGGTGTTTGATCAAGCGCCCTATGCCGCGATCAAGCCGGTTGATCGATTGGTAGTATTCAGCCAACTCGGCTCGGGTTTCCGGCGTGTCATTGAGAAAGTCCGGCACGATGACTTCGTCGGGGTTAAATCTGAGTTCCTTGTCGCCGGGAAAGTCCTCTGTCGGATTGCCAAAATCGTCGGGCTTTAACGGATGGTCCCGTCGCAGGTTCTCGCGATGCGGATTGTAAGAGGCAAAATAGAGGAAGAAGGGCCGCTCGTCTTTCTGGTTGATGAAGTCGACGCAACGGTCTGCCTTTAACACATCGTCGCGCACGCGGCGGTAGGCTTCGTCGTCATCGGCACGGTGGATCTTCTGCAAGTCATAGGAGGCAATAGCCTTTGTGGTTTCCTCCGGGTCCCAATCGAAGGGGTACTGGGACTCCGGTCGATAGTGCTGCTTGCCAATGCGCCCTGTCCGGTATCCCGCTTCCCTCAGATAGATCGGCAGGGTCTTGATCCCGTCGGCGATGGAGAAGTTGTGGGGCAGATGGGTAAGGCCATAGGTCCTGTTGGTGTGGTTGTGCAGGCCGGTAAGGATCACCGAGCGGCTGGGGGCGCAGGAAGCCGTGGTGCAGAACGAGTTGGAAAAACGGATGCCCTCGGCGGCAAGCGCATCGAGACTGGGGGTCTTAACGACCGGATTTCCGTAGCATCCAAGCGCTTCGCGACCGTGGTCGTCGCTGACGATGACCACAATGTTCGGGCGTTTCTGACTGTCAGGCATGAAATGATTTCCTTTTTCCTGCACCCGCGCGGCTGGATTCAAATTTCAAGTGCAACACCCAATGATTTGACGAAGGCTTCCAATGGAGTAAGGAAGCCGAGGCATTTTCTCGGTGTGGTGTTGTAGGTCCACATGATGTCTTCGATGTCTTGATCG
>Ga0233431_1004211_pt1 | contig 15811 bp, 10 predicted proteins | sample SI_118_April2016_FD_179867 | JGI IMG/M metagenome (GOLD analysis project Ga0233431, IMG submission 179867) | Seawater microbial communities from Saanich Inlet, British Columbia, Canada - SI_118_April2016_200_MG | ecosystem: Environmental > Aquatic > Marine > Inlet | place: Canada: British...
AGCAGGAGATCCTGGAAATTATCTCAGAATTTGAAAAAAGCTAAACAGGTTTGCAATGCCAAAGCAGTGGGAAAATTATCCTAATTGTCCTTTCACTCGTTGGGTATGCTAAAACTAACCGTGGTACCACCTACAGGATTATTTACAGCCCATATTCGTCCTTTATGAGCTTTTATAATCTCTTTACAAATTGCCAGTCCTAAACCAGTTCCACCGGCATTGTTTTTTGTCTTACTGCTTTGAATGAATTTATCAAACACCGCATTTAACTCTTGACTGGGAATACCAACCCCTTGATCTATGATAGAAACAATTTGTTTGTTATTCTTTTCATCAATACGGATCTGAATTTGAGTCTTACTATCAGAATAATTTATAGCGTTCGAGAGAAGATTACTGAAAACTTGAAGTATTTTTTCTTTATCTAGCTTTATTGGCTTTGTATTAATTTTCTCAACACAATCAATAGATATTTGTTTTGATAAAATTAAAGGTTTAAGTTCTTTAAGGATAATATGAATAATATCGTGAATATTACATTTGGACATTGAGTAGGTTGTCTTTCCTGCTTCCAGTTTAGAAAGATCTAATAAGGAATTTAACAAACCTAATAACCTATTTCCACTGGAATATATATCCTCAAAATATGTTTTTATTTTTTCACGACTTAATTGGGTCACACGTTCAATGCCAAGCTTAGAGAAACCAAGTATTGCTTGCATTGGTGTTCTGAGTTCATGACTCATATTGGCCAGGAACTCAGATTTCGCCATATTTGCTTTTTCCGCTACTACTTTTGCCTTCTCGGTTTTATCTAAAGCAACTATCAATTCTGAGGTTTTTTGGTTTACTTCTTTTTCGAGTGTTTCTCCATAACTTTCCAGTGTTTTAGTCTTTTTTGACAATTCTTCAGTTAACAGCTCAATTTTGGTATAAGCGCGGGCATGCTGATGAAACTGAAAAATGGACTGAGAAAATATAAAGAAAAAAAGGCCTGCGGGTGTAATATTTCCAAATCTAATCATTTCATTAACATGTAAAATATCAATAAACATAGTAATGAACACCACCAGAAAGCCAAAGGATGTAATATGTGCACCAGGACGATGTAATCTAGATGCCCGGTACATTACATAAAAGATATATATTCCGGCTGATATAGCTAAGACATGATAGAAAACCATAATGGCGCTGAAAACCGATGTCTCAAATACCAATATTATTGCAGAAAAAATTATCCCTAGTAGCTGAATCCCTCGAAGCAATGACAATGAGAATTCTTTGGGGAACAAAGCCGCAATATACATAGTAAATATGGGAATCACAGTACAAAATGTTAAGTATTTTATTTTTTCAGATAGTTCCCACTCAATCATGGGTAGTGAATAACCGATGATATACTGACTGTTCATGATCGTTCTTATGGCTGTTATCAGACAAAAAAGGCCAAAAAATATGGGAGATTTATCTTCTTTACGAATAAAAACCATCCCCAGATGGTAAACCCCCATTATCCCTATGCAACTAAAGAAAAAAATCGATATCAACGGATATATGCTGCTTTCCCATAACAAATGAGAAGCCAAACCAAGGCGAATTACTTTTCGGATTCCGCCTTTGTGATGATTGAAATTTGAGACATGAATAACAATATGCAGTTCATTGCTTTGGGTAAAGAACTCTTTAACGACCGGCCTGAATTCTGGAACCATACTATCGTAGGAGATCCCAATCTCCCCTGCCCCACTGATCAGAATATTATTTATATATAGTTTATAGGCAGAATAGATCGAATTTACACTGATCGCTAAATCTTGCACCAAATCATCTGGTAATAAAACTTTCAGGTAGTATGTTGCGAATCCCTTTCCACCTAATTCCTGATTGTTAATTTTATGCCCATTCCAGGCGGAAGGTATCTTAATCTTTTGAAATGGTAGCTCATTATTCCATGGAAATTCCCTTGGTTGAACAAATTGATTCCAGTAAAACTTCCATTCTCCTGATATCGAGACAGTATGATTGAAAGACGCGTTGTAATCCCAGACTCTTAAATCTAATACCCCGTCAACCGCCCTATTAGTTGGTAGTTGAGAGGGATACACATATTGTTGGGGTAATAGAATTGCTAGAATAATAAGCTGATATGAAAAGCAAATCCGGATACGTCGCATATATGACTTAAAATTTTTTGGAAATAAAACGATAACCAGGATGAATTGATTACACCTAATGCAAAAAGATAATCCAGTACCTTTAAAAAAAGTGACATCTGAATAAGTTTTATCTACTAATCACACCAACATAGCTTTGAGTAGGATCTGTACTGCATTAAAAGCCGAATAAAAATTTACTTAAATGGCTACAACCCGACTTAAATGTATACTAGAAGTTTAACTATATCAATACTGGATTTGTAAATCAATCACCCATCACTAATCTGGCAGTTACATCTGTTTCAGTACATTCGGGGTCATAGGGGGTCGGGGAGAACTCTCGCTACTCTAGCCAAAATCCTCTCCTTTGATAAATTGAAAACGATATTGAATTGTTTGGCAAAAGTAGTGAGATAGTGTCAATATGTCAATCGAGTTAAGTCTCATGTCCCCCGATCTAGTGTCTGAAAATTCGGTCGTGGATTTTGGCTTCTCCATATCATTTGTCATATCGGTATTATCATGTTAATATTATGGCCAATTTTTGGTTTGACGAAGTATTTATCGGTAGGGCCGATTCATTTGTTTTCATTACTGACTGTAAACATTTATTGTGTATATTTTATGAGGAAAGTAGTATAAAATATTCATACTTAATCCAGTATATCAAATTTTGTGACATCGGAGATCTCAAATAATGACTGCTAAGCCAAGTTATGCCGAACTGGAGCAACGGATTCAGTTGCTGGAAGAGCACATGACTGAGTTCAAGCAAAAAGAGGAGGATTTCAATCAAAATCAGATTGAGATGGATCTTCTTTTCAGTAAAGCCCCGCTGGCAATGTTTATTGTCGACCACGAGCACCGTGTGTGCAAGTTGAATGAAGCCGTCTCAGAGATGGCCTGTATTGTAGAAAAGGAAAATATTGGTTTACCAACCGGTGATGTTTTGAAATGTGTTAATATCTTTGAACATCCCAAAGGTTGCGGTTATAGTGATGCCTGTGAAGGCTGTATGATCCGAAAAACGATATTGGAGACATTTCAGACTGGTAAAGATTACAATTCTATTGAAGGTATCATCCGTTATTCAACCGCAGAAGAAAGTATAGTTTTACAAATCCTAATTTCCACAACCTTGCTGTCATTACCAGATCATAAAAAAGTACTGGTTTGTTTGAATGATGTTACTAAAATCAAACAGACAGAAGCAGAATTACGACAAAATGAAAAGCGTTACCGTAGAATATTCAAGAATAATCATGCTATTATGCTTTTGATTGACCCGGAGACTGCAGATATCGTTGATGCTAATCCGGCAGCAACTTTGTTTTATGGGTGGAACCGGGAAGAAATCACAACAAAAAAAATAACCGATATCAATCTACTCAATGAAGACCAGGTTCTACAGGAAATGAAGAAAGCCAGTATTGGTCACCAAAATCGTTTTAATTTTCAACACCAACTTGCCAATGGCAGTATTCACGACGTTGAAATATGCAGTGGTCTAATAGAGATAAATAGTAAACAGCTTTTACTTTCAATCGTTTTTGATATCACTGATCGAAAGCTGGTAGAAAAAAAACTCAAAGAAAGTGAACAGACCGCCCGCGCCATACTTAATGCTTCTACGGAATCAGCATTTCTAATCAAAAAAGATGGAACCTTTTTAGATATGAACCAAATAACTGCAGAGCGGTTAGGTAAGGATGTTGAAGTATTAATTGGAAAAAATAGTTTTGATATGATTCCTGCTAAGATTGCAAAATCACAAAGACCAATATTGGAAAGGATAATTAATGAAAAACAGCCGATTCTGGTTCGGGACGAGCGTCCGGGGTTTATACTGGAAACTAATCTAAATCCTGTCATTGATTCGAATGGAAATGTATCGCGCATTGCAATTTTTGCCAAGGATATTACCCAGCAGGAAAAAATTCAGAAAGACCTAATTGCATCCAGAAAAGAACTGCTATTAAGAAACCAAATTGCGGATATTCTTCTTTCATATGAGGGGAAGGAGATGTATTCAAAAATCCTGTCACTGATTCTAATGGAATTCGAAAGTAAATATGGACTTTTTGGATATATCGATGAAAACGGTGATTTTATATCCCCCTCACTTACCAATGATGTATGGGGAAAAAGTGCTGTAAAGGATAAGAATTTTGTCTTTCCCAGGGCACATTGGGGAGGGCTATGGGGAGAGTCATTAAAAAGTAAAAAGTTGTTATTCTCCAACCAGGCTCTCAATCCTCCCAAAGGTCATGTTCCGCTATCGAGAGCGCTAGCTTGTCCGATAATCTATGATTCTAAACTCATCGGGCTGTTGGCTTTAGCCAATAAGAATTCAGATTATACAGAAGAGGATCTGGCTAAAATAGAAGATATTGCTCTTTATATAGCCCCCATCTTTCATGCCAGATTAGTGAAAGAGAAAGAGGCTCAAAAACGTCAGGAGACCGAACAGTTGCTTCGGGAAAATGAAGAGAAATTCATCAAAGCATTCCACTGCAACCCTACTATGGCTGGTTTAGCAGACCTTGAAACTGGTAATTATATTGAAGTGAATCAGACCTTTTATGATAAACTGGGATTTACGCCTGATGATGTCATTGGGAAACGAGCTTCTGAAGTTGTTCGTATGGATATTAAGTTCAGGGATAGAGTATTGGCTGATCTTAAAAAGAATGGTCAGGTAAATGATGAAGAAGCACTGGTTTTTACAAAAGAAGGAAAGCCGATTAATATCATACTTTATGCCCAGATTATCGAACTCCAGGACAAAAAATACAACTTTACATCAGCGCTGGATATTTCGGAACTTAAGCAGGTTGAAAATTCATTACGTATCGAACGGGATAACCTTAAAAATGTATATGAATCATTAGAAGACGGCATCTACATTGTTGATCAGCATTATAACATTGAATTTATGAACCAGTCTCTGATCAAGGAATTTGGCCCCTATCGAGAAAAAAAATGCCATGAATATTTTTATGATCGGAATGATCCCTGTCCAGACTGTATTATAACTGATGCGTCAAAGGGTGAAACGATTCGCAGGGAATTGTTTCACCAAAAAAATCAACGATATTTTGATTCTATAGACACACCCTTAATGAACGCTGACGGGTCAATTTCAAAGCTTCAGATGTTACGGGATATTACAAAACGTAAGCGGGCTGAAGAAACAATTAAAGCCTCCTTGAAAGAAAAAGAAACTTTGCTCCAGGAAATCCATCATCGTGTTAAGAATAATTTGACCATTGTTGCCAGCCTGCTTAACTTGCAGGCGAATTACCTGGAAGATGATCAGACTAAAACCGCATTGTTAGATAGCAAGAGCCGGGTACAGTCAATGGCAGCCATTCATGAAACATTGTATCAATCTGAGAACCTGGCATCCATTGATATGAAAACTTACTTATCAAAACTAGGTATTGATGTTGCTCGAAATTATGCAACAGGCACTAAAGCTCAGTTGACGGTTGAGTCAGAAAATATTTCTATTGGAGCGAAACAAGCATCACCAATTGGTTTAATCATAAATGAGCTGATCACAAATTCATTAAAATATGCGTTTCTTAATATTGAAGAGGGCGAGATCAATATCAAGCTAAAAAAAACAGAAGATCTAATCGAATTAGAATATGCAGACAATGGTGTAGGATTTCCAGGAGAGTTCGATTGGAAAAATTCCAAAACACTCGGGTTCAAACTGGTTCGCAACCTGGTTGAAAATCAGCTCGATGGTTCATTAGACATAAAAAGTGAAAACGGTACAAAATTCATTATCAAATTCGATCTCGAAACCTGATCAAAGAAAAAGCCTAAATACTTATCATTGAATAGAAAACTAAACCGGGAATTGTTTTATTTGCCCCATTCATAGCCCGCTTCATAAGTGATATAAACAGCCTTGCTAATCAGCTTATTAATTTTTCTGATGTAAGCACCCATCAAATGTTTTTCATAATCAATATCACCTTCTAACAGGGTATCCCAAAAAGAAGCCTTTTGGTTATCGTGTTCAGCTGTTCCTACATTTGTGTATTCAACAGTACCCTGATCACTTAAAAAGATCTCTAAGCCCCCATGATGATACTCACCATCTAAAATAGATAACAACGAGGTGGGGGGGACCATTGGAACTAAGTCACCCTGGTTGACGACTCGAATAAACGGTAATTCTTTAATTTTTTGAATGCCTTCTGTATTGGTGAATTTTGGTTGCCCAAAAGTGATGACCCATTTTAGATTGATAGCTGATTCAAGAATATAAGTACCCAGGATTCCGACGATAGCTCCCCCCAGTGAGTGGCCCACTAAAGTCGTTTCATAATCTTTAGTTAGTAACTTAGGATCGTCGAGGATCAAGCGTTGATAGATTAATTGAGTCGTTTCTAAAAAACCACTATGGATGAAAATTCCTGTCTTTGGGTCTTTTGTTTTTAAGTACTGCAAATCAGTGATAGCATTTTCTAAATTATCGGTACCTCTGACAATGATATATTGTTTTTTCAAAAGATGATTTTTAAGCACAAAGTATTTCACTTCAAAATCTTCCAGCTGATAAATCGTTACTTCGTATGCTTCCTGATATTTCTGATTAATATAATAGTTTCCCCGATAGGAAGCATCAGCCATTTCAGCATATTGATGAATGTCAGTGAACTGGAGGGTGTCTTTTTTCGGATGATATAATCCAGCACAACCTGTTAAAAACAGGAGGATAATGGTTAAAATTGTTTTCGTTTTCATATTTGATTCAATGATTAAGAATTATTTCCTTTTCTGACTATGGGCTATTTACATTCTCGTATTATAATAGTTCTAATTAATCCATTATAAACACCGTACGCACACTGAGCGAAGTCGAAGTGTCTTTATATTGCTTATTATTATGTAGTGTTCGAACGAAAACGCCATTATTGGATATCAAGCCGGTAATTGGGGTACACGTAACTATCGGGCATTTAACTGTTTAAGCCTTTGCTAAAAATTGTACATGTCCCAAAATTACCTACTTTTCGTTCAGACACTATGTAGATTTTACTAAGGTGTCAATCTGGCTTTATTCAGGTGAAACAGATTCAGATCAATCGTTCAATTTTTTCTACTATTGACGATAATGGATTGTTCCCATAGTTTATGAAGCTACACAGATGAAAAAGATACTTTCGGGGCAGGGTGAGTCTGTTTTTTTAATAAAAACAGATAATTCCCGACCGGCGGTGATGTTTAACAACAAAGCCCGCGAACGCTTGATATTATTATTCAAGCGCCGATTCAGTGAAATTCTGAAGCCGACGGTATAGTCCGGATGGAAGAAGGTTAAAGTATCATTTTTTTTAAAATCTATATGTTTATACCCGAAATAGTTGCGTGTTGTTTTGGGTAAAGAACGACGTTTTTTAATTAAATGATATTGAGAATTCCAAAAAGCCCCTGATGTGCTAATCGTGCATCCGGGGCTTTTTTTTGTAATCAGTTTTTTACATCCATTTTATCCATATGGGACAAAAACCAGGCTCAACTGACGGAAATATTAAAAAACCCATGAAATTAAATCAAAAATTTCATTGGACTAGATATCTGATCGAAGTGTTGATCTTAACTGTTGGTATTGGCCTTTTGATCGGTATTTGGTATTTGGTTTCGATTATCGGGCAGTATCCAACTTTTATTTTGCCGGATCCTGCCAGTGTTTGGACTGAAGCTGTTACCATTATTCGAAATGGACGCTTATGGTTCCATCTTCAGGCGACATTAATAGAAATGTTGGGGGGGCTGGCATTGGGGACAGTAACAGCAACACTCATGGGATACGTCCTGGCTAAAAAACAGATGATTGAGCGCTTATTAGGACCCTATATCGTTGCTTCCCAGTCTATTCCTGTTGTAGCGATTGCACCCTTACTGATCATTTGGTTTGGAAGTGGTAAACTTAGTAAAATTCTGATTTGTGCATTGATTGTCTTCTTTCCGATACTGGTTAATACGATTGTAGGAATCCGTTCGGTTGATGAGGGTTTAAGAGCCCTGATGCGGTCTTTGCATGCCAGTCGTTGGCAAACCTTCACCATGTTAGAAGTACCTGCTGCTTTACCTGTGTTATTGGGGGGATTGAAAATAGGTGTCACTCTTTCTGCTATCGGCGCTGTTGTTGGTGAATTTGTTGGTGCAGATAAAGGGCTGGGATATCTGATCAGTCTTTCCAAAGGATTATTTAATACCCCTTTAATGTTTGTCGCCTTAATGACCATCACCGGGCTATCACTGATTTTATATTCATTGGTTACCGGTTTAGAAAAATGGTTGTTAGCCTGGCGGGATTAATAAAATTTATTAAGAGTTGATCAATGAAAATTAAATGGTTTACCAACATTTTAATGACAGGTTTGATATTATTTACAGCGTTAAGTGTGTCGGAGGATTTAGCAGAAGGTCAGGAACTAAGAAAAGTAAGGTTAGGGACGGGATTTGTTCCAAACATCCAATTTGCACCACTATATGTTGCTCAGAAGAAAGGGTTTTATGCTCAAAATGGTTTGGATGTGCAAATTGAGTATGGGTTTGAAAATGATTTTGTGGCATTGGCGGCTCAGGGTGAACGTGAATTTTCGATTGCCAGTGGAGATCAGATTATCTTAGCGCGCGGTCAGGGAATGCCGATTACTTATGTTTTGAAATGGTTTGAACGATTTCCGGTCGCCTTAGTATCCGAAGCTTCAAAAGGAATCAAAACACCTAAAGATCTCATCGGGAAAACAGTTGGTTTACCCGGTTTTTATGGCGCTTCTTTTATCGGTTGGAAAGCACTTTTATTTGGCGCCGGAATCGATGAAAATGCCATTACGGTTAAACAAATTGGATTTACACAAATTGCGGCTTTGCAACAGGGAATTGTAGATGTGGCAATGGGATATATAGCCAATGAACCGGTTATGCTGAAAAATCAAGGGATCCCGGTCAATGTCATTGAAGTATCTGACTATATTAACCTGGTTTCTAATGGACTGGCAGTGGGAGATCGCCTGATGAAAAAGGAACCTGAACTGGTTAAAAAAATGGTACAGGCGACACTTAAAGGATTGATTTTTACCATTGAAAATCCGGAAGCAGCTTTCGAAATTGCTCGATCAGTTATCCCTGAATTAACAGATGAGCAGGCACCGGTGCAATTGGAAGTATTAAAAGTCAGTGTCAGCTTGTGGCAAAGTAAAAAACCGGGATATTCAGATCAGCAAGCCTGGCAGAAATCCGTCGACTTTATGTTAAAAACCGGAATGTTAAAGAAAAAACTTAAGGTAAATAGCCTTTATACGAACCAGTTTATTGGGAATTAACGTGAAGAATAGCACTCTGGAAGCAAAATCACTATGGAAAGTATATCCTGAGGGAGAAAAGTCAGAACTGTTAACGGTAAGTGATGTTACTTTATCTGTAAAAAAGGGAGAGTTTGTTTGTATCGTTGGCCCTTCTGGTTGTGGAAAAACAACCATATTACAGATGTTAGGAGGGCTGGTATCAGCTACCAAAGGTGATGTTTTTTTTGAGGGTGCTACTTTAACGAAACCTAAATCTGAAATTGGGATGGTTTTCCAAAAACCGAATTTAATGCCCTGGCGCACTGTTTTAGAAAATGTAATGTTGCCGTTACAAATTAGAGGTTTGCCAATTAACACTCAGAAACAAAATGCCAGGGATATTTTACAAATTGTTGGATTAGGTGATTTTACAGATCATTATCCTAAAACGCTTTCTGGGGGGATGGAACAAAGAGTTGTCCTGGCCCGGGCTCTGGTCACTCACCCTGAGATTTTATTGCTGGACGAGCCCTTCGCGGCTTTGGATTCTTTAACCCGTGAAAAATTAAATCTGGAATTATTGAAATTATGGCGAGAGCGACATCTGACAGCAATTATGGTAACCCACAATATCAGAGAAGCTGTTTTCTTTTCTGACCGGGTCTTGGTACTAAGCCCCAGACCTGCCACCATTGCCAAAGAATTTATTATCGATTTGCCCCGCCCTCGGGATGAAAAAATTGAATATACCAGTACTTTTGTAGATCTTTCCTATGAAATTCGAAAATCGATTAAAGCCTGAGAAATCATAAGCTTATAATAAATTTGTTTGCAAATGATCCGATAATTTGGGTACACGTAACAGTCTGGTATCTAAAAGATTGAACCTTTACTAAAAAATGTACATGTCCCCAAATCACCTACTTTTTGTTCAGACACTAATTGATTGTTTAATCGCATCGTTGATCCAGGGTTGACAGTGCGTAATCCAAAGCCTCTATTGCCTTATCCATATCTTCTTTGGAAATCGTCAGTGATCCTCCTATTCTCAAAGTATTAGGCAAAAATCCTCCCAATAACACCCCTTTTTCCAGACATTTATTCAATATCAAAGCTATGGGCTTTTCACCTGGATTGTCAGCAAATGCAGTATTGCGGTCATCCTTATTAAAAGGTTCATTTGTCTTTTTATTTTTAACCAGTTCCACTTGCCAAAACATTCCAGCACCTGCCACCAAACCGATACATTTATGCTTATCCTGAAGTTCTCTAAGCCTGGCTCCAAAATATTCCCCTTTTTCAGCAGCTTTTTCAGGTATTTTATGTTTTTTCAAATATTTTAAATTGGCGACAGCTGCTGCCATTGCAATAGGATGTCCAACAAAAGTACTGACATGATTCCAGCGAACAGAATCCATAAACTCAGCAATTTCTTTATTAACAATAACAGCACCTGCACCAATGGAGGAGCTGGTTAAGCCCTTGGCAACCGTGATGATATCGGGTTTTACTTTGCCTCCACCCATTTTTTGATAACCAAACCATGTCCCCAATCGCCCAAAACCCATCAAAACTTCGTCAACGATCCACAGTATTCCCAACCTTCGTGTCATTTCATAAATCTGAGGAAGATATTCCATGGGAGGAATAATCGTGGCCGCACCAAAGGCGGGTTCAGTGATCATTGCAGCCACCTGGTCAACACCGTGGTTTTTAATAAATTGTTCAGCGGTATGGACACAAGGTAATTTTCCTTCGGGGAGCGCTGATTTACAGGCGGGATAAGTATGGCCAATAGAACAGCGATAACAATGAGGTGCAGGGCATTTAATCGTTGCACCATATCCTTGCCCAGGAACTTGTTTTACTAATTGATCTGATTCTCGAGAAATATGAGAACGCCCTGCCAGTACTCTATTTAAGCCCACTGCAGTTCCTGTTATACCATGGTAAGAATGCTCTCGGGTGGCTATAAATTCTTTACCAGTGAACAAGCGGGCGATTATGGTAGCAACCTCAACTGACTCACCACCAGTGTTTGTAAAACGAACTTTACCCGCCCAACCCTCTTCTCCTAGAATATCCTCAACTAGAATTTTGGCGGCTTCAGCTTTATAGTCAGTCGCATAGATATCCCAAACAAATCCATAACGATCCAGAGCTTCTTTAATCGCTTCCTGGATTTCCGGGACTTTCTGTCCAGAATTGACACAATAGAGCTGGTTAAACATATCTAACAGTTTGGTCCCATCAGGCATAACCAGGTAATCACCTTCAGTACTTTCAACAGGGCACCAATTGTACTCTTCTGCAGTAACGAATGGGTGAAGAAGGTATTTTTCATCCCATTCTTTAATTTGATTCCAATTACTTTGACTTGACATGATTATATACCTCTAAAACAATTTTAAATATTATTTTGTGCCCAGATTAACGATCTGAACATAAATGATTCCAATTTAACGACTCATTTAAAGTGGGTTACATCGCACTTTAATATACAATCAGTATAAAATTCATTTTCGGGGGTGGACGTGTTCGTCTGATTCTAAAAAAATTGATGCCTCCTCTATTGGAAATCTTAAGGTTTCCAAATCCTTTTGATTCTTTTTTTCTAATCATTTTTCTCATTTTTAAAAAGGCTTCACATCGCAATACGGATAGATAACCATTTATTGAATCAATAATATCTATAAACTCATTTTCAGATGTTCGTTAAATCGTTAAATTAATTTTTGATTACTTTTACTAAGCTGTAACAATGCTTCCAACACACCACCGGCAATAGATCGAGCCTTATCTGAAATGGTATGGCAAAAAGCTGCTTCACCTCTGGGATCAATATCCCCGATTTTAAATCCTTCAGTAACTATTAATCCCTGATTGATCATGCCTCGAATCACACCGTCGATGGATGCCTGAATCTTTTGTTCTCCAACCTTAGCAACTATTTCACCTTTTTTGACATGATCTCCGATTTCTTTTAATGGCTGAACGGTTCCATTGCCTTGCGCTCTAATCAAGCGTTCTTTTGTATATCCAGCGATATTCCCAGGAATATTGGTATTCTCTGCGGCAGAACCTGTATAAATGACTGATCCAAGGCTATGTCCCCGTTGTGTTTCTATAACAACATTGACATCTTTTCCAGCTGTAAATCCAGGACCTAAACCGATCACTACCGGGGCCATATCCATTGTGGTTCCTGTATTTTTTTTGGCAATTATAGCGTCGATAACGGCAATAGGATTTATTTCTGGGATTGTTTTCCCCTCTTTATCGATGATCACGGGGATTTCACCGTTTCTAAAAGCATTCTGAATATCTGCTGTAGTATCCACGCAGCGGGCCGTCACGCCCTCCACGGTGGTAACACCATCATAAATGGCTTGGGCAAAAGTCACCGTTCTCCGGATCACAGTAGGGGTGTCTATTTCCAGGACAACAATCTGAAAGCCGCTATTATGTAGACGATGAATCGTACCAGTCGCAAGATCGCCACCGCCCCTAACAACAATAGTTCCCTCCTTTTTTCGTTTCATTTGGAGACCGGATTTTCCAGAATGAATCATCATGATTTCAGAGATGATACTAATGGCGATCTCCTCACAGGATTCAGTACCCAGATCCAAACCGATAGGTGCAAAAAGTGTATCTAACTTGCCTTTTGTAAAACCGTCTTTTTTAAGGTTATTTATTATCGTTGCTACTTTGCGGCGACTTCCCAGCATACCAATATAGGCTGCTTCCCTCGATATGATTTTCCTTAATATAGCTTCATCGAAACTTCCAGTTACCATTACAATATATGTTTCTGAATCAATTTCCAGTTGATCGATGGCTTTTTCATAATCTTCATCACAAATAATCTTTTCAACAAATGGGAAACGGTTTTGAGTCGCAAATTCCTTACGATTTTCAACAATGGTTACATGGTAGTTAATAAAATTAGCTGCTTTGGCAATAGCTAAACTGACGTGACCACCACCAAATATTACTAATTTGGTATTTGTACCAATGTACTCAATGAAGACGGTCATTTTACCACCGCAATCCATTGCTAATCCACCTTTCTTTTCTCTATTCAAAGTATATATGGCTGATTTAGAAGTACGGTTTTTAATGACATCAACGGCTTCTTCGATGATAAATGCTTCTGCTAATCCTCCCCCAATTGTACCAATAATACGGCCATCAGACATGACAATCATTTTAGCTGAGTGCCTGGGAGTGGAGCCTTTGGATTCTGTTATGGTTGCAATCGCGAAAGCTATATTTTTTTCCTGTAGCTTTGAAGCTTCTGTAAAAATGCTCATTTTTTTTCCTATTTTAAGTTAGTGCATTTCTTTGACAAATAGGTGTTTCTTCCGGATCAACGACATAGGGTTTCAGTCCCTTACTTTCAACATAAGAAGCTCCAGCAGGTGTTGTAATCATACTGGTGCCACTGCCACACATTTTCCCTTTCCACATAATCACCTGCCCGTTGGACATGGTCATGATTGGTTTTTGAGTATTTAAATCCACGACGGTGATATCGGCATCGGCACCGATGCTTAGATGTCCTTTATTTTTTAGTCCCAGAATATTAGCTGGATTTTTACTGGTTTTTAATACGAATTCCTCCATTGTTAGTGCTTGAAGCTTTACCAATGCCAGGCCGGATTCCACTGTTACGTTACGGGGGATACCACCTCCATCTGTGCTAATACAATCAACAACAAAATCTCCTTTATCTCTTTTGGCGGTGGCCAGACGCAACCTTGGAATCTGAGGATTGACTTGAAAACTGAGGGTAGTATCGGTCTCTTTTGAATTCCACCAATCCACCGCCTGTTTCCCGGTAGCCAAAACCATCTCTCCTCCTCTTTCAAGGTTAACTTGAGCCCAACCTGCCATAATGGCTTCTTCCAAACCTTTTTGAGTCGCTTCAAATCCTCCTGTTCCTAAACACATCACTGTTACCTGACTTTCCGGGAGGCCACCGGAACATTTACCGCTGGTTCCGTTGACAGGAGAAAGATAGGATTCAGAACAGATATGAGGGTTTTTCTTCAATAGTGCTATTGCTTCTTCTGCTTCAGCCATGGCAGATTTAATTTTCCCCCGACAATAACTATTTATATGGGCTAAATGAACCGGATATCGATCAATTAATTCAACAGCCTCGTAAAGGCCTTCCAAATCTGATTTTTTACTTACAGTTCCCGCGTGGAACGCACAATAGGCCTTTAGTTGAAAAGCAATTTCTACGGTGTTTGCTGTCGCCTCAGAACTCAGCGGGTAATGTCCTCCCAGGAGTTTTATTCCATAAGCTCCCGATCCAAGTGAGTTTTCTATCATTTTTTTTAATTCCGATCGATTAGGATCAGCTGAATCGACAGTGTGTCCGGGACGAACATATTGGATACAAGCCAAATTGAGTCCCACACCGTGAGAGGCTGCGATATCCAGAACACTCTCAACAGGTCCGGACATATCCAGTGCTGTAGTCACACCAGCTTTTGCCATCATTTTATGACCAAACTTTCCTCCCAACCAGGATGACGCATGGACATGCAAATCCACGATCCCTGGAATTGAATACAATCCTTTTAAATCAAAGGAATCTTCAGCTTGAGAAGTCTTCAAATCAGGAGCTATATCAACAATCTTACCTCCTTGAATAGCTATATCCAAGACATCTGATCTGTTATTGGTAGGGTCAACCACCATACTATTTTTTAATACTACTTGATATTGATAACTCATTCTTATTTACCGATTGAGTGTGTTTACTTTTGGATTGGTGTCGTACTCAACAATTAATTTTCATATATTAACAAATGACATTTTTTTACGATGCTACCTTTATTGGTAAACGTTTTCCCAGGTAGATTAACTAATCAGCCTTCAGTTTTTGACCACGAACAAATTGTCCACTAATTCCTGTTTCTGAAAGTTTCCCCTTATCCATAATGATTTCCCCACGCAAAATGGTGGTCTGCACCATACCTGTTCCTTCACGACCATCATACATACTATAATCTACATTCAAGTGCGGATTTCTTGGTGGAATTGTATAGTGGGAATTAGGATTAAATATTACAATGTCTGCATCCGATCTCAGTTCCAATACTCCTTTTTGGGGGTATAATCCAAAAATACGAGCCGGATTTTCACACATCTGTTTTACCATAGCAGGTAATGAGATTTTTTGATGATTAACCCCCTCCTCATAAATTACCTTTACCAAACTTTCCATGCCTGGAATTCCATTTGGTGCATTAAATACTTTCTCATGCAAAGGTTCATTAGCCGACTGCATGTGACCTGCTGCATCCGAAGCAATAACATCAATTA
>Ga0233431_1004214_pt1 | contig 15796 bp, 21 predicted proteins | sample SI_118_April2016_FD_179867 | JGI IMG/M metagenome (GOLD analysis project Ga0233431, IMG submission 179867) | Seawater microbial communities from Saanich Inlet, British Columbia, Canada - SI_118_April2016_200_MG | ecosystem: Environmental > Aquatic > Marine > Inlet | place: Canada: British...
GGTACACCAGTAATTCACATTACACTAAAGAATCAAAAGAAAGAGCCAAACATATAAAGAATACTCCCGAATTGATTAGAAGTCTTGAAGTATTTGATACCGAGCGAGAGCTGTTCTGGTATCCTAGTGTATTGAATATGGGCACAAAAGGTATCATTTTCCCAGAAGGTAAAACGGATGATTGGGTATGGAAATACGCTAAAGTAATAGAGATAGACGTTGACAGTCAAAAAAACTATCCAGTACCGGGAAAACCTGGAGAATTCTATGAGAGCCGCTTGGATATCGAAGGAGCTGAAATATATAATAAATTTGATTTTCTAGGTGCTGTAAAGAGCATGGGAATCACAGTAGATTTAAAGGTGCAATAAAGTGAATGAAAATAGAATTAAAATCAATTGGAATCAGATTGAACCGGGACAGGTATTAACATTTGTATATGGTGAGGGTGCTAAAAAGAAATGGCGAACTGTATTGGTTCTGACCGACATATTCGATTCTAAAACTTGGAGCAAACGTAAGGATGGAACTATTACAAAAGTGGTGCACACCTTGCAATTGAGAGAGCAACAGAAATTAAAGCTCAGGGGTACTCATCTCCGGCGTGTATTGAATTTTTTCGACGGGATTATTCGTGAGGAAAAAGAGGGCATGAAATATAATAGAATGATAATCGGTGATATGAAAAATTCATATTCACATCTGAGCCCAATACTAAAAGGTACTGATGTATACCGAATGTTTGAACTAAACAAACTTAAGACAACGGCATTGTACTTATTAGATTATCAATTTCCAAGGGATATTAAGAAAATAGGGAGATAAAAATGGATGTTTCGTTTGCAATTTTGGCTCACAATGAAGGTGAAGATTTGGGCAGGTTATTAAAACAAATTACAAATAATACATTAGATTATGAATTTGAAATTATTGTGGTAGATGATTATAGTACAGATGAACGTACTATTGAAATTTTAAATGAATATGGTGAAATGGATAATGTAAATGTATTTCAACGAAAATTGGATAAGGATTTTGCTGGACAAAAGAATTATGCCAATTCCAAGTGCGCGGGTAAGTATATATTTTCAGTAGATGCTGATGAATATTTCCCAACCGATTTGATTGAAAATATTTACATATTGATGGAACTTAACCCAAAGGTTGATCTTATAAGAATTCCTAGAATAAATTTAGTGGGTGGGTTGACTAAGGAACATATCAAAAAATGGGGGTGGCATGTAAATTCAATGGGGTGGATTAACTTCCCCGATTTTCAATCACGCCTTTATAAGAACTCCCCGAACATCAAGTGGAAAAATAAAGTACATGAGATTGTGGTTGGTGCCAAAGTTATAAGTGTGCTACCCACCGATAAAGAATGGTGTTTGGTTCACAATAAACATATTGATAAACAGGAACAGCAGAATGAATTTTATGAAGGGATCGGTTAATGATTTTTTGGAGAATAGTAGATAATAAATTGCATACAGCTGGGGAAGTAAATCAATTGGGATTTCCCCTAAGTGATCCAAGTTATATTCCAGATGAATATTTGGAAAATGAAGAATTCGTTGTTATGCGCACGTGTTTTGGTATTGGAGATTGGGGAATCATATCAGCCATGCCTAGATTATTAAAAGAAAAATATCCAAATTGTAAAGTATATGTACCGTCACCTAAAATGATGAATAATTTATTTAATGTGGAAACTGATATATCAGAAACGATATTCGGGACCAATCCATATGTGGATAAATTTTTGGATAAATATGATGGTGAGATATTCCATGATCAATATAGATTATATGATGAATTAAATGATGACATACCATTACTCGATCAAATATTACAATTTTGGCAATTCGACAATATTGATTGGGATAACATAAGACCGGAAATGTATTGGTCTGATGATGAACAAAAATTGGGAGATAAAATTATTAATAATCATTGTGGCAATCAAAAATTTGGAACGTTTTTGATTTCGGATAGATTTGGTACTCGGTATGGGAAATTTGATCAAGCTTGTTTTGACAATGAACATAAGTTATTGACCGAAAAGATCGGCGATTATAAGTTGCCGTATTTTTATTGGTCATCGAAACCAATTGGCGATATACCATTTGAATTGCCCAACGCCGTTTTGGATATGAAGCACATGGACTTGAGAATACAGTTATATATTAGGTCTAAAGGTGAAGTGTGTATAGGGAACCAGTCTGGTGTATTACAAACAATTTCAAGATATACCGAATTATATATGCCTCAACGGCAATGGCCACTTGGGGGGAATTTCGTAAGTGGTGAACATTATATGAATATTTTTGATAAAAATGAAATACTGAAAAATATCCCAGATAAAACTGAATCAAAAACGACGACCAGCTTGAAATTCAAATCAGATTTAATTGATTATTTTTCCAATGATAAATATAGAGATTATACGGTATTGGAAATTGGATCATCTTTGGGTCATTCTACACATGTTTTGAGCTTTTTATTTAAGACAGTAACAGCGGTAGATAATCTACCAGAACGGCACCAAATATCAAAAAAATTAAATGCAAACCGGAATAATATTGATTATGTGATAACTGATGTATATAATCGACCGTGGGAATTTGAACCGGCTGATGTTGTATTCATTGATTGTGTGCATGATTATATTCATGTCAAAAAGGATATTGATAATACTTTACAGTCATTTGAAAAACCATTAATAATTTTTGACGATTATGGGTTATTTCCAGAATTAAAATTGGCGATAGACGAATACGTTGAAAGGGGTATATTGAAAATTGAAACATATTTGGGCGCCCCCATTGGGACATATTATCCAAAAACTCAAAATAAAATATTAAAAGATTGGGAAGGGTTGGTATGCCGCGTGGTGTAATATATACATCTATTTTTGGGTCTGAATATTATTTACATGATCCCAAAGTAGTTTTGGATAATTGGGACTATATTTGTTTTACTGATAATATGAAATTTCAGTCTGATATTTGGGATATTCGGTTAATTCCAAAAATGTATGATGGTGTGAGAGATTCAAAAAAACCGAAATTATTGCCTCACCGATATTTGGAAGAGTATGATATTAGTGTATGGGTTGATGGAGATGTTAAAATAATCGGTGATGTTAACTATCTAGTGGATGTATATCTTAAAGATAAAGATTACGCTGTATTGAATCATGAGTATTGTTCGGGTCAAAATAGCCGGATTTGTATTTATGAAGAGGCTAGGTTTATAAAGTGGTTGGGTGATGTTCATCCACAAAATCATTACAAGGACAATTTGGATATTATTGATAAGCAGTTAGATAAGTATAGGAAGGATGGTTATCCTGAAAATAATGGTCAGGCTAGAAATACGGTAATTTTTAGAAGACATCATAATGAACAAATAATTAAAACGATGGAACATTGGTGGGTAGAATTGAAATATGGGAGCAAGCGAGATCAATTGAGCTTTCCTTATGTCGCGTGGAAAAATGATTTGGAATTTAATTTCATCAATGAAGATATTGATAATAATCAATGGTTTAAATTGATGAAGAAATGGCGTCAAACGAAAGGTATAAAAAAATAAAATGAAAAAAATAGTAGGATTCGCGTGTGGATTTTTTGATATTATACATCCCGGTCATATTAAATATTTACAGGAATGCAAGTGGCATTGTGATTATTTAATAGTAGGGGTACACGAATATAATGATAAAACTAAACAGCCCGACAATAGAATGAAAAAAGAACCAGTTCAAACTGCCGATGAAAGGTTGTTAATGGTAAAATCAATTAAATATGTAGATGAGGCATTTTTATACAATGGTGAACAGGAATTGTATGATTATTTGCTTGATAATATTGATGAGATAGACATTAGATTTCTTGGAGAAGATCATAAAAATAAACCGTTTACGGGGGACGATTTGAATATTGAGAATGAATTCACTTCACGTGGCCATAATTATAGTACAACCAATTTAATAAATGAAATAATACAAAAGAGGTCTTAAATGAAACGAGCATTAATAACTGGAATCAATGGGATGGATGGAAGTCACCTTGCCGACTTTTTATTGGACAAGGGGTATGAAATTTATGGAATGGAGCGTCGGTCGTCGTCTAAAAATAGAACCAATACAAAGCATCTCGAAGGTAAAATACAATTTATCAATGGTGATTTAACGGATCAAAATTCATTATTTAGATGCTTAAAGGTGTCCCGCCCAGATGAAGTATATAATTTGGCCGCACAATCATTCGTGGGTGAAAGTTGGAATACTCCAGAACAAACGAGTGATGTCACTGGGATGGGCGTATTGAGAATGTTAGAGGCTATCCGTGAATTTGGTCAACCAATCAAATTTTATCAGGCTTCGACGTCTGAAATGTTTGGCAGAATGGAAAAATTCGCTAACGAATCCACTCCATTTTATCCTAGAAGTCCATATGGTGTCGCGAAATTGTATGCACATTGGATAACAGTAAATTACCGAGAATCGTATGGCATGTTCAATGCAAGTGGAATACTTTTCAATCACGAATCAGAACGTAGGGGAATTGAATTTGTAACTCGGAAAATAACCAATGGTATAGCACTGATTCATTTGGGATTGCAGGATAAAATTAAACTTGGAAATTTGGATACTAAACGAGATTGGGGATATGCCCCCGACTATGTCAGAGCGATGTGGTTAATGTTGCAACAAGATAACCCCGATGATTATGTAATATCGACTGGGAAAATACATTCTCTTGGTGAATTCCTATCAATGGCTTTTAATGAAGTGGGAATATCAGATTGGACTCGATATGTTGAACAGGATGAAAGATTTATGAGACCAGCCGATGTATTTTATTTAGCTGGAGATTCGTCAAAGGCTAAAGATGATCTGGGTTGGGCGTGTACATTGTCATTTGAGGATATGATTTCAAGAATGGTAAACAATGATATAAAAGAAATTCAAAAGGGCTGTAATATTAATAGGAAAGAAATAAAATGCAAGAATTAGAAATTATATTTTCAGAATTTGGATTGAGAAAAGATGCCAATCAACCGGCCGCATTTAATGATTTGCATAGATTGGACCCAACATATAGTTCGGTAAAACAATATTTCCCAGAAGCAAAATTTACATTTTATACCGATGATACAAATCTTGGGGATGGATACGATGACATAGAAATTAAGGTAATTCCCGAAAATGAATTTATTCAAAATAATCATCACCGACAAGGATGGAATAATTCTGATTATTATCAGATTCAGGGGCTGTTGAATTCAACGGCAGATATAGCCATTTCAATGGATTCGGATTTGATGTTTGTATCCGATGAAGTTAGGGTAATTTTACCGATGATTAAAAAATTTGGAATATGTTGTCCTTCAAACGAGCGGCAAATAGTCAAGGCTGACGGCATTTATACGCGGGGCAATGATGGGGATTACCACATTGGTGAAGATGAAACGGATGGTCATTTATTGACATATGATTTGTGGTGGAATGGATTTCATACGAAAGATAACAGGGCTCGAATATTATTGGAAGAATTCGCGAGATTGATGAAAGAGAATCCGAGGAGAAGTCCTCTTCAGTATAGTAGGGCGGCGTGGAATACTGGAATTCACCCATACGCGATGCCTGAAGGATTTGGAGTTGGTACTGGTAGAATTGGGTGTGGAAATGAAGTAATATTACATGTTGGACATTTGGATGTTCAAGATCATTATTTAGAAAGGCGATTATAATGTATAGGGATGGGAAAACAATGGAGCTTGAAAAAATTAAACAAATGGGAATTGATCCACAGTGCATATTAGATATAGGTGCTCATACTGGTCAATTTTACGGGTGAGCTAAAAGTACTTGACCGGATTCAATGATTTGGATGATAGAAGCCAATCCAGTACATGAATCAACTTTACGAAATATAGTAGAAAATACTGATGATCAGTATTTAATGGCGACATTGGGAGATTCTGATCGAGAAGTAACTTTTTACACACGAAAAGATAAACCACACACGGAGGGGGCTTCATATTATAAGGAATCCAATTATTGGGATATTCCACAACTAGTTCAAATGTCGACCGTCAAACTGCAACCTTTAGATGATATTTTTGAGGATGATGCACATTTTCAAATTATCAAATTGGATACACAGGGGTCGGAGTTGGATATACTGAGGGGTGGATCGAGTTTAATTGAAAAGGCTGATGTGATTATAATGGAAATCTCATACATTGAATTTAATGAAGGGGCTCCAACGGCCGAAGAAACAATAGATTACATGAAAACGATAGGTTTTGATGAATATATAGAAATAGGTGATCATTTTACCAATACACCTAAATGAAAAGATATGGTAATACAAAAAGATTTGGGTTTTTATAGAGGAGATTAAATGAAAAGAGAATTTTTAGATTTAGGGAAACAACCGATAGCGAATAATTTCATAACGTCGATAGATGAAGAAAATGAATTTATATTCGATTTAAAAGTAGTATTTGACGATGAAACCACACTTGTATCATTAAAGGATTTTGTAGCACCAGAATTAATGTTTAATGAAAATTATGCTTATCATTCTTCAATGTCATATCCAATGAAAAAACATTATAAAGACATTGCGGGGAGATTGATATGTGAATTCAATCCAAAAAGTGTACTGGAAATCGGTTCAAATGATGGAATATTTTTAAAGCATTTTGATGCCGATACTACATTCGCCGTTGAACCTTGTAGCAATTTTGCTGAAATGACAAATGATATGGGTTACAAAACATATCCCAATTTCTGGACTACAGGATTGTCGGAAAATATCAAAACTGAAGATGGGATGATGGATTTGATATACGCGTCGAATTGTATATGTCATATTCAGGATTTGGATGATACATTTAAAGCGGTACATAGTTTATTATCAGAAGGTGGAATTTTCGTATTTGAAGACCCATCACTTTTAGAAATGTTAAATCGAGTATCATATGATCAGATATACGATGAACACGCCCATATCTTTTCAGTTATGGCATTGGGCAATTTGTTAAAACGGAATGGGATGGAAATATTTAGAGTGGAAAATTTGACAACCCACGGGGGATCGAATAGAATTTATGCTAAATTGACCAATGATGATGCACATCCAATTGATTCGTCATTTTATTATAATTTGGGAAAGGAAGTCAATGCTGGTATTGGAGAATTATCAACATATCAAGATTTCGCGAATAAGGTGTGGAATTCTAAAATAGATTTAATTTCGATTTTAACAAAATTAAAATTACAGGGAAAAAAAATTATCAGTTATGGGGCGACTTCAAAATCTACAACGGTATTCAATTATTGTGGTATTGATGCCGATTTAATTGATTACATAATAGATACTACTCCCGATAAACAGGGGAAGTATTCTCCCGGAAAGCATATCCCAATTATTTCTCCAGAAGAAGGATTCGATGATTCAGTAGATGTTGCATTTCTAGGCGCGTGGAATTTTAAAGATGTTATATTGGAAAAGGAATCCGAATTTATTAATAGGGGCGGCCAATTTATTGTCCATGTTCCCAGAGTGGAAATAATATAATGTATTATAATGAAGATGACAGGGCACAAAGATTGTTGGATGTCTTTGATATATTAAGTGGTCAGATAAATGTATCATATATTAATTCTACGGAACATATAGTAGCATGGCATAAACATAATATACAAACCGATTATTGGACAATATTGAAGGGGTCTGTAAAAGTTGGAATGGCCACTCCATATAATTGTGGTTGTGGTTGTGCAAGTGATCCACACCATAGCCATACTGTGACATTTGAATATTTATCGGATAAAAATCCGAGAGTATTAAAAATAGAACCTGGTGTTTATCATGGGTATAGAGCTCTTGAACCCAACACAATACTCGTATATTATTTAACGGAAAAATATAATCCAGATGATGAATTCAGACAGTGCCCTGGTTATTTTGGTGAAGATTGGGCAACGGAGAATAAATAATGAATAGCACAATACGTGATGTAAAATTGTTCACATTAAATGCGATTGTTGAACAGGATGGAAATCTAATTCCCATTGAAATACACAATGATATGCCAATGGATGTAAAACGCATTTTCTATGTATGGGGGGTCCGAAATCAAAATGATAGGGGTTGTCATGCACATTATAAAACCGAGCAAGTGTTAATTTGTTTGAGTGGGAAAATAGAATGTTTATGTGATGATGGTATAAACAAGAAACGATTTTTATTGGAATCGCCCCAACAGGCATTGTATATTCCTACAATGATATGGGATGAACAAAAGTATCTGACCGAGGATTCAGTTTTATTGGTCCTTTCAAATACATTATATGATAAAACCGATTACATTGAAAATTATGAAGAATTTATAAATATAAAACTGGAGTATAATTATGACTAAAATATTAATAACTGGCGGATTGGGGCATTTGGGATCACATTTTATAGAACAATTCCCATTGGAATATGAAATAATTGTGGTAGATAATTTACTTACTCAGAGGTATACTTCATTATTCAATTTAAATAGACCCATTAAGTTCATAGAAAAAAGTATTGATGAACTAAATATTGACGATATCGCTGGAGTCGATTATGTATTACATCTAGCGGCAATTACAGACGCGGCAGGTAGCTTCAAAAATAAAGATCAGATTGAAGATACTAATTTGTTGCAAACTGAAAAATTTATTAGTCTGTGCAAAGATAATGTTCGGAGATTTATATTTCCATCCTCTACAAGTGTGTATGGAGTTGCGGCCGACCCAGTATATGAAGATGATGATGCATTTATAAATCCGCAGAGTCCTTATGCGGAATCTAAGATAAAAATTGAACGGTTGATCAAAGATACTCTGGGAACCAATACGAAGTATCTTATTTTGAGATTTGGTACAATTTTTGGTATTAGTAAGGGGATGAGATTTCATACCGCCATTAATAAATTTTGCTATCAGACCGCGTTGGATCAACCATTGACGATATGGAAAGATAATTATGAACAATACAGACCATATCTCGGATTGCATGATGCGTATAGAAGTATATTTCATTTTTTAAAAGCTGATAAAGATGTATGGGACAAAACATATAATGTAGTATCCGGAAATTATAGATTATCGGAAGTCGTTGAAACAATTAAATCGGTAGCTGGAAATGTAGAGTTAAATATGGTTAATACTCCACTATTGAATCAATATTCATACATCGTTAACAGTGATAAAATTAATGAAACTGGATTTTTACCCAAATCAAATTTGACGTTGACTATTAGGGATACATTGGAATTATTGGGGAATCTAAAATAATGAAAATCTTAATTACGGGTGGTAACGGGGAGTTCGCCAAAAAACTTCAAAAATATAATATTGAACATGATGTAGTTGCTTTATCGAGAAATGACTTGGACATCACCGATGCAAATGCGGTACATGAACAATTACGATTCCACATGCCCGATTGTGTTATTCACGCGGGAGCCATGACCCGACCAATGTATGATCATAAAAAATCTCCACACAAAAGTATCGGTACAAATATAATTGGAACTGCGTACGTGGTTCAGGCCTGTATGGAATTTGATATTAAATTGATATACATTTCAACTGACTATGTATATCCGGGTACGAGTGGTAATTACAAGGAAACTGATCCCGTATTGCCAGTCAATGAATATGCGTGGACGAAACTCGGTGGTGAATGTTCGGTGATGTTATATGATAATTCGCTCATTTTAAGAATGGCAATGTGTGAGAATCCATATCCTCATCAGGATGTATTTGTTGATGTTAAAAAGAGTTTAATTTTCAATGATGATGCAGCAAAGATAACTTTGAAGTTATTGGATCAAACGGGTATCATTAATATTGGTGGGGAATCAACATATCTATATGATTTTGCAAAACAATATAATCCCGACGTTCAACCTATAACTTCCTCATGGAAGAATGGCCCCGTACCTAAAGATGCTTCATTGAATGTGGATAAAATGGATGATTTATTAGATGATTAATTTATTCAATATACCAAATCACATAATAGATACATCGAAATTTTCCAATTTATTGCATGATAAAATAGTATCCGAGTTTGAATACTCGTTCAAAAAATACGTTGGAGCAAAATATGCATGTTCATTGAATAGTGCGACAAATGCCATTTTTCTATCATTGCTATCCAAAAACACCGAAATTGTGATACCGAGTTTAATTCCACCAGTTGTCGCCAACGCGATATTGACAAGTGGCAATACTCTTAAATTCAATGACAATGTAAATTGGGTTGGAGATTCGTATGTATTACATAAATTTCAAGATTATAAAATAGTGGATTCTGCCCAAAAAGTAAAAAGAGATCAATTTAAAGATGAATGTAATCCGGTGGATTTAATGATATTTAGTTTCTATCCAACAAAGCCTATCGGGGGTTGTGATGGTGGAATGGTAGTATCGGATGATTGGGATAAAATTCGGAAAATTAAGGAATTGGCATTTAATGGATTGACATTTTCCAATAATAGTTGGGACAGAGAAATTAAATGCCCCGGATACAAAATGTATATGAACAGCATTCAGGCACATATAGCTAATAAAAATTTAATGGATTTGGATAAAAAAAATGATAGATTGTCAAGAGTGCGTGATATATATAATAGAGAGTTAGGTTATAACAATTCAAGTGATCATTTATACAGAATCGATGTGGAATATAATCAAGAATTCGTGGAAAAAATGAAAGGTTATGGTATAATGTGTGGCATTCATTATGGGGCATTACATTTGAATAAATTGTATAATCCAAATCCAGTTGAAAATGAAAATGTTAATTCGGTTAATGTGAGTACTAGAACTGTAAGCATACCATTTCATGAGAAATTAACAAAAAAACAAATATCGTTTATTTCGGAGACAATTAATGAACATACCTAAAAATGGAAAATATTTATGACTCCCTATATTATATGATTGTGTGGGAAAAATTAAACCTACCAGAGTTGTTGAAATCGGACCGGGAAAGGGATCGACTACAATAACAATGGCACAAGCATTGAAGGAACTTAAAATCGATGGTCATATAAATTCATATGACATCTGGGATGATGGATATTGGGGAAACTATTAGAATTGCATGGATAACTTTGAAAAATGGGAAGTTGCAAATTATATCAATTTGCGTGAAATGAATTTTTATGATTGGTTGGAAACTGATGAACAATTTGATTTTTTGTATTTTGATATTGATAATGATGGAAAAAAGATAATGGATTTATACGATAAGGTGAATTATCAAATAGAAAATGGGTCCGTTGTATTTTTCGAAGGGGGTTCTCGGACTAGAGATTCCTATTCATCGGGTATGGAAAAAATGGAGAACATTAAGGATATTGTGAATTATAGATGTGTAACCGATGATATAAAATATTCAGCGTCCATAATTTATAACGAAGAAATACATAAATTGGAGTATTAATGAAAAAAATATTGATATTGGCTACTGGGTGGCATTTTAGTTCACATTTTTATGAACATATGATCAAACAGATTGTACCCACTGGATGGAAAGCGGATTACTTTTGCGTGGCGCATAGGATGCCCGATGATCCGAATGTCATATCCGAAAAGGAACATGTGCGAAATGCATCTGGTGATAATTTTTTGGATGAATTAGATGCCATCATGTATGAATGCCCAATAACAAAAGTTCAGATAGAAGATTTGGGGTGGGAATTCATGTTAGAAGATAATACTATTGGAGACATGGAAGTATTTAATCAATGGTCTGATAAATATGATTATACGGATTATGATGTGGTTTTGATTACCCATGATGACAATTTCATACTTTCTGATAAATTATTTGAAGATGTATTAAAAGGTAACATTGAAGTATATAAGCCCATTGTATCTAGTAGATATGGAAATGGTCATCAATTCAAAACGGAGCGTGTTAAATTGGATGATAAATGGCTATTTATCGATAATGGATATACTGAAAAAATATTAAAGGCGTTCGAACCTCGAGGGTCATTTTGTTTTTATAAAAAAGAATTAATAGATTTGTTGCCCAATAATAAATTTGATATGGATTACGATGATGATGCAGTTTTGACTAGGGTTGGTAAGACTGATAGCGTTGGATATGATGCAATTTCATCATGGAACTCGTGTGCTGGTAATTTCAGAGATTTTTTATATGATGCTTTACCTGAATTGGAATTGGTAAATAGAACTAATTGGCTGTCCAATACTAAACGGGTCAGCGGGTATTGTATAGAAGGAGAACGGGGATTTATAATAAATCGTAGGGCTGACGGCGAAAGGTATGTAAGTGATGTACAGCGAATTTTGGAGGAGTTAGGGTGGATATAAAACAACCGATAATTCACGATAGGCATTTGGTTAAATCTCAATTTGAAACTTTGAAACGATTGCAATTATTTGAGAATAAATTCTCTATGCCTGAAGATTTGAGCATCGTGTTATGTAGAAATGAGGGTAGCTTATCCGATAGAATAATACCACAATTGGCTGGATATGAAGATACTTCTATATTGGAATCCAATTTGCAATATCTCGGAATTGATAATTATACTGTATTGAGTAGGAAAATTCCCGAAGGTGAAGGTCAATGGATTTGGACAAATAAAATTAAATGGATTTATGAGTATATAGAATCCAATGAATGCGATACTGAATATTTGATGTATTGTGATCCGATAGATGTTATTTTTCAAGATTCGCCACAAATTGCACTTGATATTTTTAAAGAATTTAATTGTGATTTATTGTTTATGTCATCCAAATCTACATCGGGGTACGAATGTATGCCTGATATTAAGAGTTGGGCCGATTGCCAGTCAGGTAGAAATAATAGATATTTGAATGCTGGGGTTTTCATTGGGAGAACTGAATTTGTTAAAGAATTTTTGGAAGATTCGTTAAATTATTGCACGGATAATGATTGCAAAATTTCAACTTGGTATGATTATTTGGCCTCTAAACCAGATAATTTTCCCATTGGGGCGAGTGATCAAGATATTTTTAGGTATCTTGAAAAGAAGTATTATCCACGAATGCAAGTAGATTATGAAAATAAAATGGCGTATAGGAGTTAAAAATGGAAATATTTCAACCGATAGTGCATGATAGACATATTGTTAGTGAACTATTTGAGCAAATGAAAGATAGGTGTATTCTGGAAAATGCATTTAAATTACCTTCAAATTTGACTATTGTAACGTGCAGAAACGAAGGAACATTGGATGATAGAATAATACCACAATTGGCTGGATATGAAGATACTTCTATATTGGAAAGCAACTGTGAATATCTTGGGATTGATTTGGAAGTTTTAACCGACTCGAGACTACCATGGCGAAATACTTTTAAATTTGAAATGTTAAAAAATTATTTGGATTCGGGCAAGTGTGAAACGGAATATTTTCTATGTTGTGATGCCATTGATGTAATATTTTTGCATGATCCCCAAGATGCAATTGATCTATTTCTTGGATTTGGATGTGAATGTTTGTTCATGTCCACAAATGCATTGGATGGATACGAATGCATGCCTGACATGAGAGCTTGGGTACATACAATAAATCGGGGAATTGAAAGGTATTTGAATAGTGGCGTTTTTATTGGGAGAACTGAATTTGTTAAAGAGATGGTAAATGAGGGATTTAAATACGCCATTCCACATGGGGTCACAATGGAAGAATATTCTGAGTATTTAAGGGAATGTCCAACGGATTTCCCAATGGGGGCTCAAGATCAGGATATATACCGATACATTGAACGAAAATTTTACCCAAAAATTAAAGTGGATTATTTAAATCGTATGGCATATAGGAGTTAGATATGAATGAAATGTTAAAAAATATTCCTGATAAACGTCAGGACAAAAATACAACTTCATTAAAATTTAAAGAAGATTTGATTGATTTTTTTGGAGACGATTATAAGGATAAAACCTGTTTGGAAATTGGGACAAGCAAAGGATATACTACCCGCGTTTTGAGCTTCTTATTTAAAAAGGTAATTACTTGTGAAATCAATGACGATTTAATATCATTTGCCAAAGATGTAAATAAGGACAGGGATAATATTGAATTTTTGAAAAAAGACGTATATGGAACTCCGTGGAATTTTAATGATGTGGATATGGTTTTTATAGATTGTGATCATCAAATGACATCAGTGCTACATGACATAAAAAACGCCATTAGTTTGTGCAAACCCAACGACGACATTATGATTATTTTCGATGATTATGGACTATCCAATCCTTGGAAAGGTGTTAAAGATGCCATCGCGACATATGACAATGATCCACAATTTGAAATAATAAAAGAGATCGGTGAACCAGAGGGATCGGATTGTAATCCTAGAGCCAATCTAATTGCGGTCGAGGGGGTTATTTGCAAATACACAAATAAGAAAACTCCAAAAAATATTGTCTTTATTCCCAATATTGATGTGGGTGACGATAGAAGTAAACCATATAATTACTCCATAAAAAGTTGGGAGAAGTGGTGTGAAAATAATAATTGTGAATTGCTTGTATTGGATGAATTAATATATCCAATTGAAGAAATGAAAATCACTTGGCAGCGGTGGTATATATTTGACATATTAGAGGCTAATGGTATAGAACTTAAAGACGATCAACAAATTGCATTGGTCGACGCCGACATGGTAGTACATCCAGATTGCCCTGATTTCTTCGAACATACGGATATGAAATGGGCTGGGGTATTGAACAACGGATCGTATGAATGGGTTGTTAGAAGTATCAATGGATATGGAGATTTGATGTTTAATGGAAATCGTATTAGTCCTTGGGAATACATAAACAACGGCTTGGTAATTTTCAATAATAAACATAGAGAATTCATCCAATCTATCATAGGTTTCTATTGGGACAATAAGGATGAAATCATTGATAGCTATGATAAAATACGATGTAGTACTGATCAGACCATTATAAATTATTTGCGGGTTTTGGACGGAGTTGAAACTATTTATCTTCAAGACAGATTTAATTTGCAAGATTTGCACAGTAAACAATTATTGTATCACGACCCATCAAATTGGTGGGGTGACAGTATAAGTAATTTACTTCAATCGGGTTACATATTTCACATCAATGCCATCCCGCAGAATAGATTAAACAGAAATACTGGATACTGGATAGAACGTATTTATAAGGAAATGCACCCAAATGACTAATATAGCATTTTTCACAGAAAACGGATTCACTGGGAAAGTACCTCGGAATCACAATAACATGAGAACCGAGTACAGCTGGATGGTCGCAACTGATGCATACCATTTTAACATACACGGTCCATATGAAGAAATTGGGACATATGATTTGGGCATAGTAATTGTACCAAAAAACAACCCAGAAGTGGACATGGATAGAATACGATTGGTGTGTGATAAGGTAGCAATCATGCAAGAAGGCCCATCGTGGTTTTGGCAAGACTACGATATTACAAATCAAATCCATTTTTATAATACATTGGTAGAGGCCGATTTCTTATTATGCCACAATGAAATTGATAGAAAATATTATAGTGGACTCACTGGAAAAAGTGTACATATTCTCCAGAGCCTAATGATAGAAGATACTATAATGGAATCTGAGGTAAAAAAGGATGCTGTAATTATTGGCGGCAATTTTGTATCTTGGTATGGTGGAATGGATAGTTATATAATGGCATCCAAATTTGAATTGCCGATTCATGC
>Ga0233431_1004215_pt1 | contig 15793 bp, 15 predicted proteins | sample SI_118_April2016_FD_179867 | JGI IMG/M metagenome (GOLD analysis project Ga0233431, IMG submission 179867) | Seawater microbial communities from Saanich Inlet, British Columbia, Canada - SI_118_April2016_200_MG | ecosystem: Environmental > Aquatic > Marine > Inlet | place: Canada: British...
GGGTAATCCCTGACCACTCTTCAGTATATCTTTTGATACAATGCACCATCTGACTAGATTCAGGCAAGTTTAATTCCTAATCTGGGGGTAAACCTGAGTACTACATCGATGTATACCTGTAATGACTGTGGATATTCCGCTGAAGTCTGAAATGCACCAGATAAAGCCCCGATTGCTACTTTATATAATTGTTACGGTATTGGGTGCAAATAGTTGATTGATCAAATTATAAAAAAGGATTATAATGCACGTCAAAACTCGACCAAGTAAGCAAATCCTACTTATCCTGTCTTTTTTAATTCTGATCACAAGTTGTAGTAAAAATACATTAAAAGACTACGACGGGAATAGATACAAGACGGTTATGATCGGTGACCAAATCTGGATGGCAGAGAATTTAAAGGTGACGCACTACCGAGATGGTACGCCGATCCAACGTGTCAAAAGTGAATCCTCTGAACCCGGTGTCTGGAAAAACTTAACAACTGGTCATTACTGCATATATAGCGACGAGGAGTACCATGACTTACAATCCAATCAAGAAACGTATGGTAATCTGTATAACTGGTATGCAGTGAATGGTGATACAGATGGGGATGGGGAGAAGGATAAGGAATTAGCCCCTGAAGGCTGGCATGTACCTACAAATGAAGAGTGGTATGAATTAATAGCATATTTATCAAATAATGGCTATCCAGATACAGATGATGATTTTGGCACAGAAGGCACAGGGGGGGTCGCTCTAAAAGCCTCGATTGGTTGGAACGAGAGTGGCAATGGAAAAGATGCTTACGATTTCAATGCGCTGCCTGGTGGTGAGCGTTGGAATAGTGGTCGTTACGAAAGAATGGGCGACCAAGCTTACTTTTGGACTGCTACTGATGACCAAGATAAGTTTGATACCCAAGCGACGGCTGTCTGGCTGGAGGCCAACGAACCAGGAGTTTTCGTGTATTTTGCTAAAAAGAAAGCCGGATTGTCTGTTCGTTTGTTGAGGGATTAGTCCATTTGACTATTTGAAAAAGGTATAAACGTTGGACTTTTGTGGATGTAAATGACACGCTGGATTCGTTGGTAGTTTGCAAAGTAGAATCGCATCAAACCATATCGAATGTAAACTCGTAACTAAAAGCCCCTCGATCTACATAGGGGGTTTTCTTTTGATAAACTGTATACTTCAGCTATTTTCAATCACGTTTAAATCATAATCTGCGTGAGGCTTTCAGGAATTCTCGCATTGTGTCTGGCCTCAAGCTTTATTGTCGAATTGGAGATATAGATGAACAGACCTAACATGTTACCATGTGCTTCTTGTGGATTTGAGAACAACATCCTTGCCCGAAAACAGAAGCCAGAATTTATTTGTTTTAATTGTGGAGGAGATCTACAGAAAGCCCTAGATCTCTATGATAATCCTCCTGCTGAGGAGGATAATTTAGATAACAAAGAAAAACCACAACCGGAAAAGAAAAGTGCAAAAGTCTCAAATCAACTGTCATCCCCTAAGTTGTTTGAGAGAAGTGGGCATAAGAAATGTCCGTTCTGCGCAGAAAAAATAAAAGCCGAAGCTATTCGCTGCCGGTATTGTCAATCAGATATTCCATTGGCAGATGCTGAATTAGAAGAAAGCAAAACATCTACCACCTCCGAAAATGCAAACACTAACCTTTTCGACAAATTCGGAGAATGGATAAATTCAAGTCCACAAGGATTCGCAGTTCTTCTTGTTAGTTTGTTATTTTTACCCTTAGCTGCAATCGCAGTAATCATGATGGATGGTGGTGTAGGGTATTCAATACTCTATGGATTCCCCTTGCGTGTGCTAATTGTCACAGTTGTTTGTCTCATGTTATTCGCTGTTAAAAGGAGACGTGAAACCACTCGAGAAATTATTTCTCTTTATTTTATTATGATCATTGTTGAGCAATTACTGAGTGACCTAGTCATGGCAGTTTATTTTTCCACGGGTGGTGGTAAAGGTGAAGTTGCTGATTTAATATTTTTTGACTTGATCATATTTGCACCACTTTTTATTGCTAGCCTATTATTTGTATCAATACGCTGGGAAAAACTAAAATCTGGTTTCCTTACCGTAGCTGCCATCGTTTTATCCTTAGACTTTTTAATCGCAGTTACAAATGTTTTCACTACCGATTTAGAACGGGTTTATAATCGTATTGATGGTGGATTAATTCTCCTACTGGCAAATATTGAAGTGGCAATTTTTATTAAAGCCTTAGCACTCTTCTTGGTTTATGGTTCTGTATCTAAAAGAGTGAAGATGAATGGCAACAAGGATGTGAGCTCATAACTCATAAAATGAATTAGGTAGCATTGTTTTCCTAGATTTGTGGGAATATGCTCACTCTAAATTCTTCTATCATCCATTCCCAGAATCAACACGGTTCTTTCTTTAGATTGCCTGCGTAATATGGCTATTCTCAGGGAAGCATAATTCTTAATTGCGTAAGATATTTAAGGGATCTCAAATGTTATATTTCAACCGAATAATTTCTATCATGATCGTAGCAAGCATCTTCGTTCATGTTTTATTCAACTGTACCAATGAAGTTGATTATGACAGATTAATAAAACGAAATGACATATATTACGAAACCAATTCTGAAAATCCGTTTTCTGGGAAGAGTGTTAAGTCCTATGAGAATGGTCAGCAGAAATTTATCGCTGAATTTAAAAATGGCAAGCAGCATGGGACTTATAAAAAGTGGTATGAGAATGCTCAACTACAATTCGAAAAGGATTACTCAGATGGTCAATTGGAGGGCATCTTAAAATCTTGGTATGAGAATGGTCAGCAAGAATCAATCTCTGAATGGAAAGAGGGCAAAAAAAACGGGGCAGAAAAAGTGTGGTATGAGAATGGTCGACTACAATCTGAAAGGAATTACACAGATGGTCAATTGGGGGGCATCTTAAAATCCTGGAATGAGGATGGTCAGCAGGAATCAATTTCAGAAGTTAAGGATAACAAACTACACGGAACTTCTCAGGCTTGGCATGAGAATGGCCATAAATCTTCAATTATGGAATATAAAGATGGCGAGTTACATGGTACATTTAAAGTGTGGTATGAGAATGGTCAGCAAGAATCAATCTCTGAATGGACAGAGGGCAAAAAGGACGGTATCGATAAAGTATGGTATGAGAATGGTCAGCAAGAATCAATCACAGAATATAAAGATGGCAAAAAAAATGGGACTTATAAAATGTGGTATGAGAATGGCCAGCAAAAAACTGAAATTGCAGTCAAGGACGGCGAACCACACGGCATTTCTCAACGGTGGTACGAGAATGGGCAGCAGGAATTTATCATAGAAATAAAAAACGGCGAGCTGCATGGTACTTTTAAATCGTGGTATGAGAATGGTCAACAGCAGGTCATCTCCGAACATAAAGATGACGAGCTGCATGGGACTTATAAAAAGTGGTATGAGAATGGCCAGCAACAAGAGATCTCAGAATGGGAAGATGGGGAAAGAGTCAAGTAGGAATTGAATTTAGTAGGTAATTTACTCCTTTTTAGCTGCTGGAGAGAAGGATTTTATCGATTCAACAACGCCTGAAAAAATGCCCTTATCTGAATGACTTAGAAAATTTCAGGAAACCTGAAAACAAAGATCTAATATGAAAATTCGATTATTCCCATTGGTGCTCCTGCTAATCAACATTGGCCATGCCCAAATGATATCACTTGGACCATTTACCCTACTTGAGAGCATGGAATCAGCTCGAGCTAAATGTATTAGTTTGAAACACTCGGAATCATTTGGGCCACTAGAACAGTATGTCGCAGACGATGGTGGCAAATTTCCATTTCAGTTGATGTTCAGTGGTAATAAAATATACAGTATTTCAATGATTGCAGACAATTCAGCATATGCAGATTATGAACGCGCGGTAAAAGATTTCACTAAATCCTTGGGCAGATATCCAGATAATAAGTACGGTCCAACTGATGTGTTACCGTGGCATGGAAGTGTCTGGTGGTGGTATGATCAAGTAACGTTTGATATCACCTTTGTCCCTAAAATGAATCGGGTGATTCTCAACTTGAAGCCTCGCTATGAGAATTAAATGGTGGAATGTAGCTCCTTATGAGGATCTATTTTCTGGAGCCCTAAATAACTTAAGGAGATCAATGTGACTAGCCGTTTGATGTTACTGATTGTTATGATTATCGTGAGCTGTAGCTCGGATGCGGGATCACAGACAGAGTCGGGTAAAGATATTCAGAATACTATTTTTACCAAATTCACTGCAGATGGTCGTGAATTGCCCACACTCGAGGAGTTCAAGAAAACTCATAGACCACACTCACAAACCAATGGGCTTGATACAGAGAATATGAGAACTCTGATGAATGATTATTCGTGTGCTTGTGACGTCACTGATGGTGTGGAGATGAGACTGAGTATGAAGTATGATAAAAAGAGCAAGCTCCAATGGTGGAACGTTGTACTTGACTACAGTGATGTCCCGAATAACGAAAATTGGGCAGTAGAGTATGCAAAGAGTATTGAAAAGAGTATGGGTAAGCCCAGCTTTACTGATGTTATGGATGATGGTCAAGAAGTTTGGGTATATGAATATAATTGGGGTCGTATTATAATAAAGTATATGGTCAATGAGAGTTATATATATTACACATTATACAGAAGATAACATGAAGTAGTATTGAATGGTGTTGATCAATCAGGTCATGTATTGAGTACAGGAGTCTATTTCTGCAGACTGGAGGCTGGACTATTTACATAGATTATTTTGAGGGGCGAATAAACTGAGTACTACATCAAAGTATATATGTGACTCCTGTGGATATTCCGCAGAAGTTTGGGACGAACCTGATAAAGCACCAATTGCTACGGTGGATACCAGGCATTGTCTGGGCTGTAAATCACTTGTCGAAGTCCCTGTCGTGTTTCATGGTGGAATGTTTACTGACGATCAAGATGTTGTTCCCAGTTTCCTAAATCGATGCCCAGATTGTAATTCGACTAACGTTGTGCCTTGGATTGTTAGGGATGGTTGTCCTAAGTGTGGTGAGGTTATGACGAGTGTTGAGGTCCAGTAAATGAAGATAGAGAAGAGCATTATGAATCAGGATCAGAACTTTTCAATCTGGCACATAATAAACCTCGTGCTTAGCGTATTTGTATTAGTGCTTCTGTTTATTGAAATGACGATCCCGCTAGATTCGTCTACCCTATATCTATTTGGGATAATTGATACTTCAGTATGTCTTCTGTTCTTGGGAGATTTCTTCTATCAGGTTGTTACCAGAAAAGACAAAAAGGCCTACTTAAAGTGGGGCTGGATCGACCTTATCTCAAGTATACCCACAATAGGTATCCTGCGTATTGGTCGTCTAGCCCGTATAGCCAGAATAATAAGAATTTTTAGAGCAGCTCGGGCGAGCAAGCACCTCTTATCCGAACTGTATAAGCATCGTACACGAAACATATTCATTTCTGTAGTAGGTGGATCCTTCCTATTGGTCATGTTTGCAACAATATCGATTACAGCTTTTGAGGTAGAGCTACCAGCCAGAGATGCATTATGGTGGTCCGTGTATGCATTACTTACTGGTGAACTCGGTGACTATATACCTCAGACTATCGAAGGGCGACTTGTCTCAGTCCTGTTAATGACCGCAGGGGTTGCACTGTTTGGTACATTTACCGCTTCATTAGCAACATTTTTTCTAGAACCAGAACAGGAAGAAGACGAACAACGTGATGTTGAAATTTTGGCTGAAATAAAGAAGCTATCAACAAAAATTGATAAACTAGAAACCAAGCTTGGCTCACAATTAACTAAGGGCAAGAAGCCCAAGGGGGATAAATAATGTCAAAGAAAATTTCGAGTCTTATAGGAATGCCGATAGCTGAATTTTTAGAGCTCGTCAAAGATAAGCAGAATCTCTCTGTTCGTTCTGCACGTCTAATCCCATTGATTAAACCCGGGGACGAGATGGCCCTGACTTCCATTTTCCTGTCTGCTATACGTCTAGTTAAAGAATTTAGAGATGAGATATTTTCTGATGTAGGATTAAGCCGAGCGGGGAAAGTCTACGTATTCACTGAGATTAGTTTCAAAGAGCTAAACAACGAGCAACCAGATGGACTCATAATTGTTGTATCTGGAGGAAAGATTAAAGATGCTGCTCTCCTCGAAATGAAGAATAAAAACTCTCTTTTAAAAGAAGACCAGGTGCAGGCATATCTAAATGTTGCCAAGCAGTATAAAATTGAAAAAATGATCACCGTTTCTAATCAGTTCGTCTCCTCGCCAACCCAAACACCTCTGAATATAAAGCCACCCTCAAGAGTTAAGCTCTATCACCTCTCATGGTCATACATCCTAACCAAAGCACATATCCTACTCTTCAAAGATCGACCTTCAATTGAAGATGAAGATCAAATTGAAATTATGAGAGAAGTGGTGAAATACTTTGAACATGACAAGTCGGGTATTACTGGATTCACTGTCATGAAAAAGGGCTGGAAGGCAATTACAGAGAAAATCCGGTCAGGAAGTGCGATCAAAAAGGGTGATCCAGAATTATTCGAAACTGTTTCAAGCTGGTTAGAGGAAGAGCGGGATATGGCACTTTTGCTTAGTCGTGAACTTGGACTCCTCGTAGAAACAGGTTATAGAAAATTTATGAATGATCTAAAGGGGCGGATTGATCATGAATCAAAGACACTCCTGGACACCAAATCTCTCATTTCCAATCTCCAGGTCAAGGGCGCTGCCTCCAATATCAAAGTGACTGCCTGTTTTGATACTCGAATGATACAAATGGAGGTCTTCATGACACCTCCGGATGACAAAACGAACAGGGGCAAATTTGGGTGGATCCGAAGTCAAATACTGGCCAGCCAGAAGCGTGACCCAGAGAATTTCGAAAAAATTGCGGATGAACTTGGGTTATACGTGTATGTAAAAAGACAGCGCGTTCCTGAGAAGATTTCATTAGAAAATTTGGATGATGCCTGGGAACTATTCAAACATGTTGACATCAAGGAGTTTGGTCTTCGTCAAGTAAAGAGTCTGGGCAGGAATTTCGAAGGTGTTCAGAAGGTAGTTACCGATATTGAATCAATGCTTTTAGCTTACTACAAAGGTATCGTCCAGTATCTAAAACCGTGGGTAAAACCAGCTCCAAAAGCTCAAAAGGAAGAGTCCAAGACTTTAGATAATTTGGATTAGCAAGGTGGGAAATACATCGAAGCAGCTCAACGGTACGGATTAAAAAATTAAACTAAGGTACGCGAGGAAACATAAAAAATGTTATCAGTGATATCAACCAACCTAGTAACGATTGTGACTTTTATAATTGCTGTAGCATGGATGCTGTCTTTAGCGAAGAAAGATCACGATAGTCTAGCCGCAGACAAACATGTTGATTTGAAATCTGTGATTGTAAGCATAGGAGTGCTCGGGACCTTTATTGGAATAGCTGTCGGTTTGTGGAAGTTTGATACAACCATGATCGATGAAAGCGTTCCTAAACTTTTGGAGGGGTTGAAGCTGGCATTTGCTACATCAATTGCTGGCATGACAATTTCAATTAGTCTGAGCTCGATTCAAAAAGACAAGCTCACCGGCGGCGATGATGAGCTATCTATCTTAGGTAAAATTAATGATAAGCTATCTGGTTTATCGGAGTTGAATGAACAGGTAAAAGGACTACGACTTGAGATTCGGGATGAACAGAAATCAACTAGAGGTTTGATAGAAACTGCGACCGAATCTATGAGCAAAATTGCATCAGAGGATTCAATTAAGAATTTCCGTATTGAGGTACACGAAGAACAACTAAAAAGTAGAACATTTTTAGAGAGTCAATTTGCTGAAACCAATAAGTCACTTGAAAAAGCTATTGATGTGCTTTCTCGAGGTGCTACTGAAGAAATTATAAAAGCACTTGAGACTGTTATTCAAGACTTTAATCAAAACCTAACAGAGCAGTTTGGGGATAATTTCAAGCAGCTCAACGAAGCAATTGTGGCTCTACTTACATGGCAACAACAGTTCAAGGAGATAGTTGAAAACGATTATCGAATGCTGGAGCAAATCCGTGAGTCACTCAAGGGGTCCAGTGAAGTAATAGAGACTATTGCAAGTAGGAACAAGGAGGTAGTCTCGGTTTACGAGCAGCTAAGTAGTCTTATAAACGTATACGACAATCAGGTGGAGATATTAAACAAACAACTTGATGAATTTTCAAAGATTGGTGAGAATGCATCTAAATCCTTCGATTTATTGAACTCAAGGTTTGAGACTGTGCAGACGAGCCTTGGTGAGCAGTCAGAAATTATCTCTAAATTAACTAGCGAAATCTCTCTGAAACTGCCTGAGAGCCTAGGCCAGTTAGAGAGCACCTTAGTCGGCCTGACGGATCAATTTGGTGAAGACTACAAATCATTCCTCGAAAATTATAAAAAACTTCTCCCCTAGGTGTCAAAGATGAAAGCAGGCAAAGAATGGTTGTCAATATCAGACATGATGTCAGGCCTCATGATGGTGTTTCTATTTATTTCAGTTGTTTTTATGCAACAAGTAAAAACCGACAAAGAGGCTATGGTAGAAATTGCCAACACATATGCTGATACAAAAAGCAAGTTAAACGGTGCTTTACATGGAGAATTTGACAAAGATTTACGCAAATGGGGTGCTGATATACTTCCAGATAATACGATGAGGTTTAAAAATCCGGATGTGTTGTTCACTAGAGGAAGTAGTGTAATTCGAAAAAATTTTCAAATGATTCTGGATGATTTCTTCCCTCGCTATCTTGGTATACTAAATGACAGTAGATTTAAAAACGACATTATAGAGCTTAGAATTGAAGGACATACTTCATCAATAGGTGCTACTGCAAAGTCTTCTGTTCAATCCTCATATATCTATAATGCGCAACTATCTCAGGAGCGTGCTTTTAGCGTCCTGAGTTACCTGTTCTCTCAGCCTGCCTCTAAACAGTATCATGATTGGTTGATAAAGGTTTTTAGAGCTAATGGATTAGCCTTTGCAAAAAGAGTTGAAGTAAATGGTGCAGAGGATTTTGAGAGAAGTAGACGAGTTGAATTTAGGGTAGTAACAAATACAGAAGAGCGGATTGAACAAATACTAGTGAGGGGATCCTGATTTCTAGATGGATTTAACCAAATTTAATAGACTTAAACTCTCCGTGGGCAGTCTGGGGGCTAGTCCAAAAGTCGCAAATTTGAACAAAATGTTGACTGGAAGAGGAATTCCAGTTCAAGATAATTCCGAGCAATTAGTTATCGGTGATAGCGGGATATATCATGTTTCTCCAGATGGTTTATTATCAAAAACAGTGGTGCACATTGTTGATATAAACATTCATGCTAAGTACGCTCGAGAGCTAAATGAATATGTAAAAAGGGAAGATTTTGAATCAGAGTACGTTCTAGAAAAAGTTCATAAATACCATCTCCTGCAATGCAAAACCATTGAAAGAGCAGAGAACGAAGGGTGGCGAAAGCATAAATACCATATGAGTAGAAGAAAGGACGGGTATTTTTATTACCGTTTTGTAGGAAATGATGCAGTTGCTCATGAGCGTGATAGTCAAAAGCTGTACGTATGTAAAAATTGCCTCGATGAACTGACGGCTATCTCAAATACCAGTTATTCTAGGGAGACATTTGATTTGCATGATTTCCTCTCTTCCAGCTTCAACCAATTAATGAACCTGGAAAGGACTGAAAAGTATACTAATGAATGTGTGCCAAACATATATCAAAACGACTGGGCAAAAATCTCCAAGGCGTATCGAGACCAAGTGAATTACCAATGTGAGTCGCCTGGTTGCCCGGCGCCCGACCTCTCTCAACCGGGATATAAAAAGTATTTACATACACACCATGTCTCTTTCGATAAAAGCATGAATGACTATTCAAACCTCCAAGCACTATGCATTTATTGCCATGCTAACCAATCAAACCATGCGAATCTTAAAAATTTGCCTGATCATCGAGAATATGTCCGGTTGCGTGGGTTATCGAGATAGGACTCACGAAGGAAATTGAAAGCTAACAACGGCTTAAAACTGACTCACACGCAAGGATGTGCAAAGCGAAAATGACATGGGTGAATACAGATAACTTTCGAAGCGAAGCTTTCTAGGGAAGCAGCTCAAGCCTAGGGCGTTAGTAATAGCATAGATCAATGGAGGGAAAACTATGGGTGGATGGGTCAGTTTGACGATAAATGTTTTGGCGACTATTGGTTTTTACAGACTTGGTCAGACCCCTTTAACCATTATTTCAATAATAAATGGGATAATCGGTTTTTGGTCTTTTGGGGTTATGCATAATTACGCTTCATATGCAATGAGGGATAAAGCTGATCTAATAGAAGAGAATCTCAGGGCAGAGGATAATTTTTCAGAGGAAGCGAATGAAAGGCTTGAGGAGATGAGAAGAACCACAGATCCCAACGCTGCACCAGACTGGCTTGCCAAAATCAACCTAGCTTCATTTGTCTTCTCAATTGTACTAATAGTAATATTTTTTGTGATAAAAGCTTAAGCTGGTTTGAAGTAAGTCAGCATGTAACAGAATATAAAGTTACAAGCAGTTTATCTATTTCTTCGAACTTCAAAATGATGAAAGGTTGCTAAATGAATCCTCAAGATCGCTGGGAGACCATAATTGATATCGAACTGCTCCCCAACCAGAAAGTGCAAAGAAATGGTGGATGGATAAAATTGGATGAACCCTTCCCTGAATATCGATTAACCACTGGGTCAAGCCACCTTGATCAGCACATTGATATTTTTGAGGATGACATTAAGAATAAGTCAGAAATGAAGGCAAGAAGATTCTCGCTTCTGAACCATTATGATGCTCCAATTCAGGTCAAGATGCAAAAAAGAGTTAAAGATTGATAATATGATCATTCATTTACTATGATAAGCCTAATTGGATATGTTTAAATGGTGAAAGCATTCCTAACAAAGCTTTAGAGCTGACACACCTGAGGGGTTGTGGATGACTACCAGATCCATATTATCTAAATATTGGAATAATGCAAAGAACGGTGAAAAAAGTCTATCGGATTATAAACCTAATTCGAACCGGAAAATGTGGTGGATATGCGAAAAGGGACATGAGTGGAATTATACCATAAATCAAGTGTCGAACAAAAAAGGTGAACCCTGTCCTTATTGCAGCGGGTCCAAGGTTGGATATGGAAATGACCTGAAATCAATGGAGGAGGAATTAGTAAAGGAATGGCACCCCACAAAAAATATAAAACATACACCCGAGAAATTGTTTCACTTATCAACTGTTGAAGTTTGGTGGATATGTGACAAGAAACATGCATGGAAGGCGAGTCCCAGTTATAGGATAAAACATAATTCAGGATGCGTTTACTGTAGTGGGAAAATTATTGGTTATGGCAATGATTTTGAATCGTTGCATCCGAAATTAGCTAAAGAATGGAACTATTCGAAGAATGCAAGTAAACACCCCCATATGTTCAGACCCGGTTCGGACTCAAAAGTTTGGTGGATGTGTTCTAAAGGGCATGAATACGAGCAAAAAATTATTAATAGAGTATCAAGGAATCTTAATTGCCCATATTGCTCAGGGCATAAAGTGGGTTATGGTAATGATCTAGAAACACAAAGTCCTGAGATTGCTCGAGAATGGGATTATTCAAAAAATGAGAATAATAAACCTTATGAATTCACACAAGGTTCGAGAAAAAAAATCTGGTGGAAGGATCGGTTTGAACACTCCTGGCTAGCAAGTATCCAAGATAGAACTTCAGGACATGGCTGTCCTTTTTGTTCGAACCAATCTTCTGAATTTGAAATTTTCATTTTATCTGAAATTGAATGGGTCTTTGGAAAAGTAGAGCAGAGAACGAAAATTGATGGAAAAGAAGTTGATATCTACATTCCTTTAATTAAAGGTTGTATTGAAGTTGATGGGAGTCATTGGCATAAAGATAAAAGAATCAGTGACAAAGCGAAAAATGTTGCATTAAAATCTCTCGGGTACTCGATTGTCAGGCTCAGGGATAAACCTTTAAAAAAGATCGATGATGATGATATCATTATTTCCTTTACAAAAGACAAGATTTTAGCAGTTGAACTTTTATTAAACTACATTAAAACTAACAATGAACTACCGAAAAGAATTCAACAAAAAATAAAAAAATGGTTAAAGCAAAAAACGCAACAGAATCCAAATTATTATAATAAACTACTTTCATATTTACCTGGACCTCCACCCGAAAAATCACTAAAACATTTCTTCCCAAAGATATCAAGTCAGTGGAATCATGAAAGAAATGGTGATTTAAAACCCTATCATTTATCACCATTTAGCAAAAAAAAGGTCTGGTGGGTTTGTACGGAGGGCCACGAGTATATGGCTGTAGTTGGTAATAGGACAGGTAAAAGAAAATCTGGGTGTCCATATTGTGCAAATCAAAAAGTTGGGTACGGTAATGATTTGAAGTCAAAGTTCCCTGGAATTGCCAAAGAGTGGCATTCTACTAAAAATGTTGACCTATTACCCGAAGATGTTTCTCCAACTAGCAGAATAAAAGTTTGGTGGTTATGTAGTAAAGGACACGAATTTGATTCTAGAATAAGTGATCGGACAAGGGATGGGGGACTAGGCTGCCCCTTTTGTTCTGGCCACAGAGTCGGTTATGGAAATGATTTGTTTTCCACACATCCTGACTTAATGAAAGAATGGGATTTTGATAAAAACATAGACGATCCTCGAAAACTCAGGCCACTAAATCCTCGGAAAGCATGGTGGACGTGTCCAAATAGTCACTCTTATCAATCAATAATTGCAAACAGGGTACAAGGTACAGGATGCCCTTACTGTACAAACCAGAAGGTGGGGTATGGGAATAGTCTATATGACAAATTCCCTGAAATAGCAGACGAGTGGCACCCCACAAAGAATGGAGCTCTATCTCCTCAGGATGTATTCCCTAGCACGAATAGAATATTTTGGTGGATATGCAAAAATGGCCATGAATGGAAGTCATCAACTTATAGTCGTACGAAGAAGCACAAGAGCTGCAAGATTTGTTCACAACTTCGAAGTACACCATCTGGATCTGAGGAAAAGTCAACTTAGTGGTACACCGCCCAGGACTCGAACCAATTGATTAAGAGTCAAATGACTGTGTTGCGTATGTAGCTATAGGTCAGCGTGTTACGGGATATTGAAATAGGCGGTATCCCGCGGGTATCCCCGATTATGCATCGCTTATCGCAAGTACAAAATCTTAATCGTTTGACTAAATGACCCTGCTTCAAATTATCTGTGTTACACTCCTGCGGTTGTAGAAAAATTGAACTAGACACAGAATTGACTATTATTTACGTATCCCAAGTATTAATGATGTACTTCCAAGTTCATTCCCACCAACAAATCCTTTACTTATTGATATCCCAAAGAAGAAATCTGAATTTTTAAAAGTTCTATTCATGAGCTGCCCAAAGAAATATCCACAATCTTTTGGTTCACTCGACTTGTCTCCCTCTGAAAGGTATATTCCTGCTTTTTGATAACCTACCCCGACGAAGGGTCGAATTGGTAATTTTCCCTTCGTAAAGTCATACCCCATCGCAACGTTAATGCTGGCTCCAGAAAATACTGGAGTTTCTACTTCCCATTCGTTGTAATCGTCTCCTTCACCTTCAAAGGCATATACTGTTTTTGTGGGGTTCTCGGAAAAGAGATAAGAAGAAAAAGAAATGTCTAACATCAAAGTTTGAATTATCTTAGTTATTCCAGCTGTAAATTGATATCCATCAGCACCAACATTAAACCTCTCGTCCTCCATGTCAATATATGAGAACGACGAGCTGCCTGCTGAAAAATATATAATTCTTGGATTATGCTGATACTCATAAGCTTTTTCAGTTTCGCTAACATCTCTTAGAGTTTCAGAATGCTCCCGTTTGATTCTGAGTTTTTCCCTCAAGATTCTTGCACTTTCATCATTAGCTAGTTTTTGTTTCAATTTGATTGCTTTAACTTCTTCAATCTCAAAAAACACTTGATCAGGCACCATGTCATTTATCATTAGTATCATTGCTTCAGAATACTTGTTAGAAACAGTTCTGTAATGACTTTCAGCAATTAAATCTGTAATGCTAATATCCAACAACATTTCATCCATATATTCGCCCTTACCAAATGACAAACTAATTGTGGGAACATTAGTTTCAGGGTCATATATATTTGTGAAGTTTGTTTCATCAACAGAATAGTTACCAGAATAGGTGATTTCATTCTTACTTATATTGTGAAATTTTAAATTTCCAGATAGTTGTATTCTCGCATAACAAATATTATCAGCGGCTATTTCAACTTCATGTAATTTGCCATATACATCATATTGACCATCAGCATGTTTCTTTAGAGTGACTCCATTTTTAGCGAGTTCTGCATATCCGCCAAAATATTGCTTAACCTCATCCCAAGTTGGAGACAGCTCAAATACATTTATGTCTTGATTGATGGTTGTATTTCGGGTTCTCCTTTCATTCTTGTAGCTGTATCTTGTACACATTTGTTTTGCGAAAGCGATTTGCTCTTCAGTCGGATTACCATTCCTCTTCATTCGAGCCACAAGCTCAAGGTAGCTGTCCATATCAAAAAATGTCTCATCAATGACTCGATGCGTAGACTCAATTTCATAAAAACTTTTTAGATGAAGTTCACTTTCCCAAGCATCATGTATTTTTCCAAGCTCCTCATTAATAACACTGGAAATATCGTTTGGAAGTTTTTTGTAATTCTCGTAGTTATTCAAAAAATATTCAATTTTATCTTGTGCCCAAATGATTGGATTAAGAAATGAAAATATTAGAAGGCACTTTAACAATATCTTAATCATAGACTATTTGGCTCCTATTTAACAAATAATATGAAGTGATTAGTAGCTGCAAACAATTTTAACATTTGGCACGTTTCAGACAATATAATAAGAGAAAATACGTTGTCATCATAATCTTGTTATGACAAGTTTAAATACGAGTCATTTTAATTCATCTACCAATTGAGTAGGAATCAATTGAAACTATCACATGATTGTTTAGTAGTCTGGGTTTCAGAGGTGAATTGAAAAGGGGTATCCCGTGGGTATCCCGCTAATGTGATTATTTATGATTATCTATGACAACGAATGACTACTTCGCCTATAATAGTGCGTCAACACACTAAAACCACAAAACCCTTGTAGGGCTTATTCTACAAGGGTTTCATGTGTGTACACCGCCCAGGACTCGAACCTGGAACCAATTGATTAAGAGTCAATTACCTGAAATTCTCAACACAGTTGAAACCCAAGATCGGCTAACACCAAGCTGCCTTGCTAACTCAGCTCGAGTCCAACCATGCTTATCCAGCAACCCCTGATACTCCTTGGCTCGAGCCATTCGCTGTTGCTTTTCCTGCTCTCTTATCTCCTGAACTGTTAACCACCTGTGGGAAGTGTTCACAATGGTTCCATTGGTATGCAGTTTTGGACCTGATTTATGCAAATAATCAGGTGTGAGGTCGATTTTAACAGTTTTTCTAAACCTATGATTATGATGTACTTTAGGTAGATATATCTTGATGGTAAAGGTGTTCACTATTTTATCCCTCCAATCGAGCGATAGGGGGTAAAACTATGAACCCTTATTAGCCTAATTTATTTACTACACTTTCCTGATGCTCAGGGCTCAGGTGGGAATATATTTTTGTCATTT